>Ga0126384_10000548_pt1 | contig 20851 bp, 19 predicted proteins | sample PanSoiMetPlot_36_FD_92543 | JGI IMG/M metagenome (GOLD analysis project Ga0126384, IMG submission 92543) | Tropical forest soil microbial communities from Panama - MetaG Plot_36 | ecosystem: Environmental > Terrestrial > Soil > Tropical forest > Bulk soil | place: Panama | collected 2016-02-17 | reverse complement strand
GCGCTAATATCTTCCCCGTGCCTATTTCTCGGGCAGCTAAGTTATGACCGAATATGTGAAGGCATGGCAATGCATCGGGTGCGGAATGATAGAGGCGCCCCAGACCTGCATCGGGGTTTGCGAATACCGCAGAGCTGAGTTGGTGTACGCCTTCGAGTATGAGCAGCTGGGCGCGAAAGCGGCGGCCGCGCTGCGCCGAGCAGCTGCACTCGAATCGCTTGTTCGCCAGCTCGCGCGCACGACGCCGCGCAACGGCGAATGGGAGCGATCGTACCTAGCCATGCAGGACCAGGCGAGACACAAGTTGGCAGCATTGACGAGCGATGCTGAGGACTGCGGCGTCCCGGCAGCAATTTCGGAACCCACCACGGCGAGATAACCGCTGGATTGCGATCCCCATTGGGAGATTGGACATGGCTGAAGATCGGTTAAATGCGAACGCAGGCGGTGTGCAGCACCCAAGAGCCTATCCGGTACTCTTCGCGAGCACTTTCGCCTTCATGGTGTGCTTCGCCGTGTGGATGATGTTCGGAGTCATTGGAATCCCGATTCGGAAGACCCTTGGACTCAACAACACTGAGTTCGGGTTGCTCACCTCGACGCCCGTGCTGTTCGGCGCGGTAATGCGCCTACCGCTCGGCGTATGGACGGACCGTTTTGGCGGACGCATCGTCATGGTTACGCTGCTGCTGGTAGCCGCAGTTCCCGTGTACCTACTGAGTTACGTCACGGCCTACTGGTTGTTTCTCGCGATTGGCTTCCTTTTGGGTATCGTCGGCGCGTCGTTCGCGGTGGGCACGCCATACTGCGCGCGCTTCTTCCCGCCTAAGAAGCGTGGTTTCGCGATGGGATTCTTCGGCGCCGGCACGACAGGCGCAGCACTCAACATGTTCATCGCACCGCGATTGATGGAAGCCTATGACTGGACAATGGTCCCGAAGGTCTATGCGGTCGCGTTGCTGGTGACGGCCCTGATATTCTGGCTCGCGAGCGCACCCGACCCTGGCGCAGGGGGCTCCGGCAGTCCGACCCTGAAGCAGCAGCTCGCCGTGCTGAAGGACTGGCGGGTGTGGAGGCTCTGTCAATACTACTCGCTGGCCTTCGGCGGTTTCACGGCACTGTCGCTGTGGATGACTCAGTACTACGTTCAGGAATATGGTCTTGCCGTCAACGCGGCCGCCATGCTCGCTATCGCGTTCTCTTTGCCCGCCGGAGCGCTGCGAGCGGTCGGCGGGTGGATGTCCGACCGCTATGGCGCCCACAACGTCACATGGTGGGTGCTGTGGGTCGCCTGGATCGCGCTTTTTCTGATTTCCTATCCGCCCACCGAGCTATCGGTGAAGACGATCGACGGGTCGGCCACCTTCCACCTGGCTTGGGCGGTGTTGCCTTTCACCCTTTTGCTGTTCGTGCTCGGCGTGGCGCTCGCGTTCGGCATGGCCTCGACGTTCAAGTACGTTGGCGACGAGTTTCCGCAGAACCTTGGCGTCGTAAGCGGCATCGTGGGTCTGGCCGGCGGTCTCGGTGGCTTCCTGCTGCCAATAATCTGGGGCGTCGTGCTCGATGTGACACGAATACGCTCGAGTTGCTTCATGCTGCTCTACGGAGTCGTCTGGGTATCCCTGATCCTGATTTACTACACCGAGGTGCGCCGGTTCCCGCTGGTCCCACACGAACCGTCCCAGTCCGAGCGCGGTTCTTTGCAAAGCGCCGCGTCATGACACTGTACAAGGGGGTGGGCCGGGTGTACGGTTGGGGCGCGTTCAGGATCTGCAGTAGTAGGGTGCGAATGGGGGCGGTTTCGATTTCTCGGTTCAGCGGGCCTATTGCCTGCAGGTGGAAATCGACTCTGCCCCTTTTTGTCACTAAGTCTGGGGCTGAGGAGATCTGAGTCATGAGTCACTTTCTCGACCGACTGATGTTCCTCACCGAGCATCGCGAACCATTTTCGGGTGGCCACGGCGAGACGCGCAAGGAAGATCGCAAGTGGGAGGATGGTTATCGGCTGCGCTGGCAACATGACAAGATCGTGCGCTCGACTCACGGTGTGAACTGCACCGGAGGGTGCAGCTGGAAGATCTACGTGAAGGGCGGCATCGTGACGTGGGAGACGCAGCAAACCGACTATCCGCGCACGCGTCCCGGGATGCCGAACCACGAGCCGCGTGGCTGCTCGCGCGGCGCGTCGTACAGTTGGTATCTCTACAGCGCCAATCGGTTAAAGCACCCGATGGTGCGCGGACGGCTGGTGCGTCTGTGGCGCGAGGCACGTAAGACGCTCGCGCCAGTTGACGCATGGGCTTCGATCGTCGAGGACCCCGCCAAAGCAGAGCAGTACAAATCGATCCGCGGCCGCGGTGGCTTCGTGCGGGCGACCTGGGACGAGGTCACCGAGATCGTGGCCGCCGCGAACGTCTACACGGTCAAGAAGTACGGACCGGACCGCGTTTGCGGCTTTTCGCCAATCCCGGCGATGTCGATGGTCTCGCACGCTTCCGGCGCGCGCTATCTTTCGCTCATCGGTGGAACGCTGCTATCGTTCTACGACTGGTATTGCGACTTACCGCCGTCCTCGCCGCAGACCTGGGGCGAGCAGACCGACGTGCCGGAATCGGCCGACTGGTACAACTCGCAGTTCATCATCGCGTGGGGCTCGAACGTCCCGCAGACGCGCACGCCGGATGCGCATTTCTTCGTCGAGGCGCGCTACAACGGTACGCGGATCGTTTCGATCACGCCGGACTATGCGGAGGTCGCCAAGTTCGGCGACCTCTGGCTGCATCCCAAACAGGGCACCGACGCGGCCCTCGGCATGGCGATGGGCCACGTGATCCTCAAGGAATTTTACGTCGATCGCACGGTACCGTACTTCGACGATTACGCGCGGCGCCTGACGGATCTGCCCATTCTCGTGCGCCTGGTCAAGAGCGGTGGCTACTACGTACCCGACCGTTATTTGCGAGCATCGGATTTCGCTGACAAGCTGGGGCAGGCGAACAGCCCGGAATGGAAGGCCGTCGGTCTTGACGAGACGACGGGCAATCCTGTCGCGCCACAAGGCTCGATCGGCTACCGCTGGGGGCCGCAGGTGGAAGCGGATCTCGGCAAATGGAATCTCGAGTCCAAGGACGGCGCCAGCGGTCGCGACGTGAAACTCGCGCTCACGCTGCTCGGGTCGCGAGACGACGCCGTACCCGTGGTATTTCCGTACTTCGGCGGCACGCTGCATGAGCACTTCCCGGCGAACGACCAAGGCGCCGACGTGCTGGTGCGCAAGGTTCCGGTGAAAACTCTGCATACGGCTGAAGGTGATATCCACGTTTCGACCGTGTTCGACCTGCTGTGCGCGAACTACGGCGTCGATCGAGGATTGAACGATGGTTGCGCAAAGTCGTACGACGACGATGTTCCGTACACGCCAAAATGGCAGGAAGCGATCACCGGCGTCAAGGCGCAGCAGGCCATCAGCGTTGCCCGCGAGTTCGCCAGGACGGCCGAGCTGACGCACGGGCGTGCGCAGATCATCATCGGCGCGGGAATGAACCATTGGTATCACCAGGACATGAACTACCGCGCGGTGATCAACATGGTCATGCTGTGTGGTTGCGTGGGCGTCTCGGGAGGCGGGTGGGCACACTACGTAGGCCAGGAGAAGCTACGGCCGCAGACCGGCTGGCAGGTGCTCGCCTTCGCCACGGACTGGGTACGCCCTCCACGGCAGATGAACGGAACCTCCTTCTTCTACGCTCACTCCGACCAGTGGCGCTACGAGAAGATCGACGTCCAGTCACTGCTCTCACCGCTCGCAGACCCTGCCCGTTATACCGGCTCGATGATCGATTTCAACGTGCGAGCGGAACGGATGGGCTGGCTGCCCTCGGCGCCGCAGCTTGCGGCCAACCCGTTGCACTTAGCCAACAACGCGGCAAAAGCAGGCCTGCCGCCCAAGGAGTACGTGGTGAAGTCGCTGCGAGACGGCTCGCTCAAGCTCGCATGCGAGGATCCGGACAACCCGATCAATTTCCCACGCAATCTCTTCATCTGGCGCTCGAACCTGCTCGGATCGTCGGGCAAAGGGCACGAATACTTCCTCCGCCATTTCATGGGCGCACAGCACAGCATTCTCGGCCCGGACCTGGCCGAGTCCGGGGGCGCGAAGCCCGAAGAGGTCGCTTGGCATGACAAGGCGCCGGAAGGCAAGCTCGATCTCCTCACCGTGCTGGACTTCCGCATGTCGACCACGTGTCTCTATGCGGACGTCGTGCTGCCGACGGCCACCTGGTACGAAAAGAACGATCTCAACACGACGGACATGCACCCATTCATCCACCCGCTTTCGGCGGCAGTGGATCCGGCGTGGGAAGCGAGAAGCGACTGGGAGATATACAAGGGGATCGCGCGAAAGTTCTCGGAGCTGGCGAAGGGCCACCTCGGGGTGGAGAAGGACGTGGTGCTGCAGCCGATCCTGCACGACACGCCGGGCGAGATCGCACAGCCGCTGGAAGTGGCGGACTGGAAGCGTGGCGAGTGCGAGCTCGTTCCCGGCCGGACCGCGCCGAACGTTGTCGTCGTGGAGCGCGACTACCCGAATACCTACGCTCGCTTCACCGCGCTCGGGCCACTCGTGAAAACCCTCGGCAACGGCGGCAAGGGAATCCAATGGCCGATGCAGCAAGCCGTTGAAGGCCTGGGCGCACTGAATGGCTTGGTAGGCGACAGCGCTGTGACCAAGGGGCTGCCGAGGATCGAGAGTGACACCGACGCCGCCGAGGTCATCCTGTACCTCGCTCCCGAAACCAACGGCGCCGTGGCGGTCGAAGCATGGGACGCGCTTTCCAAGCAGACCGGGCGGTCTCACCGCCACCTGGCCGAAGCGCGTGAGGATGAGAAGATCCGCTACCGGGACATTCAGGCGCAGCCGCGAAAGATCATTACCTCACCAACGTGGTCCGGGATCGAGAGCGAGCACGTGAGCTACACCGCGGGTTACACCAACGTCCACGAGCTGATCCCGTGGCGGACGCTGACGGGCCGCCAGCAGTTCTATCAGGACCACCGCTGGATGCGCGACTTCGGCGAGGCACTGTGCGTGTACAAACCCCCGGTCGATACCCGCAGCGTCGCAGCCGTACGTGAACGCAAGCCCAACGGCAATTCCGAGATCGTGCTCAATTTCATCACCCCGCACCAGAAGTGGGGCATCCATTCGACCTACACCGACAATCTGATCATGCTGACCCTCTCGCGTGGCGGGCCGATCGTGTGGATCTCGGAGGTCGACGCGCGAAAAGCGGGCATCGAGGACAACGACTGGATCGAGCTCTACAACGCCAACGGCGCGCTGACCGCGCGAGCAGTGGTGAGCCAGCGGGTGCAGGACGGCATGTGCCTGATGTACCACGCGCAGGAGAAGATCGTGAATGTTCCCGGGTCGGAGGTGACGGGCCACCGCGGGGGCATTCACAACTCGATGACGCGTACGGTGCTCAAGCCGACCCACATGATCGGCGGCTACGCGCAGCTCGCGTACGGATTCAACTACTACGGCACGGTCGGCTCCAACCGCGACGAGTTCGTCATCGTGCGCAAGATGGCCAAGGCCGACTGGATGGATGTGCCGGTGCCGCAGGAACGGAGGATGACGTCATGAAGATCAGGGCACAGATTGCGATGGTGCTGAACCTCGACAAGTGCATCGGTTGCCACACGTGCTCCGTCACTTGCAAGAACGTGTGGACCTCGCGCGTCGGAATGGAATACGCGTGGTTCAACAACGTAGAGACCAAGCCTGGGATCGGCTACCCGAAGGACTGGGAGAACCAGGAGCGGTGGAAAGGCGGGTGGGAACGCAAGGGCGACGGCATCAGACTCAAGCAGGGCGGCAGGCTCGGCGTGCTGCTCAAGATTTTCGCCAATCCGCATCTGCCGGAAATCGACGACTACTACGAGCCCTTCACTTACGACTACGAGTTCATCCAGACGGCGCCCGAAATGCCGACGCCGCCGGCAGCGCGTCCGATCTCGGTGATCACGCGGCAACGGATGGACAAGATCGAATGGGGGCCGAACTGGGAGGAGATCCTCGGCGGCGAGTTCGCGAAGCGCTCGCAGGACTACAACTTCGCAGACGTGCAGAAAGACATGTATGGAGAGTTCGAAAACACCTTCATGATGTATCTGCCGCGGCTGTGCGAGCACTGTCTCAATCCATCCTGCGTCGCGTCCTGCCCGTCGGGCTCGATCTACAAACGCGAAGAGGACGGCATCGTTTTGATCGACCAGGACAAGTGCCGCGGCTGGCGCATGTGTGTCTCGGGCTGCCCCTATAAGAAGATCTACTACAACTGGAACACCGGCAAGGCAGAGAAGTGCATCTTCTGCTATCCACGGATCGAGGCAGGCCAGCCGACCGTCTGCTCCGAGACCTGCGTCGGGCGCATTCGCTATCTCGGCGTGCTGCTCTACGATGCCGACCGCATCGAGAGCGCCGCAGCCGTGCCCGACGTTCAGGACCTCTACCAGGCACAGCTCGACATCTTCCTCGACCCGCACGATCCACAGGTTCAGGCGCAGGCGCGCGCTGACGGAGTCCCCGACAACTGGCTCGATGCGGCACGTCGGTCTCCGGCGTACAAGATGGCGCTCGAGTGGAAGATCGCGTTTCCGCTGCACCCCGAGTACCGCACGCTGCCGATGGTATGGTACGTGCCGCCGCTTTCGCCGATCACCTCGCGCGCGAACGCCGGGCAGGTCGCGAGCGAGGGCGGACTCCCGGACGTCCGGAGCCTCCGCATCCCGGTGCGTTACCTCGCCAACCTTTTGACTGCCGGAAAGGAAGAGCCGGTCGTTGCGGCCCTCGAGCGCATGCTTGCGATGCGCGCCTTCTACCGCGAACGACAGCTCGAGCAACGTGATGACACTGCGCTGCTTGAGCGCGTCGGGATGAGCGTGGCGCAGGTGGAGGAGATGCATCGCTACCTGGCGCTCGCCGACTACGAAGATCGCTTTGTGATCCCGACCACGCACCGCGAGTACGCGGAGACGGCGTATTACCTGCGCGGTGAATGCGGTTTCAGCTTCGGCAACGGCTGCTCGGGCGGCGAGAGCAGCGCGAGCCTGTTCGGCGGCAAGATGGGCGGCAAGCGCATCTACCCGATCCGCGTGCGCGGTGAGGACGGACGCGAGAAGGTCGCCGACTACTGACGCAAGGCCTTGAACGCCGTGGACGACCTGATGACGCTGCGGGCACTCGGTGCCCTGATCACCTATCCCAGGCCGGAGTTGATCGCGGCGCTTCCCGAGATCGGCGCGGTGCTCGCGCGTTCCCCCATTCTGCCGCACGCGGAGCGCGAGCGGCTGGACGCATTGATCACGGAGATGCGGGGTGCGGATGCCCTCGATCTCGAAGGGCGTTACGTAGAGACATTCGACCGTGGTCGGGCGACATCATTGCATCTGTTCGAGCACATCCACGGCGAGTCGCGCGATCGCGGCGCGGCAATGGTCGAGCTGAGCCAGATCTACGAGGCTGCTGGCTATCGCGTCGCGGCCAAGGAGCTCCCGGACTACCTTCCTGTTGTCCTCGAATACCTGTCGTCCCGGAATCTCGCCGAGGCGCGCGCGATGCTCGCCGATTGCGCTCACGTGTTGCGCAGCATCGGCGAGGCACTGCTGCGACGCGGCAGCTCCTACGCGGCCGTGTTCGCTGCGCTGCTCGCCGCAGCCCAGGAACGAGGACTCGGCGAAAGCAAGGCACGCGAAGCGCCCGCGCGCGAGGCTCTCGACGAAGACTGGGCAGAAACCCCGGCCTTCGCGCCAGCGGACACAGCTAATGTCCCGCCGATCGCGCCCGTTCGCTTCATGTCACGCAAGCCACTGCCCTAGCAAGGCTCCATACCGGGAAATGCAAATGACCACGCTTTCTTACCTGCATCAGTTCGTATTCGGCATCTACCCCTACATCGCGCTCGCGGTGTTCTTTGTCGGAAGCCTAGTACGCTTCGATCGCGACCAGTACACGTGGAAGAGCGATTCGTCGCAGCTTTTGCGGCGGCGCGAGCTGCGCTGGGGATCGAACCTGTTTCACTTCGGCATACTGGTCGTGTTTTTCGGGCACCTCTTTGGCTTCCTCATTCCCGAGTCGATTGCAGACGCCTTCGTAACGCCCACGCAGCATGCACTAGGGGCGATGATCGGCGGGGGCATCGCCGGCGCCTGCGCATTGATAGGACTGACGATCCTGATTCATCGCCGGATTGCAGACCCCCGGATCCACGCCAACACGCGCCCCTGGGATATGGCGATTCTGAGCCTCCTCTGGATTCAGCTCGCGCTCGGCCTCTGGACCATCTACTTTTCAGCGCAGCACCTCGGCGGGCCGATGTTCCTGCAGCTCGTTCAATACGTCCAAGGCATCGTCCTCTTCCGCGCTGGCAATGCTGAACTCTTAACCGGAGTGCCTTGGGTCTATCAAGCGCATATCGCGCTCGGGCTGACGATCTTCCTGGTCTTCCCATTCACGCGGCTCGCTCACATCTGGAGCGGTTTCGCGACCGTCGCTTATCTGTTCCGCCCGCCACAACTCGTGCGGACCCGTGGTCGGAATCCGTGCGGCGACGTGCCGAGTGCAACACGGAACTAGGGTCTTCATCGAATCGTGGCCGAAGTCTCGATCAATGGGGTGGTCGTCGACCCCGCGGAATTTCCGACGCCACAAGCGGCCGCGGCGCGCGAACTGCTGCGCCAGCAAGCAGTCGCGAAAGGGCTCGTCGCGGACGATGGCGGTGCCGAGGAGGTAGATGCGGCGATCGAGCGCATGCTGGAGCACGAAGTGCAGACGCCAGAGCCTACCGAGGCGGAATGTCGTCAATACTACGGAGCGAACGCAAAGCTGTTTGTCAGCGGCGATCTGGTTGCCGTGCGCCATATCCTGTTTCAGGTGACGCCCGGCGGGCCGGTCAATGCCTTGCGGGCTAAGGCCGAGCTGACGTTGTCCGAATTGTTGCGGACGCCCGATCGCTTCGAGGCGCTCGCCCGGGAATGTTCCAACTGCCCATCCGCAGAGCATGGCGGCAACCTTGGCCAGATCCAACGCGGCGAGACGGTCCCAGAGTTCGAGCGGATCCTGTTCGACGGAACGTGGACAGGCGTCTATGGGCAGCTCGTGAAGACGCGCTATGGCTTCCACATCGTCGCTGTCGATCGGCGCGCCGCCGGATCGCAAGTGCCGTTCGAAGCGGTTCGCGGCACCATCGCCAAGCGCCTCCGTGCCCAGGTGGAGACGCGCGCGCTGGAGCAGTATGTCCGCGTGCTCGCCGGGCAAGCCAACGTACGCGGCGTCGATCTCGGCGCGGTGCCGACGCCGCTGGTGCAGTGACCTCAGACGCGCCGCTGGCTGCCGCTTAGAAAGCTACGTTATTCCGCCCTTTGCACGCGAGCATCTTGCGCGCCTCTTCCGGCGTGGCGATCTCCAGTGAAAGCTCATTCAGGATCGCGCGGATCTTGGCGACCTGCTCCGCATTGCTCTTGGCGAGCTGACCCTTCTTCAAGTAGATGCTGTCCTCCAGCCCGACGCGGCAGTGACCGCCCATGATGGCGCCCATCGTGATCAGGCCCATTTGGTGGCGCCCGGCGCCGAGGATCGACCAGTGGAAATCTTCGCCAAAAAGATGGTCGGCGATGCGCTTCATGTGCATGAGGTTCTCGGCCTCCGGGCCGATGCCGCCGAAGATCCCGTAGATGGTCTGGATCAGCATCGGTGGCTTCACCAGCCCCCGATCGACGAAGTGCGCGAGGTTGTAGAGATGGCCGACGTCGTAGCACTCGAACTCGAACTTGGTACCGCATTCCTCGCCCAGGTGCTTCAGTGAAAACTCGATGTCCTTGTAGGTGTTGCGGAAGATGAAGTCACGCGTGTTCTCGAGATACTGCGGCTCCCAGTCGAACTTCCACTGCTTGTACTTCGGTATGAGCTGGAACAAGCCGAAATTCATCGAGCCCATGTTGAGCGAGCACATTTCGGGTTTGGCCGCCAGCGGCGCCTCGAGCCGTTGCTGCACGGTCATGTTGTGACCGCCGCCGGTGGTGATGTTGATCACCGCGTCGGTCTCGGCCTTGATCTGCGGCAGGAACTGCATGAAAACCTTCGGATCTGGCGTCGGTCGCCCGTCCTTCGGATCGCGCGCATGCAGATGGATGATCGCCGCGCCCGCCTTCCAGGCGCCGATCGCTCCTTCCGCGATCTCCGCCGGCGTGATGGGCAGGTGGGGCGTCATCGTTGGGGTGTGGATTGCGCCGGTGACCGCGCAGGTGATGATCACTTTGTCGCGAGGAGCTGCCATGATCGTCTCCGGTAGAAGTTAGACGAGCGCTTCGACGTTGCCGCATACCGACAGCGCCTGACCCGAAATGTTGCGACCAGCGTCCGTCGCCAGAAACAGCGCCATGTTGGCGATGTCGTTCGGACTGACCGGTCGGCGCAGTGATACCTTTGAGAGCATGCTGCGCCGGATCTCATCGGGGCTTTCGCCGAGCGCCTTGGCCTTGGCCGATATCACGCGCTCGATCCTATCGCCTTCGACGACACCAGGCTGGATCGCATTGACTCGGATATTGTCCGGGCCTAGTTCCATTGCCAGGCTCTTGGTGAAGCCGACCACTGCCCATTTCGCGGCCGAGTATGGCGTGCGCAATGGAAAGCCGAGTCTGCCGGCGACCGACGACAAATTGATGAGACTGCCGCCGCCTGCAGCCTTGAGCAATGGCACCGCCAGCCGCGTGCAATAGAACATTCCGTTCAGATCGATCGCGATCGTGCGGTCCCAGTCGGCGATGCTGATGTCCTCGACTCGCCCGGTGGGTCCCGCGATACCGGCATTGTTGATCAGAACGTCGAGACCGCCCAGAAAGCTGGACGCCGCATCGAATAGACCCTCGACCTGACGAGCGTCGGCAACATCGGCGATACCGGCGCCGATTTCCGGCCGGGCGGAGCGAAGGGACTCCAACGCCGCCCGGTCGATATCGCAGATAAAGACCTTCGCGCCGGCGTTCGAAAACGTCTCCGCGAATGCCCTGCCGATGCCTGCTGCGCCAGCGGTGACCAATACCCGCATCCCTCGAGCCGAGTCATTCATGTTCGGTGTCTCCATACTTAATGGGTTCGCAGAATCTCGATGACGGGGGCAGTGTCGGGTCGCACACCGCGCCAGAGATAAAAAGACTCCGCGGCCTGCGCGACCAACATTCCGAGGCCGTCGCTGACCTGACCGGCACCGTTCTCGCGCGCGAACATCATGAACCGCGTGGGCTTGTCGCCATAGACCATGTCGTAGGCAAGTGGTCCTGACGCCAGCAAGCCGGCCGGAAGCAGCGGCACTTCGCCGTTCAGGCTGGCAGAAGTCGCGTTGACGACGAGATCGAAGCGCTTGCCTTGCAGCTCCGCATATCCTCCGCTCGTCACCGGCCCGAACGGGGCGAACTGGTGCTCGAGGGAGCGCGCTTTCTCCACCGTCCGATTGGCGATCGCGATCGAAACCGGCTGCTCCCGAATCAGCGGCAGGACGACGCCGCGAGCGGCTCCTCCCGCGCCCATGATCAACACGCGTTTGCCGCGGATCGCAAACCCCAGCCGATCGCGCAGATCAGCGACCAGGCCTGCACCGTCGGTGTTGTCACCGAGCACCGTCCTGCCATCGAACTTGAGCGTATTGACAGCGCCTGCCTGCTGGGCGCGCTCCGTGCGTTCCGTAGCCAGCGCAAAAGCATCGAGCTTGAAGGGCACGGTGACGTTGAGCCCCTTGCCGCCCGCGGCGCGAAAATCCGCTACAGCCGCTGCAAAACCGTCGCGAGGAGCAAAGATTGCCTCGTAGCGGAGATCTTCTCCGAGGCGACGCGCGAACTCGGTGTGAATTCGAGGCGACTTGCTGTGGGCGATCGGGTTGCCGATCACCGCGTAAAGGTCGGCCATCGCGTTCTAATGGATCGCAACGATTTGCCCGCTCCGCGCTGCTTCGGCGATGGCTTCCGTGACCCGAAGGTTGGCGAGACCATCCTTTACCGTGACGCGCGGCTTCGCTTCGCCGCGAATCACCGCGCAGAAGTGGGCAAGTTGCCTCTCCAAAGGATCCGCACGCTCGACCGGCGCGACCTCGGTCTTGAAAGGCTTCCACCAGGAGCGTTCGTCCTTGCTGGCATAGGTCTTGAGCCGCATCGTCGGCACAGCGAGCGAGCCGTCGGTGCCCACGATCAGGTAGCAATCTTCGTCCGGATAGGTCGGATAGCTCTTGTTCTCCTGCGACGTCTGCTCCCAGCTGCGCGCTGAGGCAGCGGTATCCGACAGCATGAAGGTGCCTAAGGCGCCGTTCGCGAAGCGCAGATTGATCGCGACGGTGTCCTCGACCGGAAAGCCGCGCGTCGCGCTGGAGGCGAACGCCTGCACCGCGACGATCTCACCGCAGAGAGCGCGCAGGCTGCCGATCTCGTGAATCATGTTGATGAGGATGGGACCTCCGCCGGGCCGGCGTCGCCAGGGCGCGTCGTCGAAGTAGCCATCGGGTTTGTAGAACATGGCGCTGCCCATCACTGCGACGAGCCGTCCAAGTTTACCTTGCTCGACAATCGCACATGCCGTGGCGAGCAAGGGGCTGTGCAGGCGGTGGTGGCCCACCAGCAATCGAGTGCCTGCCCGCTCGGCGGCGTCGTGCAGTCGAACGCCCTCGACCACCGAATCGGCAACGGGTTTCTCGATCAGCGCTGCGACGCCCACATCGATGCATTCGAGCGCGTTCTGCACATGCAGCTGGTTCGGCGTCGCGAGAATGACACCATCCGGCCGCTGCGCCGCGAACAGCGCACTCAGCGTCCCGTACCGTGGCACGCCTGCTGCACGTGCGAGTTCCGCCGACGCCGGCGCGGGATCGACGATGCCCGACAGCTCGCACTCGCGGCTGGCCTGAACCAGTCCGATGTGTGTCCGCCCGATCAGGCCAGCGCCCGCGACCGCAATCTTCAACTTTGGCATCGCCCTACCCCTTACCGGTTTGCTCTTTCGATCTCGTAGCGCGGTGAACTGTCTGAATGATCGATAATCGCACAGTTGTGCGATAGTCGATCAGATGTTAGAGTCTGGCGTATCGACTGTCAACGCGCCAAAGGGATCTTCATTGCGCAAATCCATCGCCACCGTCTGTCTGAGCGGAACGCTCGGCGACAAGCTCGAGGCCATCGCCGCGGCGCGCTTCGATGCCGTCGAGATCTTCGAAAACGATTTCGTTTATTTCAACGGCACGCCACGCCATCTTGCCACGATGGCTGCCGACCTAGGACTCGAGATCGATTTGTATCAGCCGTTCCGCGACTTCGAGGGTGTTTCCGATGCGACCTTCAAGCGCAACCTCGACCGCGTCGAGCGCAAGTTCGATCTGATCCAGTCGCTCGGGGCGCCGATGCTGCTGGTCTGCTCCAACGTCGCGACCGCCGAGTCGCCGGATCGTGCTCGCGCGGCGGCACACCTCCATTCGCTGGCCGAGCGCGCGGCAGCGCGGAATCTGCGGATCGCGTATGAGGCGCTAGCCTGGGCCAAGCACGTGCGCCATTACGCCGACGCCTGGGCCATCGTCAAGGAGGTGGATCACCCTCACCTCGGGCTGTGCCTCGACAGCTTTCACATCCTGTCGCTCGGCGACGACCCGGCCGCCATCGCAGAGATACCCAGCGAAAAAATTTTCTTTCTCCAGCTGGCCGACGCACCACGGCTCGCGATGGATGTTCTGCAATGGAGCCGGCACTACCGCTGCTTCCCCGGACAGGGCCAGCTCGATCTGGCGAACTTCCTCGAGCAGGTGCTGATCGCGGGTTACAGCGGTCCGCTATCGCTCGAGATCTTCAACGACCTGTTTCGCGAGGCGCCCAATCGGCGCACCGCGATCGACGCCATGCAGTCGCTACTCTTCCTCGAGGCGCAGACACGCGTGCGCTTCGAGCGCGAGGCCGCATCGAGTGCGAAACGCGCCAGTCAGCGCAGGGATGTCCTGAAACGGGTCGAGCTTTTCGATCCTCCCGCAGCGCCGGAAATCGATGGCCTGGCCTTCCTGGAATTCGCGGTCGACGCCAGCGCTGAAAGGAGTTTGGCGACGACGCTCGAGGCCATGGGGTTCCGGCGCGCAGGCCGACACCGTTCCAAGGACGTGACGCTGTACCAACAGGGCGACATCCACTTCGTTCTCAACTCGGAGCCCAATTCGTTCGCCAGCGCGCATTTTGCCGATCATGGGCCATCGATCTGCGCAGTGAGCCTGCGGACCGACGATGGGTTGCGGGCGCTCAACCGGGCGACTGCGCTGCATTGCCCGCGCTTTGAAGGCAAGATCGGCCCTCACGAGTTGCGCATTCCGGGGATTCGCGCACCCGACGGGAGCCTGGTCTATTTCGTCTCGACTGCGCCCGGACAGAAAAGCCTGTACGAGATCGACTTCACGCTGGAGACGCCAAGGCCCGGAGTCGAAATGGGACTCCGCGCGATCGATCACGTGGCGATGGGACTGCCGGTCGACCAGCTCGACACCTGGATTCTGTTCTACCGCGCCGTTCTCGGCATGCAACCCGGGGACAGCCTGGAGCTGTCGGATCCCTACGGCCTGATCCGGAGCAGCGGCGTATCGACCGCGAATCGGCGGCTGCGCGTCGTGCTCAACGTATCGCCCAGCCGAAGCACCCAGACGGCGCGCACGATATCGACGCTCGGTGGCGCGAGCGTGCACCACATCGCTTTCTCCTGCGAGGACATCCTTGCAACGGTCGCGAAGCTGCGCGCCGGCGGGGTGTCTTTCGTGCCGATCTCCGACAACTACTACGACGACCTACCGACGCGATTCGTGCTCAACGAAAACCTGGTCGAGCGCTTGCGGGAGCTCGGCATCCTCTATGACCGGACGGCGGACGGCGAGTACTTCCACATCTACACGGAATCCTTCGAGGAACGCTTCTTCTTCGAGATCGTGCAGCGTGCGGACGCCTATGACGCGTACGGCGCTCTCAATGCGCCGGCGCGGATGGCATCGCTTGCGCAACAGCGGTAATGCCGCCGCGCTCTCGCCGGCAAGCGCGTCCCTGTCTTAGAATGTCGCAGGACTTTTTCCCGGGAGATTTATCGATGTTGCGCGTCATCGTCTTGGTTGCCCTTGTCGGTTTGCCTGTTTCGCTGGCCTCCGCGCAAACGGCTTCGTCGCGCCTGGACGAGGTCGTCAAAAGCGGCAAGCTGCGCGTCTGCACGCCCGGCGACTACAAGCCGTTCAGCTTGCAGCGTCCCGACGGCGGGTATGAAGGTCTCGACATCGATCTCGTTCAGGCCTCCGCCAAATCGCTGGGCGTCGAGGTTGAAATGGTCAAGACCGCGTGGCCTGCGCTGATGAAGGACTTCGTGGAGAAGTGCGACGTCGCCGTCGGGGGAATCTCGGTGACGCTCGACCGACAGAAGGCAGCGTTCTTCACTGCTCCCTACATGGTCAACGGCAAAGCGCCGATCACCAAGTGCGAGAACGTATCCAAGTTCCAGACGATAGCGGATATCGACAAGCCAGGCGTCACGGTGATCGAGAATCCGGGCGGCAGCAACGAGCGCTTTGCGCGCGCCAATTTCAAGCAGGCGAAGATCGTCATCTTCAACGACAACACGACCATCTTCGACGAGATTCTGAAAGGGAATGCCGACGTGATGATCTCCGAGTCGGTCGAGACCATCGTCCAGCAGAAGCTGCGCCCAGGCCTGTGCGCGGTGAATCCCGACAAGCCGCTGCAGTACGGTGAGATGGCGTGGTTGCTGCCGCGCGGGGACTCAGCGTTCAAGGCCTGGGTGGACCAGTGGTTCCATCTTGCCAAGGCCAGCGGCGACTATGACCGGATCACCGGGAAGTGGCTGCGGTAGCGCGGAACACCGGATACGAGGTTTCGGGCTCCGCCTGCTTATCGCCTGCCTCGCGGCTGGCGTGACCGTCGCGCACGCCGATTCGGAGGTACAAGCCCTTGCGATAGCTACGGGCGTCGTGCTGATCACGGCAATCAAGTCGCCTACGCCGAGCGAGTCGGACCATCTCGCCTTCGAGGCCGGCCGCTTCGACGCGATCAAGAACGTGGACCCGGCGAACTCGTTCGGTGCCGAGTACCGCTTCGGCAAATTGCTATGGTGGAAGCTCAGGCCCTTCGTCGGTGTGGGCGCAACCACGGATCACAGCTTCTACGGCTACGGCGGCATCCGGTTTTCGGCGTACTGGGGCGAGCATGTTGTCGCCACGCCGAGCTTCGCAATCGGAGGCTACAGCCGCGGCGACGGCAAAGACCTCGGCAGTCCAGCCGTAATCGGGCGCTTCGGGCTCGATCTCGAATACCGTCTCGACGATGACATGCGCCTTGGCGCGGCTTATCACCACATGTCGAACGGCAAGGCCCTGGGCCAGACCACCAACCCTGGCACGGAAGTCGTCGGCCTCACGTTCTCAATCGCCCTGCACTGACTCTGCAGCAGAGAGTCGCACCAGCAATTCGCAGTCGAGAATCCGACCGGCCTACGGCTTTCGCGCGACGAGATCGATGAGCGCGGATATGCCGTTGTGCGCCTCGCCTTCGCGAATCACTGCGTCGTAGGCATCGAGCACGAGGATGTCCCAGGCTGAGAATATCTGCTCCAGCCACTCGCGTGTGTACATGTGCTCACGACGCGGCGGGCCGCCCGTGCGGTAATCCACCTGCTCCGGCCGGTAGCCTTCGAGCAGGAACAACCCGCCTGACCTCACCGACGACTGCATTCCTGCGAATACTCGGTCGCGTTTTCCCGGCGGCAGGAACTGGATGAAGATCGCCACGACGGCGTCGTAGTGCGCAGCACTCCAGGGCCAGGAATACATATCACCTAATTGGTGGTTCACCTCGACCCCGCGTCGTTCCGCGAAACGCCTGGCCTTGTCGACGGCGTTCTGCGCGAAGTCGAATGCGGTTACGGCGATGCCCTGCTCGGCGAGCCACACGCTGTTGCGGCCTTCCCCGTCCGCTACGCACAACACCGAGTCGCTTGAACGCAGCCGATGCGCCTGGGCGCGAAGAAACACATTCGGCTCCTCGCCGAACAGAAAATCATCGCGGGCAAAGCGTTTGTTCCAGGTCTCGAGCGGATTTTCGAAGTCGGCCATGGCGATCGCCTCGCATGCTCCGGTTGACAGGGCTGAGAAAGGTTGCAATGTTAGCGTTGGGTGCGCCGTTGCGTGAGGCCAGCGCGCGGTGACATGACAACGAACTGGCCCCAGTCCATGGAGATAAACCTCGCCGTCCCCGCCACGCTGGCAGTCGCAGCTCTGGTTCTCGTTGTGGGACGCCGGATGGTCGAGCGCATCGGGCTGCTGCGTAGGTATTCCATTCCGGATGCGGTCGCCGGAGGACTCGTCGCGGCGATCCTGATCGCCGGCCTTCACGCGGCCGGCCCTCAGATCAGCTTCGACACTTCGCTGCAGCCGTCGCTGATGCTGGCGTTCTTCGCCACCATCGGGCTCGGCGCGGATGTGAAGATGCTGGCGCGCGGTGGCGTCGCGCTTGTCTTCTTCACCGCGTGCGCCGTCGGTATGCTGCTGATGCAGAACGTCGTCGGGGTCGGTGCTGCGCTCGCGATGGGCATCGACCCCGTGATCGGGCTGATCGCCGGCTCGGTGACCATGGCCGGAGGACACGGAACCGGGGCAGCATGGGGACAGCGCTTCGCGGACACGTTCGGGCTCACCGCAGCCCCAACCATCGCACTGGCTGCGGCGACCTTGGGTCTTATCATGGGCGGATTGATCGGGGGCCCGGTCGCCGAACGCCTGGTGCTGCGTCTCGAGGCAAATGGCGCGCCGCTGGGCGTTGTCGCTGACACCGCTCATGCGGACGACGCCGCGAGTGCTGCCGAGCCCTTCACCCCCGATCGGCTGATTTTCCCGATCCTCCTCATCGCGGCGGCTGTTGCTCTGGGTGGCGAGCTCGCGACTCTGACCGAGAACCCGAAGTTCACGCTGCCGACGTTCGTGTGGACACTGGCTGCGGGTGCGCTGTTGCGCAACGCTCTGGCGGTCGCCAAATCACACGCGATCGACGATGAGGCGTTGATCTTCGCCGGCTCGATTGCGCTTTCGTTGTTCCTGGCGATGGCGCTGATGAGTCTGCAGTTGTGGGAGCTCGCCACGCTTGCTCTGCCCATCTTTACCATCCTAGCCTTGCAAGCGATCGGTGTCGCGCTCTTCACGACGCTCATCACCTTCCGCGTCATGGGTTCCAACTACGAGGCCGCTGTTCTCGTTGCCGGCCAATGCGGGTTCGGACTCGGAGCGACACCCACAGCGATCGCCAACATGCAGGCGATCTGCCGGCGGCACGGCTATGCGCCACAGGCGTTCATCCTCGTTCCGGTGGTGGGTGCGTTCCTGATCGACCTCGCGAATGCGCTCGTGATAAGCGGTTTTGCCGGAATCATGCACTTGATCCGCGGCTAGGCGCCTGACGGCATCTCAGGTTGAGCTTGCTTCAGAGGGTATGATCGCGGCGGTATGGGGAGACTCGCTGAGGTAATTGCGCTGTACGCGGTCGGCCTGGGCTGGTGGTTACCGGCCCTGGCCCAAGTGCCGCCAACGGCAGCCGAGTATGCGCAATACACCGGCATCTTCGCGGCCGCGGTACGGAACGACTCGACGAAGATCGCCAAGCTCATCGCGGACGGAGCCTACGCGGGCATGCGTGATAGCCATGGCCGCACGCCCCTGCACGTTGCGACCTTTCGGAAGCGTCACGACGCGATGCGCGTGCTCGCTGCCGCCACCGGCGAGCCGAACGTGCTCGACAACGACGGGTACGACATCGCCACCATCGCAGCGGTGGCGAACGACGCGGACACGTTGCGGGTAGCGTTGGCGATTGGTTGCAGCCCGGTCAACATTATCGGACCCGATAACAGCACGGCATTGATCGCTGCCGCGCAACGAGGCAACGACTTGGCCGTCCGCGTGCTGGTCGGTGCTGGCGCCCAGCTCGATTACGTGAACAACGCCGGCAATACCGCGCTGACTGCAGCCATCGCCATGGGCGACGGAGGCAAGCGCTACGTCGCCACAGTCAGGTTACTCGTTGGTGCCGGCGCCAACATGAACATTGGCGATCGCTCTGGCGCCACGCCCTTGGCGCTGGCGAGCGCACGAGGCTACCAGGAGATAATCGCCATCCTGCAGCAACTCCGTGCGAAGCGGCCGTCATAGCTAAAGAGCCCACTTCTCGCGCTGCTATTGCTGCGGAATCACACGCGCGCCTTCCCCGTTGCCCTCGATATAAACACGCTGGCCGATTTTGAGACTCGTGTCGGCGGGTTGGGTCACGACGACCAGCACCCCGCTCTTCACGCGGACGATGATCTGCTGACCGGGCACCGGCTGATCGTACTTCTTCTGGATGTTGTTGCCGAGGAGCGCGCCGCCCAATGTTCCGGCGACCATCGCCACGTCGCGTCCGGTACCGCCGCCGATCAGGCTGCCGATGCCCAGGCCGCCGAGCCCGCCGATGATGGCGCCCACACCTCGATGATGATTGCTCGGCAGCTCCACGAGCGTGATCTGCTCGATGACGCCCTGGCGGATCTCCATCTCTCCGGGCTGTTGTGCGAAAGCCTGCGCGGCAGTCAGCAGAAATACGAGCAGACCAGCGAACGTAAACGACGATATGCGCTTCACCATGGCATTGGCTCCAAGTCTGTCAGCTGAAGAAGTCCACTACACCGGTCTTCAGGTTGTACATCGCCCCCGCAATCTTGATCGCGCCGCTCGACTCCAGCCCTGCGAGCACAGAGCTGTCCTTCCTGATGTCGCGGATCGTGAGCTCCACGTTTTTGCGCGCCACAGCGTCGACAAAAGCATAGTTCGACGACGTGCGCTCGCCGCTATACGTCGTCGCATCGACCGCGGGCCGAATCTTCTCCAAGAGACCGGTCAGATTCCCGAGCTTGGCGTTGTCTATCGCGCCCTTGATCGCGCCGCACGCCGTGTGGCCCATGACCAAAACCACCTTCGCGCCCGCGATCTTGCAGGCGAACTCCATGCTCCCGAGGATGTCAGGATTTTCCACGTTGCCTGCCACGCGGCTGTTGAAGATGTCGCCGATGCCAAGATCCATGATCGTCTCGGCCGGAGCCCGCGAGTCGATGCAGCTCAGCAGCACCGCAGCGGGATATTGACCCGCGGCGCTGGCGCGTTGCTGTGCCAGGAAATTGCGGGCCTCACGCTGCCCGGTATAGAAGCGCTTGTTCCCTTTCTTCATGAGATCGAGGATGGCGTCCGGCGTCAGCTTGTCGCGTTGTGCCTTCGTCAGCGCGGCCGCGCGCGCGATCTCCGGGAATGACAGAGTGCCGGCAACCGCCATCGCCGCCATTGCAAAGGCAGACTTTAGAACTGCCCGACGATGGGAAGATTCGGGAAGATGACAGGCGTCGCATTCAACTGCCATGTGCGGTCTCCTTCGTGGAATGCAATGAAGCAGGTTTCAGGGCGACCTGCCGAGCGCGCCGAGCACTATACATGGGCAGGCACTCCCCGGCGAACCTTACGACGTTGCGCGCCAGTCGTTAACTGACCTTTAGGCTAGTGCCCCGAAGCGACCCGGGCTAGAGCATCGACAGAACGGCTTCCGCCTTAGCGCGGATGCGCGTAGCGCGATCGACCGCCTTCAGCGTTTTCGCCAGCGTCGCCATGGGAACCTCGAGCGACAGCGGCACGCCACGCGGCAATGCGCGCAGGATGCCGAGCAGATCGAGGCCTCCGTCGCCCGGCATGAGGCGCTCGGCGCGCGCCTGGTG
>Ga0126384_10000547_pt1 | contig 20858 bp, 20 predicted proteins | sample PanSoiMetPlot_36_FD_92543 | JGI IMG/M metagenome (GOLD analysis project Ga0126384, IMG submission 92543) | Tropical forest soil microbial communities from Panama - MetaG Plot_36 | ecosystem: Environmental > Terrestrial > Soil > Tropical forest > Bulk soil | place: Panama | collected 2016-02-17 | reverse complement strand
TTGGATTGGCGCGTCAGTCGATCGTGTTCACCGACAACCCATATCATACGCATTTGCGACGGCTGGTTGGAACGGCTTTCGCCCCCCAGCGTCTCGCGAGTTTCGACCCGCTCATCGAACAGGAGCTTGCAAAGCTCCTCGACGAGATCGCGGACAAGGGCGAATTCGACGCGATTTCGCTGTTCGCCACGCAGTTGCCGCTGCGCGTATTGTGCCGGAAGCTCGATGTGGCGCCGTCCATGTGGGCGACCATCGCACAATGGACCAAGGGCCTGCGCTTCCTGCTCGAGCCGAGCCTGCTGAAGCGCTCCGACTTCGCCGACGTCCAGCGCATCCTGAACGACTACGAGGAGTACTTGCGCGAGCTGATCGCGAAGCGGCGCGCCAACCCCGGCGACGACATGATCAGCGAGTGGATCGCGGCGGGCGATGCCGACGGCGCCCTGGCCGACGACGAACTGATCCATGCCTTCATGCTGAGCTTCATCGCCGGCCACGAGACCTCGAAGGGGCTGATCGGCAACGGAATCGCGGCCCTCATCGACCATCCCGAGCAGGCCGATGTCCTGCGCGCAAATCCGGAGCTTGCGAACGGCGCAGTGCTCGAGACGATGCGGTGGAACCCGCCGCTGCAACAGACCAAACGATGGGCTTCGGAGCCTGCCGTCGTCGGAGGGGCCCGCATGGCGCCGGACGACATCCTTCTTCTGTGTCTGGGCGCGGCCAACCGCGATCCCGAGCAATTTCCCGATCCCGACCGCTTCGACATCCGGCGGCGGAATCACACCCATCTCGGCTTCGGGTTCGGCATGCACATATGTCTCGGCGCCCGCCTCGCGGAACGCGAGGTCGCCACCGCGTTCCGTGCCCTTTTCACGTCGACGTGGCTGCTCGAACGTGGCAGCGGGGCGCGGGTCATGGACGAAAGCGAGATTCAGCTCCGCGTCTATGAGCGTCTCCCCATCAGCATCAAATCGAGGGCCGTCGCGTCATGACGAAAATGGGCGGCGGCATGTGGCTCAAGACGTCGGCTGCACGCTCCGGCGTCACGGTGCGGCTGATCTGTTTCGCGCACGCGGCCGCCGGTGCGTCGTCCTTCGCGCGCTGGCTGTCCTCGGCGCCGCCGCGCATCGACATCTGGCGGGTTCAGTTGCCCGGGCGCGAAGACTGGCATTCGGCCCCCCCGGTGGATGATCTGCGCACGATCGTTCCGGACCTGACCGAGGCCGTGCTGGCGGCAAATGTCGATCGCGTTCCGCTCGTCCTCTATGGCCACAGCATGGGAGCTGCGCTCGCACACCAGGTCGCGCTGGCCTTGCGCGGGACGGATCCGGGCCTGCTCAAAGGCCTGATCGTGTCGGGACGGCGCGGGCCACAGCTGCCGGCGCCCCGGCGCATGCATCACGAGCTCACCGACGCCGAGCTCACCACCGTGATGACGGACGCAGACCCGACCTCCGAAATATGGAAGCGGCCGCATTGGCGGCGCCATTATTTCGATCTCATCAGGCGGGATTCCGCCGCCGTCGAGCGTATTCCGCCGCTACGCGAGCCTGGGTTGACCATACCCATCGTGGCGTTCCACGGCGTGCGCGACGGCTGGGTCTCCGAGCAAGAGCTCGCCGCATGGGCTGGCGCGACGCGCGGGCCGTTCGTCCTGCACCGCTACGATGGAGGCCATTTCGATCATCACGACGTCCGCAATGCCATCATGGCGGAGGCCATGCAACTCTGTGGCTGCGAAGAAGGAGCGCTGACATGACGTTCACGACCGAGTGCGTCAGCATCGCCGACGTGCTGTGGCAGCGCGCGTGCCATACGCCCGACCGACGCGCCTATGTTTTCCTCGACGAGCTCGGATGCGAGCAGGAAGAGCGCAGCTATGCATTGCTCGCGCGCCGAGCTCATGCGATCGCCCGCGCGCTGACGCGTGCGGCCGAGCCTGGCGATCGCGCAGCGCTGCTGTTCAATCCCGGCCTGCCGTTCCTCGACGCGTTCTTCGGCTGCCTCTATGCCGGCATCATCGCCGTTCCGATGGCGACGCCCAAACGCAACCGCGAACGGAATGCGACATTTGCCATCCTGCATGATTGCGCCCCGCGCCTGATTCTCACCACACAGGCACTGGCTCCGCTGTTTCGACAGCGGCTCGCCGAAGCCGATCTCGATTGGGTTCCCGAGTGCATCGCGGTGGACGAGATCGCCGATGATGGCAGCGATGCGCCCGGCGATCCGCCGCCGCGTCGCTCGCGCTCCGGCGACATCGCGTTTCTGCAATACACGTCGGGATCCACGTCGTTGCCCAAAGGCGTTATGGTGTCCAACGGCAATCTTCGCGCCAACGCACGCATGATCGCCGCCGCCATGGAGCAGGACGAGGCCAGCAATTTCGTCGGATGGGCGCCGCTCTATCACGATCAAGGGTTGATCGGAAACGTGCTTCAGCCGTTGCATCTCGGCAGTCCAGCCGCCCTCATGGCGCCCAACACGTTCCTGCAGCGGCCGCACCTGTGGATCGAAGCAATTGCCAAATATCGCGCGCACACCAGCGGCGGGCCGGATTTCGCGTTCGGTCTGATCGCCGACCGGTTCGATGCCGAGGCGCATCGGGATCTCGATCTCTCCTGCTGGAAAGTGGCTTTCAACGGCGCCGAGCCGATCCGCCCCGCCGTCCTCGATCGCTTCGCCCGCGTCCTTGCCCCGCTCGGTCTCAGTCGGGGGGCGCTCTATCCGTGCTACGGCCTTGCCGAGGCGACGCTGTTCACCACGGGCGCACACGTCGGCGGCGGTCCGGTGACGCAGGTCTTCGATCGTGCGCACCTGGAGCGGGGGAGGCTGACCAGCGACGGACGAGGCGTGCGTCTCGCCAGCAGCGGAAGGCCGGCTCCCGGAGTCACGCTCGCCATCGTCGACCCTGGGACGCGCGCCTGCGTGGGCGAAGGAGAGGTCGGCGAAATCTGGGTGGGGGGCCTCAGCGTCGCGCTGGGATATTGGCGACAGCCGGATGCCACGGTCGCCACCTTCGAGAATTTTACGCGCGACGGCGCGGGCCCGTTCATGCGCACGGGCGATCTCGGCGCCGTGCTGGAGGGCGAAGTGTATGTTTGCGGGCGCCTGAAGGACCTCATCATCGTGCGTGGGCGCAACCTCTATCCGCAGGATCTCGAAACCACCGCGCGCACCGCCCACCCGGCGGTGTCGCAAGGCAGCGCCGTCGCCGTCTCGATCAAGATTGCAGGTGTGGAAAGGCTTCTTCTCGCCGTCGAGGTCAACCGGACCGCGCGCCATGCCAACGATCCTGCGGAAATCTCCGCGGCGATCCGTCGTGCGATCCGAGACGAGTTCGACGTCATGGTGGACCGCCTCGAACTGCTGATGCCGGGTGGGCTTCCGAAAACGACAAGCGGCAAGGTGCGGCGCCAGGCCGTTGCGCAGGCATACAAGACCGGTGACCTCGCCGTGTGGCGCGAGGACGGCCGTTACCCGACGACCGTGCCTCGGCACGAGCCGCACGCAAACGGGCCACCGCGGTAGTCGGCGTATGGCCAATGGGCGGACGCGGCCCCGGGCGCGCCGGTCCGAGCAAGTCGGAGGAAGTCGATGGCTCTGCAGGATGTCGATACGCGGCGAACGCTCGCCAGCCCGGGAGGCGTGTCGCGTGAGACCATCGAGGCGGTCATTCGCAGCACGCCGTTTGCCTCTTTGCTGGGAGCCAGCATCGTCGAATTCGGCTCCGGCAAGGTCACACTGATGGTCCCAATCACCGACAGGCTGTTGCAGCACCATCGCTTCGTCCACGGAGCCGTCATCGGATTCATGGCCGACAGCGCATGTTGCTGGGCGGCCGCTTCCCAGGTCGGAGACGTCGTCACCTCCGAGTACAAGCTGAACTTTCTCGCCCCTGCCGGAGGCACGAGTTTGATCGGGCGGGGAGAAGTCATCAAAATTTCCGGTCGGCAGGTCGTGTCTCGCGCCGACATCTTTGCCGAAAAGGCTGGAGCCGAGCGATTGATCGCGACCGCCCTTGGGACGATCGCGAGGATTCGAGTCTAGTGTCCCGATTGCGAAGTTGGCCTGCATGATGCGGTTCCGCTCGGCGTCCAGATCATCGGCGGCGTACCGATGCTCCGAGAGGCAAATTCGCACCGCAGACAGCACAGCCGGCGTGCAAACATTTCAGAAGACGACAAGTAGACTGGCGGACCAATTTATGGCAGAAGCTATTAGGGAGAACACGCACTGGGCGAGCGCGTTGCCGGGCACTTAAATGCTGCCGCGGTACCGGGGGCCAATAGGTTAGGAGCGGGCGGTCAAACTCGCTCCAACAACAAATCTGCCCCGCGATCATACCCTTATGGCTGGCGAATCATTGTGCACGAGGACAACCTCGAGCCTCGGGTCATTTCGCCGTCAACAACAACTGCCATCATTGACTGGCGGAGCGTGTCCCGATTCCAAAAGTAAGTAAGTGCCTATGCGATGACCAAGAACCTGCCTCCACTGGCCCCGCTCAGGACCTTCGAAGCCGCCGCGCGGCTCGGAGGATTCACGCAGGCGGCGCAGGCGCTGAACATCACCCAGGGCGCCGCCAGCTACCAGATCAAGATGCTGGAAGAGAGACTTGGCACCGCATTGTTCTCGCGCGAGCGGCGCGGTCTCGTCTTGACCTCGGAAGGCGCGCAACTGCTGCACTCGGTCGTGAAGGCCTTGGATATCCTGGATTCAGCGATGTCCCAGTTGGAAGCGGACCGCCGCCGCAATACGTTGGCGCTGTCCGTGTTCACCTCCTTCGCAACAAAATGGCTGGCATCTCGACTCTCGGATCTCACCGCGCAGATCCCGGACGTCGACCTGCATATATTCGTCGAGGATCATCTGGTGGATTTTCGGGCCGGCGTGCGTGATGCCGGCGTGCGATACGGCAAGGGTCCATGGCCCGGCCTCCACGCGACCTTGATGCAGCGCGACGAGATCTTCCCCGTCTGTAGTCCGCGGCTGCTCGAGAAGTGTGCCCCCAATGACGTCACGAGCCTGATGAAGTGTCCGCTGTTGTGCGAGTGCGACAGGCACGCCTTCGATGACGGTTCGGATTGGCACGCATGGCTGCGACGCGCCGGCCATGTGGTTCCAAGCAACGCCGGTCGCGGCGGTGTCTCCTATATGATTTTCGGACAGGCGAGCGTGGTCCTGCAGGCGGCAATCGAGGGGCAGGGCATCGCACTGGCACGCGGCCTTCTCGTCGCCGACGACCTGGCGGCAGGCCGGCTGGTGCCCTGTACCGGTCCGAGCTTCCCGTCGGACTTTGCCTATTATTTCGTTTGGCCTGAAGAGACGCCCATGCTGCCAAAAGTGGAAGCCTTGAAGGACTGGTTCATGCGGGCGATCGGCCGGACTCGGGAGGCAGGCACCAAATATCTCGGGGGATCGTCGATGCGAACGAATCCGTCGAAGCTCAACGGCAATTCAGGGGGTGAAGTCGTGGAATTTCTGGAAAAAGGGTTGGGGTGCACCATCGCCTGACGGCAAATCACCGACGACCGCGCCGAACGAACCGCGCCGGTCGTGAGCTCAAGCCTCACCGCATTTCCAACTTTGTTTATCCAGCACGAATCGGAATTGACCATCCGGCAAGCGGCCGCAATACGATGGTGATGCGGTTGGCAAGGTGCGGGTGAGCCGCGCAACGGCTGGCGCATGTCGCGCGAAAGCCTGCCCCGGACTTGATCCGGCGTGGATACCGATTCGCCGACAAGGACATGCGCCAACGCGTGAATCGAGAGCATGTCCCGATTCCGCAGGAACGGGACATGCTCTAGAACCATCAAATCTTTCGTTGCCGATCTCGATAAAACTTGTTTGCGCGTTGCACAAAGACGCCACACTGTCTGCACGTTGGAGCTGCGGTTGTGCCCATTTTTCGCGATGGCGCTGCTTGAGCTCTGATTCCTATTCGCGATTTTGCAGCGCGGTCTTCATTGGCGGTCCACGAGGTCGTGCCCTCCAGCTCTGCCGGACGGGACGCGTCCTCCTGTCGTCAACGGGAGACGCGTGAGGAGGAACAAATGAAAGCGCGTGGTTTGTTTCAATCAATTCTCGGTCTCGTGTTATTAATCTGCGTTGCGGGCGCGGCGGTCGCCGAGGACGACGGTGACGATCGCGACGCCTGGAAAGCCGCCGGCGGAAATATCCATGACACGCATGCCACGTGGGCGAGCCGGTCGCTTGAGCCGGCAAATGTGCCCGCGCTTGCGGTCAAGTGGACCTTCACCGCTGCCGGCAACATCACAGGGACGCCTGCCGTCGACGGTGATGGCCTCTACGTCGTCGACTGGGGAGGCAAGATCCACAAGGTCGACCGGCGCAGCGGAACCACGCTGTGGTCCCGCAACGTCTCCGAGTATACCGGAAATCCCGCTTCGTTCTCCCGGGGCTCGCCGGCGGTGAGCGGACAAACCGTCGTGTTCGGCGACCAGGTCAGCGCCACGATCATTGCCGTCGAGCGCGACACCGGAAACCTGCTCTGGAAAACCGTGCTGGACCCGCATCCGCTCGCCGTCATCACCGGCTCGCCCGTCATCGCCGACGGTCGTGTCTATATCGGCGTGGCCTCGCAAGAGGAGGTGCGGACGGCGGTCGACCCGACCTATGTGCCGACGTTCCGCGGGCAGGCCGCCGCGCTCGACCTCAAGACCGGCGCGATCGTCTGGCAGTTCAGGTCGGTGCCCTTGGGGTACACCGGTGGTGCCGTCTGGGCCAGCACGGAGGCGGTCGACGAGAAGAGGCACTCGCTCTACATCGGCACGGGCAACAATTACACGGTACCGCCCGACGTGGAGGCCTGCATCAAGGCGGCGACGACCCCGGCGCAGGCGCTCGCCTGTCGCGACCCCGCCGACCTGATCGATTCGGTTCTGGCGCTCGATCTCGACGACGGTCACATAAAATGGGTGTTCCAGACTCGGGGCTCCGATACGTTCACCGCGATTTGCGTCGTCAAACCCGGCACGTGCTCAATTCCGTTCGACGACTTTGATTTCGGCGCCGGGCCCAACCTGTTCACGCTGAAGAGCGACGGCCCGCAGGATGGTGGGCCTGGCCTGCCCCGCGAGATTCTCGGCATCGGCCAGAAGAGCGGCATCTACTATGCGCTCGAACCCGACAGCGGCCGGCTTCTATGGGCAACGATGGTCGGACCCGGAGGCTTGTTTGGCGGCATCGAGTGGGGCACTGCCGCCGACGGCGAGCGTGTCTATGTGGCTCTCGCCAACAGCGAGCACAAACCATACCAGCTGCAGCCCAGCGGACAGCCGCACAATTCGGGCTCGTGGGCGGCGCTTGACGCGAAGACCGGGAAGATTCTCTGGCAGACAAAGGCGACCGGACAGGATCCGCGTGCGCCGACGTTCGGCGCCCTGGCGCTGGGCTCGGTGAGTGCCGCAAAGGGGGTGATGTACGCCAGCGCCAACGGCGGCGATTTCGTCGCGCTGGATGGCGCCTCGGGGCAGATTCTGTGGACCTTCCCGAGCGGGGGCACGGTCATCAGCGGACCGGCCATCGTCGACGATACGCTGTACTGGGGAACCGGATACAACAAAGGCGGACGTGGCATCCCCAACAACAAGCTCTATTCGTTCTTCGCGCCCGTCAAAACCAACTAGAGCACGTTCCGTTCCTGCGGAATCGGAACGTGCTCTAGATTCGTTGTTTGGCGCATATTCTAGTCGGCGAACCGGTGCCCACTTCGCCGGAATATGCTCTAGTGCCGCGAACCCGAAGTTCGCACGATTTTCTCGGCGGGCACGATTGCGAACTTCGGGTTCAAAAGCGGCACTTGAATCGTAGAGTTGCCAGTGTCCTTTCGATTCCGAAGTTTGCTCAGAGGTCGCTGCGAATGCTTGCGAACTTCGGAATCGGGACACTAGTTCGCACTTTGCGCCGAGGTCGCGCTGGCGCCGCAGGCTGCGCCAGCGCGGTTGCACTGCCGCTGCTGCGCGCCCGCCAGGTTCGCCTCCGTGAGGACCTTGGCCCAGCGCCACTTGGCGACAGCACAGACACGTTGGCGGACCATTTCGGCGCGTCCTATCGGATCGGCAAAAGCGATCAGGCGGACACCGATGTCTGGCACTACGGTCCGTGGCCGTTCTCGTTCGAGGTGAAGGCGGGGCGGGTGACGTCCATCCGCATCAGTGATCCGGCGCAATGAAGGCAGCTTGGATCGGCCATTCAAATTGGTCTCAGGGTTGATCACTCGCGCGCATCACGAAAACCGGCGCGGGGTCCGGATCGATCGTCTGATGTCGCTCGGCCGGCGACAATAGACGTCGGCGAATACGGCATTGAAGCGGCGCAGGCTGCCGAAGCCGGACACGAGCGCGATCTCCGATATCGGCAGGGTTGTCGTGTCCAGGAGTCGCTTGGCCCGCTGCAGCCGGGCGGTTCGCGCGACCGCCGAGGGAGTGGCGCCCCAATGCCGGACGAAGAGCCGGCGCAAGTGTCGACCAGTGACGCCCAGCCGCTCAGCGAGGGCTTCGACGGAGCCTGGCCCGGCATCGAGCGCGCCGTCCTCGATGATCAGCCGTGCCGCGCGTTCGACGGTGGTCAGACTGCCCTTCCAGGCCGGGCAAAAGGGAGCCGTCTCCGGGCGGCAGCGCAGGCACGGGCGGAACCCGGCGGCTTCGGCTGCCGCAGCGCTCGGCAAGAACTCGACGTTGCGGCGGAACGGCAGCCTGACGGGGCAGACGCAACGGCAATAGACCCCGGTCGTCCGAACGCAGATGAAGAATCGGCCATCGAACGCAGGATCGCGCGCGCGCCACGCCCTCTCGAACACTGCCTCGTCATCCGGGCTCATGCGCAACACATAACATACGCGTCATGGACCGGAGAGGATGAGGTCCGATTCCGGCCAGACGGACGCGCGCGCGATCCCCAGTGTGGTGCGGCGACCTCCCGCGAGCGCTCGATGAACCATTCCACGGCGATGTCCCGCACCGAATGGGCTTTGTTGCTGCTCCTGTCCGTGCTTTGGGGCGGCTCATTCTTCTTTTCCAAGGTCGCCGTTGCGGATCTCCCTCCGTTGACGATCGTCTTCGTGCGGTTCGCGGCCGCCGCCCTGCTGGTCTATGCCTATGTCCGGGCACGCTCGATCGCGATCCCGACCGACATTCGCAGCTGGGCATCGCTCACGGGCATGGGTCTGCTCAACAACCTCATTCCCGCCGGCCTCATCGTCTGGAGCCAGACGATGATTGCGAGTGGTCTCGCCGCGGTCATCATCGCCACGACGCCGATCTTCTCCATGCTCGCCATCCGCCTCACCAGCGCGGACGACAGGCTCAACCTCGGGAAGATCTCTGGCGCGGCCCTCGGATTGATCGGCGTCTGGGTCTTGTTCCGCCTGGGCACAACGAACGCCACCGATGTGCCCATTGCGGGGATCGTTGCGTGCCTCGGCGCGGCGGCGTCGTACGGGTTCGCGAATGCGCTGGGACAGCGCTTTCGCCGCATCGGGATCGCACCGGCCGCGGGCGCAATGGGGCAGATGACCGCCACCGCGATCATGGCGCTTCCGCTGATGCTGACGGTGGAGGCGCCTTGGAAGCTTTCGGTCCCGGACGCCGAGGTCTGGGCATCGATGGCCGGGCTGGCGGTCCTCTCGACCGCATTGGGCTACGTGGTCTTTTTCCGCATCCTCGCCACCGCGCGAGCTACGAATATTTCCCTTGTCACGCTGTTGGTGCCGGTCAGCGCCGTGCTCCTCGGCAGCGTGATTTTGGGCGAACCGGTTTCGCTCGACCAGGTCGTGGGTATGTCGCTCATCGCCTTGGGTCTGATCGTCATCGACGGACGTGTGCTGGCTTTGGCCGGCTCACAAATCTTCACCAGCGCTCGGTGAGATTGCAGATTTCGCAAGTGCCGGTTCGGTGTTGCGGGAGCCGGCGGAAGCGGAGCGTGACGAACCCGGACCAAGGCTGACACGGCAGCCTTGGTCCGGATTCCGGATATTTGTCAGGCGCCTCACGCGTCGTCGGTGACGACCACAATTGTTGGCGCGCCGCCGGAGCTGATCGACGCGGCGTGGGCCAGCGCTTCCTTGCCGCTCGAGGCGGCAGTTGCCTTGAGCGTCTCGATAGTCGGGAAGCTGACATCGGACATCAGATGATAGGGCGGCGGCGCGAAGGATGGTCCGACCACGCGCTTGGTCACGACGCCCGTTGCGCCCTTCAGCCTCGGGGTCGCATAGGGCAGGTGTTCCTCGCGGTAGGCGCGGTCGAATTCCTTCACGTCCTTGGGGTGCGGATACATGATCAGTAGATGAGCGGTCATGGACATTCCTTTCGGGTTGGGTGTTGAGCAACGAGCGTCATATAGGCTCGGCGGCAGCGCTCATGGGGTACGGATTCCGGACCGGCGGAAACGTCTGCGATTCGATTACGGCCGCGACGTCGCCGCGCGTTGCGGCGTGTGCGCGGTCCGGGATCGCGCGATTGCCGCGTTGTCAACCTTCTGCGCCACGGGGCCGATTTCCGCGAACTGGTATCGATCAAACCATCCCGGGAAGGCGCGCATGAGCGCTTTTGGTCCTGTCAACTCCAAGCCCATCCGCTGAGCTTGGGCGAAACTCGCATCGCCACGCCACCACGAGACCAGGGCGGGAAGGCGCAAGCGAACACGCAGCGGCTCGGGAAAGCCGGGGTTATGCATGCAGAGCGAGGCTTCGTCCGCCTTCAGCAGCATGAAGCGGCACTCCCGATCGATCTCGAACCGGACGACGATGGGATGTTTTGGGAGCGCCGCGAAGCGGACGCGCCTCTGCATATCGACGAGCAGAGGTTCCAAATCGTTATCCTCATTCTTCGCCGATCTCGGCAACCATCTCTGTCCCCACGTACCGAGCGCTCCCACGAGGGTTGCCAACTCCTTGCCCGCCTCGGTGAGCGCGTATTCGGGACCATGCTCGCCATCTATCCGTGCTACAGCCCCGACGAAAGTCAGCGCCTGCAGCCGTTCCGAGAGCATGGTACGGGAGATTCTCGGTATACCTCGACGAATGTCGTTGAAGCGGTTGCTCCCACACAGCAGTTCGCGCACCACAAGGAGAGTCCAGCGCCCACCCAATACCTCATGGGCGCGTGCGATCGAGCAGAACTGGCCGTAACCCGTCATTCCCATATCCTAGCATGACGGTCGAGGACATGCGGTCCGGATTCCGGACCTACCGGTGCGCCGGAGATCAAAGGCGATCATGGGTCGCAGAAAACGTTCGGGAAGGGCCTCTCGCCAGGTTTCCTGATTCCTTACACTGCGTCCACGTGCCAACGCGTTTGACGTGCCCGAGCCCATTGATCCGCACCGAGCGCAGGCCCTTTCTCGCTCCGCTGGGGGAGCCGATATGAAGTTGTGGCAATTGCATTCCGTGTGCAGAACGCAGCCCGACTTGATCGAGTCGCGCCTTCGGACCGAACCGCATTGGCAAAAGTGGCTGCAGGAATTCCGATCGATCGACGAGCTCGTGGACAGCCAGAACAGGAGCCGTCTCGATGCCGAGCTTCCGGACGATCTGGTGAGGTCAGTCCTCGGCGAGTTGCGCCTCACCTACTACCTTTCCGATGACGGATGGTTGCGTTCGCGTGCGCATGGCACACGGGACAAGGCGCTATCCGCGCTCGGTACTTTTGAGCTGTATGGCGGTGCAGTGCTCGAGGAAGTTCTAGAATACGGCTCCGTACAGGTGAGCTGAGGGCGACCACGCAGGCTTTCCGGCAAGGATTCGCGGACGAAACGAAAGGTCGCTCCCGTTAGAGCACATTCCGTTGCTACGGAATCGGAGCTCTGGATTCGTCGTTTGGCGCATATTCTTGTCGGCGATCCGGTGCCCACCCCGGATCAGGTCCGGGGCAGGCTTTCGCCGGAATATGCGCTAGCAGACGAGAGCGATGTCGTGGACGCAGGTCGGCAAGTGTGCCGGCAGAAGCGTGCGGTGACGATCTCACTTCACCTTGTGGCATTCCTTCTTGTTGATGCACTGGAAGCTGCTGCCGCCGGTGCTGCCCTCGGTCACCGCCAGCGTGTCGATCTTGTAATCGCAGGCCTGGCCGTGCTCGTGGATGTAGTCGCAGCCCTTGACGACGGCCTCGACGTTGACGCCGTCGGCCGCGAGAGGCACGGGAAGGTTCGCCCTGAGAACGTGGCCGGTGGCACTGTCAGACGCCGGATAGCATTTCCGCCGACCATCCGTCGGACAGACGAAGCATGCATCGCCGGCGCATCCGTGCAGGACGCCCATCTGTTTCTCATCCTTCTTGCAGCTGCCCGGCTTGCGCTGATTGTCATTGTCGCAGGCCTTGATCGTCGCCTCGTAGGGCGCTGCCGTGCCCGGCGTCGATGCGGCCGACGCGAGGGCAATCGCGACGACAAACGCCGCAAGACCAACAGAAAAATGCTTGTGCATGGAATTCTCCGCTAAAATGGCGAGACGCTCTGGCGCAGGCGATCGCCTCCACCCGGCTCGTGCCGCTGTCTAGCTCCGGAACGGACCCTCGGGCGTCATCCGGTCGAAGGACCTGGTGGCGCGAGCCTCACCGCCGGACGACACTTGGCTGGTCGCGATCGAACCTGCCTGCCCCTGCCTGGAGATCCGCCGTGCGCGCACTGCCTGAACAGACGATCCTCATCACCGGCGCCACTGATGGGCTCGGCCGCGCGCTCGCCCTCGACCTGGCGCGCGCCGGCGCCACGCTGCTGCTGCATGGGCGCGACGATGCGCGCGGTCAGGCCACGCTCGCGCAAATCCGCGACCAGAGCGGCAACGACAGGCTGCACTGGTACCGTGCCGACCTGTCCGACCTTCGCGAGGTCCGTCGATTGGCGACGGAGATCGGGCGCGACCGCGAGCGGCTGGATGTGCTCGTCAGCAATGCGGGCGTCGGCACGGTCGTTCCTGGCGGCGGTCGCCGCCAGGAGAGCGCGCAGGGCCACGAGCTCCGCTTTGCCGTCAACTACCTTGCCGGGTTTCTTCTCACCCGCCTGCTGCAGCCGCTGGTCGTTAGCTCGGCCCCGGCGCGGATCATCCACGTGGCGTCGGCCGGGCAGGCGCCGATCGACTTCGACGACGTCATGTTGACCAGGCGCTACAGCGGCATGCAGGCTTACTGCCAGAGCAAGCTCGCGCAGATCATGTTCACATTCGACCTCGCCGAGCAGCTCGCGGCGCAAAGGGTCGCCGCCAACGCGCTTCACCCTGCGACTTACATGCCGACCAAGATCGTCGCCAACCCGATCAGCAGCATTGCCGACGGCGTCCGCGCGACGGCGCGATTGATCACGGAGCCGGAGCTCGACGCGGTGACGGGCCGTTACTATGACGGCACACGCGAGGCCACGGCGCATGCGCAAGCCTACGACCCGTTGGCTAGACGGCGATTGAGGGAACTGTCGGAACGCCTGACCGCGGCCGCGTGACCCGATGGGTGCGCTCCCAGCACCTCGCCGTGCACACGGGTGACGCCGCGGCTCTCCAGCCTGAGGGCGCGCGCGGCGCCGAGCGACAGGTCCAGCACCCGGCCCTGCACGAAGGGACCGCGATCGTTGATGGTGACGATCACGCTGCGCCCGGATTTCGGATCGCTCACCCGGACCCGGGTGCCGAGCGGCAACCAGCGATGCGCCGCCGTGAGGCCGTTCGGGTCGAAGGGAGCGCCGTTCGCAACGCGCGAGCCTTCCCAGTAGTACGACGCGACTCCATCGAAACTTTTCGGCGTTGCATGCGGCGCGCGGAAATAGGGCAGCTCTCTCGGACGTGTCGGTGCGATCGACGCGGTCCTCAACTCTCCGGTCCCCGCCGGCGGGCCGGCGGCGGTGTTGTTGTTGGCGGTGACGCAGCTCGCAAGCGGCAATGCCAGCGCGACCAGCGCCAGTCGGTGAATCTGTCGCTGTATGGAACCGAGGCTGTCGTTCGGCATGCGGACTCCCCCGTCGCGCCGCACGTCAGCCGGTTCAGCTTGCCGAGTCCTCAGACCCGCGCGCTTCGAGTCGCATTGGATCAGCACTGTGATGGCAGAGGGAGTTGAACGCCCACAGTAGATCCTGCGCCATCAATACATCGCGACAACCCCGCTCGTGTCGAACTTGTAGGCCATGCCGAACACAGCCGTGTGCGTGTGCGCCCCAGATCTTGCGACAGCGTTGCGGACCGCCGAAGCGACGCAAGGCTGTCAAAGCTTTGGCAAGAAAATTTTTGCCGACAATGGACCGTTTGGCAATCTCAAGAATGAAACATCCCGCCGGAGTGGTGATGGGATGCAGGATTCACGTGCGTCATCCCCACCTCATTTCGATCGGGCGATACGGGAGTACTGACCGAAATGGCTTTTCGGGCAGCAAGAACGAATCACGCCAGAGGTAATTAACAACGCAAATATGCATGAGTCGATGCCCGCGCCGGTCAAGCCAACATGGCTCGTCAGACAAGGGACAAAAAGCATTCCCAATTGGCGGCTATCGACGTCTCCGCGATCGCCTCGCTGACAGGACGGACATCCTCATCGGCGAGGGTCGAGCAAATCCATGAGGATCGCTCATGCACGCAGACTTCTCGAGCCAGGACTATTTCCGCAATCCTGCCGCCGCGATCGCGGCGCTGCGATCGGCCGGCCCGGTGGTCGAGATCGAGTTCCCGATCATCGGCCGGGTGTGGACGACGACAACGCAGGAGGTTGCAGATCGCGTGCTGAAGGACGCCGAGACCTTCGGATTGCGACAGGCTGACGGCCGGGTCGCCGGCGTCCGCTGGTGGATGCCACGTATCCTTCTCACGCTCTCCAACAACATGCTGACGATGGACGAGCCGGATCACCGCCGGCTGCGCGACATCGTCGACGAGGCGTTCCGCCGCCGCGCCGTGCTCGACATGGAGCCGCGCATCCGCGCCCTCGCCGATGCGCTCGCCGACGAGCTCTTCGCGGAAGGAACTCCGGCCGACTTGGTCGACCGCTATGCGCGCCGGCTGCCGCTGTCGGTGATCTGTGAGCTGCTCGGCCTCCCGCTCGCCGACCGGGAGAAGTTCACGGCCTGGGCGAGCGGCTTCACGCGCTTCACCGGCGTGATCGGCCTCATGCTCGCGATCCCGAAGATCCTCGCGCTGCAGCGCTACCTGGAGGCGCGCATCGAATCGGTCCGCCAGCACGGCGGGGAGGGGCTCGTCGCCGAGCTCGTGCGTGTCGAGCGGGAGGGCGGGCGCATCAGCCGCAACGAGATGGTCGCGATGGTCTTTCTGCTGCTCTTCGCCGGGCACGAGACGACCACGCATCTGATCAGCGGCTCGGTCTACGAGCTCCTGAAGAACCCCGGCCTGCGCGACTGGCTCGCCGAGGACTGGAGCCGGGCCAACCTGGCAGTGGAGGAATTCTTGCGCTTCGTCACGCCGGTGCAGTTCACCAAGCCGCGCGTCGTGCGCAAGGACGTTGAGCTCGGCGGTGTACGGCTGCGCAAGGGCGACAAGGTCATGCCCATGCTGGCGGCCGCGAACCTCGACCCGCAGGCGAATGAGAAGCCCGAGACGCTCGATCTCGCGCGGCGACCGAACCGGCACGTCGCCTTCGGTACCGGGATTCATTTCTGCCTCGGTCACCAGCTCGCGCGCATCGAGGGCGCCTGTGCGCTGCAGGCGCTGTTTCGCCGCTGGCCGAAGCTCGCGCTGGCGGTCGACGCCTCCGAGATCAGATGGCGCAAGCGGCCGGGCATGCGGGCGATCGTCCGGCTGCCGGTCGTCGCCGCGGCGTGACGCAAGCGTGAGGCGGGGCGACATCGCGATCCGCCTGGGCTACGCTGCGTAGCCGAGACGGCGCTGGAGGGGCCGAGCCACCATGACACAACGAACCGGCGCAGCCTGGACCATGTGCGCCGCCGGCGTGCTGGCGTTGTCGCTCGCGCTGCTTCCGTCGATGGCCCGCCCGCAATCGGCCGATCTCGTGCTGTGCGACCGGCTCGCCGCCGACGCCGCCGATCCTGACAAGCCGGCGGACGTCGCCGGGGTCGCCGAGATTGCGCCCGCCGACATCGCGACTGCGATCAAGTTTTGCCGGATCGCGGCGGCCGGCTCGCGCCGCGCGATGTATGAGCTCGGTCGCGCCTACGCGGCCAACCGACAGCTGCCGGACGCGATCGCGGCGTACCGCAAGGCGGCCGATCGCGGCAGCACGTCGGCCATGGTCGAATTCGGCGTGCTGCTGGCGACCGGGTCGGGCGTGCCCAAGGACGAGGCGCGGGCGCGCAGGCTGTTCGAGCGCGCCGCCGAGGCCGGCAACCCGCGCGGCGTCAGCAATCTCGCCGCCCTCGGCAACGGCGCCGGCGCCACGACCGATCCGGTCAAGGCGCGCGTCCTGCTGACCAAGGCCGCGCAGACCAACGCGGAAGCGCAGTACCAGCTCGGAATGATGATGGCCGACGGGATCGGCGGACCGAAGGACGATGCCGCGGCGCGCGCGCTGTTCGAGAAGGCCGCCGCGCAAGGCCACGCGGGCGCGATGGAGCGGGCCGGCGCATTCGCGCAAGGCGGGCGCGGCGGTCCGGAGGATGCGGCCGCCGCCAAGGCGTACTACGCGAAGGCCGCGGCGCTCGGCAACGAGGATGCCAAGGCGGCGCTCAAGCGGCTGGAATGTCCATATGTGCTCAAGGACAAGACCGGCAAGGTGGTGAGCAACCTCTGCTTCTAGGCATGCCCCCGAAATGCCTATGCACCGTCGGGATTATTCGGCGGTTCGATCGGTGCTAAAAACGGCGCCATGACGGTAGGAAAACTCACCATTTCGATCGATCTCGAGCTGGCCTGGGGGGTGTGGGATCACCTCACGCCCGCAGACTTGCACCTCGCCGAGACCGCCGAGCGGCCGATCTGCGCAGCCTTGATCGAGCTGTTCGATCGCCATCAGGTGGCGGCCACCTGGGCGGTCGTCGCGGCGCTGCTCGACGAGGCGAGCGCGGGCGCGCGCCCCGGCCCCAAGGCGTGCTGGTTTGCGCCCGACATCATCGACCGCCTCGTGAACAACAAGGCCGGACACGAGATCGGGTCGCATAGCGGGCGCCACATCTATTTCGACACCGCGAACGCCGACGATGCGCGCGCCGATCTCGAATTCGCCAAGTCCGTTCACTGCGCACACGGGCTCGGCTTCGAGTCGTTCGTGTTTCCGCGCGGCGCGCCCGGTCATCTCGATGCCGTCGCAGGCGTTGGGCTCAAGGTCTTCAACGCGGCCGATGTCGGCTGGGTCGAATCCGCGCGGCGCCTCGGGCAGCGTGCCGGGCAGATCGCCAACCTGCTCGACAAGCTGCTGCCTGTTCCGCCGCGGTCCGCGCGCACCGAGCGACGCGGCGAGTTGGTCCATATCCCGAAATCCATGCTGCTGATGGGACGCAACGGGCCGCGCCGTTTCGTCCTGCCCGCGGTCACACGCGCCAAGCTGCGCGCCGGGCTGCGGCTCGCGCAGGAGACCGGCGGGATATTTCACCTCTGGTTCCACCCGTCGAATTTCTATTTCCGTCGCGACGAGCAGCTCGCGACGCTCGGTTGGTTCCTTGAGTACGCGGCGAACGAAGCCGCGCAGGGGCGCGTCGATATCCGCACCATGGGCTCCTATGCGCGCGAACCTGCGTGTGCCGTCCCGGCCGCATGAGCGAGGCAAGCGCGAAACCGCGCGTCAGCCAAGCGGACGACCATGCGCTCGACCTCGATCTGTAAGCCCGCCGCTTTTAGCGCGCCTTGGGCTTTTCGATCTTCATCACCGTGAACTGACCGTTTACCCGGTCCGGCTCGAACTTGATCTTGTCGCCCGGCTTGACCTGCTTCAGCATCTCCGGGTCCTGGGCGCGGAACACCATTGTGTGGCCCTCATCCATGTCGAATTTCTTGATCGGACCGTGCTTGATCGTGATCTTGCCGGCCGACTCGTCGACCCGGACCACTTGGCCGTCGATCATCTGAGCGGCAGCACTGTGCAGCAGCGATGCGGCCAGTACCGTGGCGGCCGCCGCGATCGCGAGGACATGTCGTCTCATCCGGATCTCCATACGGCTGCGGTTCATTTTACGATGATGCGGCCGTGCATTCCGGCCTCGTAGTGGCCGGGGATCAGGCAGGCGAACTCGAACTCGCCGGCCTTCGTGAACTTCCACAGCAATTCCGAAACCGCATACGGCGCGACCGTCACGGCGTTCGGGTCTTCGTGCTCCATGTCCGGGTACTTTTTCATCAGCTCGCCGTGCTTGCGGTTCTCGACGACGGTCGCCAGCATGAATTCGTGATTGAAGACCCCGTCATTGCTGATGACAAAGCGGATTTGATCTCCCTTGTGGATTTCGATGCGCGCCGGCTCGTACGACATTTTCTTGCCGTGCTCCTGCATCGAAACGTTGACGACCCGCGCTGGCTTCTTGGGGTCGCCTGGCTCGCCGGCGGAGAAATGCTCGTGGCCCTCATGTGCAAGCACGAGGGGCGTGGGTGATGCCACAAGCAGCGCAATGACGGCGACGGCGTTGGTGAGTCTTGCCATTGATTGCAACGTCCCTTCAGTGGCCAGGGTGAATTGGTCGGATCGGCTTTGGCGCGGGCGAATTTGAGGTCGCGGGTCCGCCGCGGTGCGGCCCGGGTACGGACTTATTTTCAAACTCATACGCTACTGTGCCGGCCGGATGCTTGTAGTCGCCGGGATCGCGGTAGTCGTTCGCCGCCAGACCCTCGCGCACTTTCATCAACGTGAACATGCCGCCCATTTCAATCGGCCCGAACTGTCCATAGCCTGTCATCATCGGCAGCGTGTTCTCGGGCATCGCCATCTCCATCGAACCCATCTCGGCCATGCCGGCCGTGCCCATCGGATGGTAGTCAGGAACGAGCTTGCGGATCTGCGCCGCCAGATCGCGTCGCTGCACGCCGATGAAGTTCCGCACGTTGTGCCCCATGGCGTTCATCGCGTGGTGGGTTTTGTGGCAGTGAAATGCCCAGTCGCCTGGATTATCTGCCGTGAATTCGATCGCGCGCACGGTGCCGACCGGAACGTCGATGGTCGCCTGTGGGTATTGCGCGCTCTCGCGGATCCATCCCGCATCGGTGCCGGTCACGGCGAAATGATGGCCGTGCAGGTGGATCGGGTGGTTGGTCATGGTGAGGTTGCCCATGCGCACCCGCACCCGGTCTCCAAGGCGCATCGGCATCGGGTCGATGCCCGGAAATACCCGGCTGTTCCAGGTCCACATATTGAAATCGGTCATCTCGGTCACCTTGGGTAGCGAGGTGCCGGGATCGATCAGGTAGGCGCTCATGATGAACGCGAAGTCGCGGTCGACGCGGTGCAGCTTCGGATCGCGTGGATGGACAATGAACATGCCCATCATGCCCATCGCCATCTGCACCATCTCGTCCGAATGCGGGTGGTACATGAACGTGCCGCTGGTCTTGAGAACAAGTTCGTAGACGAAGGTCTTGCCCGGCTCGATGTGCGGCTGGGTGACGCCGCCGACGCCGTCCATGCCGTTCGGCAGGAGCATTCCGTGCCAGTGGACGGTGGTGTGCTCCGGCAGCCGGTTGGTGACGAAAATCCGTACCCTATCCCCCTCGACCGCCTCGATGGTCGGGCCGGGTGCCTGTCCGTTGTAGCCCCACAGGTTCGCCTTCATGCCGGGCGCGAACTCCCGCACCACCGGCTCGGCGACGAGGTGGAACTCCTTCCACTCGCCGTTCATGCGCCACGGCAGCGTCCACCCGTTGAGGGTCGCGACTGGGTGGTAGTCGGGGCCGCTTGACGGCACGATCGACGGCTGGGTCACCGGCTGGTCCATGGTCGGCGCCTCCGGGATACCGGCCGCCTGCACGCGCCCGCTGACGGCGGTCGCGCCCGCGAGCGCCGCAGCGGTTCCGAGCAATCCTCTTCGCGACATCATCGTGCGTCTCCTGTCGTGCTCATTAGAGCACGTTCCGTTCCTACGGAATCGGAACATGCTTTGGATTCGTTGTTTGGCGCATATTCTTGTCGGCGAACCGGTGCCCACCCCGGATCAAGTCCGGGGCAGGCTTTCGCCGGAATATGCGCTAGTGACCGGCCGCGACCGCCTCGACCGGCGCCGATCTCGATTCTTGCGCAGTGGAATCTGCAGCGCCGCCACCAACGACGGCAGCCATCAGGTCGGTGGTCGCGAGCCAGAAATCGCGCCTGGCCTCGACCGCGGTGATCGTTGAAGCGATCCGCTGGCGCGCCTCGGCGAGAAGCGCGAACTCGTCGATTTGCATTGCGCCGTAGCGCAGCTGTGTTTCGTCCGAGATGGTCTTGCGCAACGGTATGACCCTGCGCTCGTAGTGGCTCGCTATGTCGTAACTCGACCGGTAGACCTTATAGGCTTGGCGCGCCTGGGAGCGCACGTTCACCGCCAACTCGGCGAGCCGGTTGACGGCTCGCATGTACTGCGCTTCCGCCTCGCGCACGCGAACCTCGCCAAAATCAAACAACGGCACCTGCAGCTCCACCTCGAATCCACGGTCGTGGATGCGCTCGCCCGTCTGCTTGTCCTGGATGATTTTGTCTGCATAACCGGCATCGAGCACATTGATGAAGCGCGTGGCCTGAGTCAGCCCGAAGGATTTCGCGAGCGCATCGAGCCCCAAACGCGCGATCTGCAGGTCGACACGACGGTGGACCGCGTCCGTCTCGATCACGGTCCGTGTCCGCACGCGCCGCGGCAGCGCCGGAAGCGCGTCCGGCAGTTTGAAAGCGAGATCGTCACCCGACAGGCCGAGTATCCGGATGAGAGCCTCGCGCTCGTTGTCGGCCCGCTGACGGGCGGCGGCGAGCTGGCCGGCGATCTCGGCATCG
>Ga0126384_10000546_pt1 | contig 20859 bp, 19 predicted proteins | sample PanSoiMetPlot_36_FD_92543 | JGI IMG/M metagenome (GOLD analysis project Ga0126384, IMG submission 92543) | Tropical forest soil microbial communities from Panama - MetaG Plot_36 | ecosystem: Environmental > Terrestrial > Soil > Tropical forest > Bulk soil | place: Panama | collected 2016-02-17 | reverse complement strand
TGCTGCGGTGCAATTGCGAGCGGAGGAGGAGGAGGCGCCTGCCAGGCATCCGGACTTGGCGCCGGCGGAATATAGCTGCCCGGCATGTTCATCGTTGGCTGCCCCACGGGATTTGTATCTCGAGGTGACGCTATGATCGGCGGCGGCGGCTGAGAGGATGAGCCAGGCGCCTCGATCAAAGCGGTACCGTCCTGCGTGCAGAAGCTCAACCACTCTTCGTCAAAGGTTCGGCCACAGTTGGGACAGCGCTTCATTTAGAAAGGCGATCTTCGGTCTTTGATCTTAGGTCTTTGACCTTTTGGTCTTCAGTGATCATTTCTCCCCAAGGTGAGAGTTGGGCGTTCGTACACAAGGAACCGGCGCTCAAGCGCCAACGATCAAAGACCAAAGACCAAAGACCAAAAGCCCAATAGCTTCATACGATTTCGAGCTTACTAAAGAAATAGGCAATCTCGATCGCCGCATTTTCGTCAGAGTCCGATCCGTGCGTCGCGTTCTCACCTACTGACGATCCGAATTCTTTGCGGATGGTTCCCGCATCAGCTTTCGCGGGATCGGTCGCACCCATCAGGTCGCGCCAGGCTTTTACGGCGCCGTTTTTTTCCAGCACCATAACGATGCACGGTCCGCTGGACATAAACTCGGTGAGGCCTTCGTAGAAGGGCTTACCACGATGTACTTCGTAGAAACCTTCGGCCTGTTTACGTGTCTGGTGAATCATCTTCAGCGCGCGAATTCGGAAGCGGCCACCAATTATTCGATCGATTATTCTTCCGGAGTTACCTGCCTGAACGGCGTCAGGTTTAATGATTGCGAGTGTCAGTTGGCCTGATTCTGTCATTTGTTCTTATTCTCTTTATGCCTTCACTGCTCCACGAAATTGTAGACGATAACCCCGCTCACTTTTACCGGCTGACCACTTAACTTCGTGGGTGTAAACTTTGATGCTCTGGCCGCGGCGACTGCCGACGCTTGCAAGAGCGGATGTCCCGAAGAAGCATGAGCCGAGATTACGTTTCCCTCTTCGTCGATGAGTACCTGCACTGTTACAGTGCCGGAAATGTGAGAAGCCCTGGCGATCGGCGGATATTGAGGTTTAACCAGGTGTTCCGCCTTGCCATTTAGAACACCTCCAGCGACAGGTGCGCGCGGAGCAGTCTTTTCAACAGGTGCGGGCGAGGGACCGGGCTTTTCTTGCTGCTCGGGTTTAGGGTTTTCTGTCGGCTGAGCTTTTGGCGGTGTAGATAGTTCCTTCTGCTTACTGGGCTGAGTCATCGCTGCCGGAGAGCCGCTACGATTCACGTTTTGCGCGACGCCTGGAGTTGCCGCGGCGACCTCTACATTAACGGTAGGCGAAGCAACCGCGCTCGTCTGGTCAGACACGTTGCCATTCTGTTCGCGGGTTCGCGTAACAATGAACGCCACAGCGATAGAAGCGATTGCGATTATGCTTGCGCCGAGGACCCACAGGACGGCTCCGGTCCGCCGGGTTTTCCCTGGATAGGGCTCGCGTTGCGCGGCCGGACTCGGCGCGGGTATCGGTCTTACGTCGGATGCGGTGATGGCTGACGGTTGAGCAGGTCGTGTACTTCGTCCCGGCGGTCGCGCAACGACGTCGGGCGGCAGATGCAAAGTCGCTTCTCCAGCGGGACCGCCTGGCGCTGGCGCAGACTGATCTACCAGCAATGTGCCATCCTCGAGACAAAACCTCATGGTTTCGTCTTCATAACGCCGCTGACAGGCTGGGCACAATTTCATAATCGTTGCTTCGGCTAGTGCGTTGCTTAGGTTGCCGTTTGAGAACGATCAGAACCCGACCGAGACGCCCAGCGCCCGCATCATCGCTGAGCCGATGTCGGCCGGCGACTTTACGACATGAATTCCTGCCTCTGATAAAGCTTTCATTTTCTCAGCAGCGGTTCCCTTGCCTCCGGCGATGATCGCTCCCGCGTGGCCCATGCGCCGTCCGGGCGGCGCCGTTTGTCCGGCAATAAAAGCGACGATAGGTTTGGTGACGTTTTCCTCGGCAAAGGCGGCGGCTTCTTCTTCGGCCGTGCCGCCGATTTCGCCGATCATGACAATCCCGTCGGTTTCTTCGTCCGCCTGGAAAAGTCGCAATGCGTCAACGTGTGAAGTTCCCACGATCGGATCGCCGCCAATACCAATGGCCGTTGATTGGCCGAGCCCAAGCGAAGTCAACTGCCCAACAGCTTCGTACGTCAGTGTGCCCGAACGAGAGACGACGCCGACCCGCCCTTCGCGATGAATGTGCCCCGGCATGATTCCGATCTTGCATTTGCCGGGGCTGATTATTCCCGGACAATTTGGGCCGATCAAACGTGTGGGTTTATCGCTCAGATATTCTTTGACCTTAACCATGTCGAGCGTTGGAATACCTTCCGTAATACACACGATTACGGGAACGCCGGCGTCGGCCGCCTCCATGATTGCATCACTGGCGAACGTCGGTGGAACGTAGATTACGGACGCATTCGCGTCCTGTTCTTCTACAGCGTCAGCAACCGTGTTGAAGACCGGAATGTTTTCGTGCTTCGTGCCGCCTTTGCCGGGCGTTACTCCGGCAACCACGTTCGTTCCATACTCAACCATCTGCTTCGTATGAAACGTCCCTTCTTTTCCCGTGAGACCCTGAACGACCAGGCGGGTTGACTTATCGACAAGTACACTCATTGAAAGCAGAGATCAGAAGTCAGAAATCAGAAGCCAGAAGACGGCGCAGTATAGCAACTCGAAATTGAAGCACCAAAGCCGCCGTTACTAAACCAGCTGAAACCGCTCGCCGTAACTTGGCACTTCAATTGGCCAACTGAAGCGTTCACGAATGCGCGCGGCCATCGCGCCCGCTGAGCCCGTTTCCCCATGAGTCACAAACACCCTCTTTGGCGTGCCGGGCATTCCTTCCAACCAATGCACAACTTCTTTCCAGTCGGCATGCGCGGAAAAGCCGCCAATCTTTTCTACGCGGCACCGCACCGGCACCCATTGGCCCAGTACCTTTACTTGTTTCTCTCCGTCAGCGACCCGCCGGCCCAGGGTGCCGGTCGCCTGATATCCGACGAACACCACCGTCGCGTTTTCATCCGGGAGCAACCGCAACGCATGATGCAGAACACGTCCCCCGTTCATCATGCCGGAGGCAGCGATAATCACGCGCGCGCCCTCAGCCTTGTTCAGACGCTTCGATTCTGCCCGTGTGTCACACATTAGCATCAAGTGCGTTCGCAACGGCGTTGGCGAAACTTTCAGCGCGGCGGCATATTCAGCGTCATGGTCTTCAGTACGGTTAGCGTATGCCTGAGTAGCTTTAGAAGCCATTGGCGAATCGACGCATACGGGGACAATCGGAATCTTCTTTTCATCCTCAAGTTCGCGCAGGAAATAAAGGATCTCCTGCGCCCGTCCCACCGCAAAGGCTGGAATCAACACAGCCCCGTTTCGTGCGGCGGCCTCATTGATTATCCGTTCCAGAGCGTCTTTCGGTTGTTCAGGGTCGTGCAAGCGATCACCGTAAGTAGATTCCACCACCAGGTAGTCACACGCGGGCGGCGGATCCGGATCGCGGATGATTGGCTGGTTGTACTTGCCCAGATCGCCAGAGAAGAGCACCCGATGCGATCCTTCGCCGTTTGGTTGAGGCGCCAGATTTACCAAGACCTGGCTGGAACCAAGTATGTGACCGGCGACGCGAAATTCCGCCGAGATACCGCTCGCAATGGAGACTTCCTGTCCGTCGTTCTGAACGACCTGCAGGAGCTTGAGGGCTTCTTTGGCGTCTCGTTCCGTGTAAAGGGGCAGCGCGGGCACGTGTTTTGTCACCTTATGTCGATTGCGGAAATCGGCTTCCTCTTCCTGGAGCCGCGCGGCATCAGGCAAAAGAATTTTCAGCAGATCAGCCGTACCGCGTGAACAATAGACCGGCCCACGAAAGCCGTGATTCACAAAGCGCGGCAGGTAACCCGTGTGATCAATATGAGCATGAGTGATGATGACGGCATCGACCGAAGCAGCGTTGAACGGAGGTGCCTCCCAGTTTCGATCGCGTAAGTCGTGGCCTCCCTGGAACAAGCCACAGTCGATCAGCACGCGCGTCTGTTCAGTTTCGATTAGATATTTCGATCCCGTCACAGTGCCCGCTGCGCCCCAGAATGAAAGAGAAGACATGCGCGGCAAAATATCGGAATTCCGCAGTCGTGTCTATGTGCTTGCAACTCGGTTTGTGCTTTTCAGAAATGAATTACTGGCTTATGATGCGGCGGCGGCGAGGACGACACCCATGACAAAACCATTTCTGCGAACTGCAATTTGGCTGCTGACGATCATGCTATGCCTGATGGCTGGGCCCGTCCTGCCGCCGACGCAGTTTGCAACGATAGCAAAGACCAACATTCGCAACTCAACCGTACCGCAGTATGACGATCCTTACGCGGAGTTTCGCAACGCTAGGTATTCGAATGATGGTCTGTTGAATGAGCGAGACGAGATCAAACTCGGCGCCCAGCTTCATCGCGAGGTAACAAAGAAATTCCGCTTGACGGACGTTGGGCTGGCACGTGTCGATCGGATTGGTCAGCGGTGTGCCAAAGCCAGCCTGCGTCCGGGAATGATGTATAAGTTTCATGTCGTCGAAAGCAAAGAGATTAACGGTTTTTCCCTTCCGGGCGGACATATCTACGTCACCACGGCTTTACTCCGGCTGGCGAACGACAACGAACTTGCCTCCGTGCTCGCGCACGAGGTTGGACACGTCGTCGCGCGTCATAGCCTCAAAACGCTCAGGCAAAAACAACAATACAACGAGATCGCGAAATCAATCGGCGATGTGACTGGCGTAGCCGGCGATATAGGCCGCGATCTCGGCATTGCGCTCGGCCAAATCGTGGGCGAGGGATTGCTGACCTATCACACGCGCGACGAGGAACGCGAGGCGGACTTTCTCGGCGTACGTGGCATGGCGCGCGCCGGTTTCGATCCACAGGCAATGATTACGATGTTTCAGAAGCTGGAGCGAATTGAGCGCCAGGACCCGAACCTGCTGGGAAGCTTGTTCTCGGATCACCCGGATGTGCAGGAAAGAATCTCGAACACCCAATTCGAGATCGGTAGAATGAAAAGAGCATAACGCGAGCGCCGCCATTCTGCTCGCATCCGCCGGCTATCACGAGCGGTGCTGTCGCGACTTTCCGAAGAAAACAATCACCGCAGGAACGAGCAACACGAGGTTCCTCAACGCAGTAGAAACTCCCAGTTGGCTTGCAATAATTCCCCCAAAACAATTGCATTCCAGCCGCTCGCCATGCAGGACATATACGTAATAGAGTGCGAACGCGCTAAATCCGACTAACAATAACGTCGCCCATAAAGCGCCGATGCGAACCGTCTTCGGAATCAGCAGCAGCAAAGCAGCCACAATCTCAGCTGCGATCACCGCAATCGTCGCCGGCCATTGCCAGCGCTCATAGTTAATGGACATCGAGCTGAGCAGCTCGGCGACATTGCCCGCAAACTTTTTCACGATTGTCAGCTTGGCGCCAGCCGCAAAGAGGAAAAGCGCGGCGAGACCAAAACGGCTGATGAGGACAAGGAATCTTAACACTGACACGGCGACTCGGCGACGGGGCGACGCGGTGAAATAAAGCGGTTCAGCACCCGAAAACATTCGCGCCGCGTCTCCGTGTCTCCGCGTCTCCATGTTCATCTTTACGCGGCGAGCTTCACAACCTTCTCGGCCGCATCCTTCATTCCGCTGGCCACGGTGAAATTCAATCCTGATTCGCGGATTACTCGCTGGCCTTCTTCAACGTTAGTTCCTTCCAGGCGCACCACAACCGGAACCTTGATGCCGAGGTTTTTCGCCGCGCCAACGACGCCGCGCGCTACCATGTCGCAACGCACAATGCCTCCGAAGATATTTATCAGAACTCCTTTCACGTTTTCATCAGCAAGCAGGATTCTAAATGCCGCTTCGACCCGTTCTTGCGACGCACCACCACCAACATCGAGAAAGTTTGCCGGCTCGCCACCCGCGAGCTTGATGATGTCCATGGTGGCCATCGCGAGGCCCGCGCCGTTTACCATACAACCGATCGTGCCGTCCAGCTTGATGTAGTTGAGATCGAACTTCGACGCCTCGATCTCCAGCGGCTCCTCTTCATTCAAGTCCCGTAGATCGCGATAGTCAGGATGGCGAAACAGCGCGTTGTCGTCGAAGTTCACCTTCGCATCGAGCGCAATTAACCGATTGTCTTTGGTTAGCAGAAATGGATTGATCTCGAGAAGCGAGGCATCCATCGCTTCATATGCCTCGTATAGTGATTGCATGAACCGGGCTGCCTGCGAGATCAGGTCGTTCGGCAGTCCGAGCGCAAACGCCAGCTTGCGTGCCTGAAAAGGACGAAAGCCAACGGCCGGATCAATCGTCTCTTTGAAGATTTTTTCCGGCGTCTTCGCCGCGACTTCTTCGATGTCCATGCCGCCAGCCGCTGAAGCCATGAAAACCGGACGCCCAGTCGCGCGGTCAAGAACGAGACCCAAATAGAACTCCTTATCGAGCGGCAATCCTTCTTCGATCAAAAGTACTCGGACTTCCCTTCCTTCGGAGCCAGTCTGGTGCGTAACCAGCTTCATGCCCAACATTTTTTTTGCTATGTCGCGGGCTTCTTCGGCGCTCTTGGCCAGCTTGACGCCGCCGCCCTTGCCTCGACCACCAGCATGAATCTGCGCTTTCACCACCACGGGCACGGTTCCCAATTCGTTGGCCGCCTTGAACGCTTCGTCGGCTGTGTGCGCGATGATTCCGCGCGGCACGGGAACGCCAAATTTTTCCAGTAACTCTTTCCCCTGATATTCGTGTATCTTCATTCTTGCTGCAGTGGAGTCCGGACAGTTCGGACTGTCGTTCGCCGCGAGACGACGATCCTTTCGGCGCTTAATTGGAAAGACGCACTTGAGTTTACTGATAGCCTAATCAGCCCGCAAGCCATGATTTTGTAAGACGGCATGCCTCGTTCTCCGTTAACAATCGATCGGCGCAGCTTTATCAAGGGAGCGACCGCGTTCGGGTTAGCCATGCCCGTCGCGGTCCGATCCCAAATTCTCGAGCGCGCACGATTCAGTCGAACCGATGTGCCGCGCGCCACGCAGCGACTGCTCGACGTTGTAAACCTGCAGCGAAATCGAAATGGTTTGTCACAGCTGGAAATCGATCAGTTCGCCTGCCGGGTCGCTGAACAACATGCTATCGATATGCTTGAAGGGGAATTCCTCAGTCACTGGGGCCGCGATGGGCGAAAGCCTTATCAGCGATATTCATTCGCGGGCGGCTCTGATGCAACCCAGGAGAACGTCTCGCTGGCTCACGATATCGCCTCAGTCGCCCCGCTGGCTGTGGAGCAGGATCTGATGGACATGCATCAGTCGATGTTCAATGAGGTCCCACCCAAGGACGGACATCGCCAAACAATTCTTTTTCCGCACCACACTCACGTAGGATTTGGAATTGCGGTTAAGGAGTACGAGGTTCGGCTCGATGAACTCTACATCTGCAGGTACGTTCAGATCGGTGCCATAGTGCGCGCGACCAAACCCGGCGATCGAATAACCCTAACTGGACGATTGCTAAATTTAAGATATGAGTTAGTCGGCATACACAACTATTACGAGCCGCTGCCAACGCGTCCTCGAATCGAATGGTTGCGTGAGCCTCGCTCATACGGCCTGCCCGATACGCACGCAGAGTACCTGCCACGATTGAAGCCCGGGTATCATTACGAAGATGGCACAAAAGGATCTGTGGACATCAATGGTGCAACATTCCGAGCCACCTTCAGTTTATTCAAAGATCCCGGAGTTAACACGATTGTGGTATGGATTGCGCGCTCAGAAACCGAAGAACCATTTCCCGTAACGCAGGTCTGTATTCGCTGTGAATAATTCCGGCACGAACTTCCGCAACATGAGGAAATTGGCTGCCGGTTTGTTTTGCCTACTTTTGTCCGTTGGTTCGACTCCCGCGGCAGCCCAGCAGCTAACCCGACCGAAGCTGGCGGCCGAAGTACGCGCCGAGTTTCTGCATGCCTGGGACGGTTATAAGAAATACGCCTGGGGTCACGATGATCTGAAGCCTCTCACCAGGACCTATCACGACTGGTACTCCGAGCCGTTGTTGATGACGCCGGTTGACGCGCTCGACACAATGATTCTGATGGGATTCGATCAGGAAGGGAAGCAGACACGTAACTACATCGCCACGCATCTTTCCTTTGACAAAGACATTGACGTTCAAAATTTCGAGATCACGATTCGGCTGCTGGGCGGCTTGCTTTCGGTTTACGAACTAACCGACGACAAACGGCTCCTCGCGCTCGCGGAAGACCTGGGAAACCGTCTGTTGCCCGTCTTTGAATCCCCGACAGGCCTGCCCTACCGCTACGTCAATTTGAAGACTGGAAAGGTGCGCGGCAACATTACGAACCCTGCAGAAGCGGGCACGCTGCTCATTGAATTCGGAACGCTCGCAAACCTAACGCATAAGCAAATCTTTTATGACAAAGCCAAGCGAGCGCTGGTTGAGGTCTACAATCGACGCTCGCCGATCGGATTGGTCGGTACCTGGATCAACGTCGAAACCGGAAAATGGACAGACACTGACAGTCACATCAGCGGCGCGATTGACAGCTACTACGAGTATCTTCTGAAATGCGCGATTCTGTTTGGCGATCAGGATTGTAAGCGCATGTGGGATGCGAGCATCGTTGCGATTAATAAGTATCTTTCAGACAAACAAATTGAAAAGGGCCGAGTTGTCATTACACGGTCAGATCCCATGTCGGCAGGGTATTCAAACCTTTGGTATGGCCATGCGGACATGAACACCGGAAAACGCACCGCGACAACATTCGGAGCGCTTGATGCTTTCTTTCCGGCGGTGCTGGCCCTATCCCGCGATTTCGATCGGGCGCGATCGTTACAAACCTCGTCATTCTCAATGTGGCAGAAAAATGGAATCGAACCTGAGGAGTTCGACTATGAGAAGCAGGAAGTTGTACACGCCGGGTATCCATTGCGACCAGAGATCATCGAATCAACGTATTATCTCTATCACTTCACTCGTGACCCTCGGTATCTGCAGATGGGCGAGACGATGTGGCGCGACTTCGTGAAGTACTGCCGGACTGAGGAAGCGTACGCGGCACTGAAGAGCGTACTCACGAAAGAAAAAGCAGATTCAATGCAGAGCTTCCTGTTCGCGGAGACATTTAAATACTTCTATCTACTTTTCGCCTCACCCGGGACCTTGAACTTTGATCGGGCGATCTTCAATACGGAAGCACATCCAATCCGCCGAAAGTAATCAATACTGATGATACAAACGAACCAGCAAAAGCTGATCGGCATTCTCCAGCTCGCTTATTCAGGAGAGTTAGCCCCGTCGTACGCGTATCGTGGTCATTGGCATTCGGTCCGGAGTGAGGACGAGCGAAATGCGATTAGAAGAATTGAAGATGACGAATGGCGTCATCGCCGACTAGTAGGTGACATGCTTGCGAGTCTCGGCGTTGGGCCAAGCAAGGCTCGTGAGATTCGGGCTCGATTAATTGGTCGCGCTTTAGGCATGTTGTGCCACGTCGCCGGATGGCTGGCGCCGATGTACGGCGCGGGTAAGCTTGAGAGCCGGAACATCAGAGAGTATGAAATCGCCGCGCGTCACGCGCGCGACAGCGGCCACACTGAATTCATCGACTGTCTGCTGGAGATGGCCGAGGTCGAATGGGACCACGAGTTTTATTTTCGCGGGCGCGTGCTCAGTCGTACTCTCGGCCGGCGGCTGCCTTTATGGCCACAGCCGCCATCGAAGCAGACAATCCGGCTGTCCTTTGAAACCGAGACGGCAGCCAATCTCATTGAAGACAGCATCCCAACTTTGTCCGCCCGAGCGACCACTCCAGTGTGACCAAACACCGCGAGCAAAAAGGGAGCCGGCAAATTTTCAGTTTGCCGGCTCAGTCGCATTAGTCCAACTCATGGGCTAGGCTTCTTCTTTGGATTACCGCCCCCTTTTCCGGCTGGCGGTTCGCCCTTCGGCTGTCCACCCTGTGGACGTGCCTGCGGCTGTGCCTGTGCCGGCCGAGGTTGTGCCTGCGGTTGTGCCTGAGCCGGCCGAGGTTGCGCCTGAGGTTGCGGCCTGACAGGTTGCGGGTGAGGCTGAGCCTGAGGCTGCGGTCTCTGCACTTGTGGTTGCGCTTGCGGCTGTGGCCGCATCTGCGGCGGTCCGCGTCGCTCCACCTGTGGTCGCACCTCTTGCTGCGGCATCGACTGTTGCCGTGGCGCAGACATCACGCGCGGTTGTGATTGTGGCCGCATCTGTGGCGGTCCGTGTCTTTCGACCTGGGGCTGCGGCCGCGTGACTTGCGGTCTCACCTGCTGCGGCTGCGGAGCATTTCGCATCACGGGCGCCTGCTGTTGGCGAACGCCTCGTTGAGCGCGTTGCTGCTGCTGCTCGGCCGCGCGAAGCATTTGCTGCGTCGTGATCATTTGCTGCCGAGCGGCTTCGCGCTCGGCTTGCTGCTGCTGTCGCATTAGCTGCCCCTGGTTCTGCTGTTGCGCCATCGGCTGCCCCACGCGTTGACCCTGCGCCGGCGCGTTCATGGTTCGCTGCGTCCGCTGTTCTGCAAGCTGTTGCTGACGCAATTGCTGCATCTGTTGTCGCGCACCGCGATCGCCATGGCTCGCCTGCCGAGCCAGCTCTGCCATTTGTTTTTCGCGCGCCTGCTCAGCGGCAACATTAGCTGCCGCACCGGCATTTTGCGCTTGCCCCTGCTGTGCAGTTGCCGCTCGCTGGTCATTCAGTTGTAGAGTCTGATTTCGCTCCCGGCCAGAAAGCTGCTGAACTTTTAGAGCACTCGCGAAATCACGTTTGAATGGCGGCGCCGGCACGGCGGTCGTCACTACCGGCGTGTTCACGATCTGTTGAGCGACAGTCTGTGGCACATCTATGCGACGTTCCATTTGCTTTGTGCTAAAGGCCGCCTGACGCAAAGGATCGACAGTTAACGGGTCGAGTACCGGTCGATATTGGACGATAGTTTGTGGGTCGACTCGAGTAATGATTGTCGGATCGATTACCCGACCGAAATCCTGAACCGGTATTACGGTGACCGCATTAGGTACATAGATGTTTGCCAGCCGGTCTATAGTCGGATAACTCGACAGGTAGACGGGCTGCCAATACGGATCGTAATAGCGGTAAACATATGGATCACTCGGACCTAATGCGATCCAGGCAAAGCTCGAATTTCCCATTGGAATAAACGCCGTCAGCGCCGGCGAGTAAGTCGGGTAATAGTAAGTTGAGTCCGGAACCCAATACCAGTCATTCGATGCGTAGGCCCAACGACCATAGTGATACGGCGCATATCCCCACGGCTCAGTTGAAATCCAGGTCAAGCCGTACGGATAGTCCATGGCCCAGGAGCCATATTCGTATGGTGCCCAACCCGCATCGACGCGCGGATGCCAGACGTAACCGTAATCGCTTACGTACCGCCAATCGCCGTAATCGTCCAGGTCATAGATACCGGGAATGTACTCCGAAACGTAGTTATAACTGCTGTAGTTTCGGTACGGATCGTAGTAGTAAGGATCGTCGAGATACGTGTAGTAGTTCCGGTAGCGACCGTCGTATCGCTTCGGATAACGATAGCGATAGTAGCTATCCAGGTAACTGCCGGCCTGGTCATAATCGACTCGTGAGATTGTGCCGGCGGCGCTGCCACCGCACGGAACCGTTAGCACTTCACCCTTGTTAACAGTGCCCGAGCCTGCCTGACCAACTAACTGGGCCTGGCCGCTGAACGCGGTCACCGTGGCATTGCCCTTACCGTCGATGGAAACTCGATATGTACCCGGCTGTTGTAGATCGATTGCCCCGCAAGGTGTCGCTACTTCGAATAATTGCCCCGATGAAAGCGAACCAACGTCAAACAGTGAGGATCCCTCGCGCAAAGCAACCTGCGTCCGATTGCGAGAAAGGTCCAATACATCCAGCGAGGTATTCGCATCAACAGTTGCGAAGTTGCGTCCCGTGAATGCGATGTCTGTTCGCGAATTCTCGCGCGTATACAAACGATCTCCGACCGAGATTGGAGCATTTGGTGTGGCCGTAATCCATTGCCCGTTCGCGGTGTTATCAAGACTATGGTTGACCGCGACCTGTCCGTCGACGCGTTCGATTCGGGCAGCGTTTGGCAGGTTCTGTGCCGAGGCTCCTGGTTCGTATTTCTTCCACAGAAATACTCCGGCGGCGGCGGCTATCGCGATTCCCGCGATGATCAGAACCGCATGCGGCCAGACTCTTATGTGATTCATGAAAACAAACCTCCTTCGCGTTTTATTCACTAATTTCAAAAATGCTTGGCTTCGGGAGAGCCAGAGGAGCCTAATTCAGGACGCAATCCCGCGTCCGAACTCTGTCCCCTAAATGGGCGTTCGCGAATTGAAAGAGTTTTGCTGCAAAATTGCAGCATAAGATCCAATGTCAAATCTGCTCGAGGAAAGTGCGATCCGACTTGCGAATTCGAGTGACGTGGCAGCAATCGCCAGGGTCTTGCGGGATGCTTTTTTTGAATATGCGCCGCTCTATACAGATCGTGGGTTCGCGGCGACGGTAATCGCCGATACAGAGGTAATCAGGAGAATGTCTGAAGGGCCCGTGTGGGTTGCGTCGTTCGAAGCCACAATAGTCGGCACCGTGTCGGTCGTTCGAAAAGACGATTCGCTTTACCTGCGTGGGATGGCGGTGAGCCCGAACGCTCGCGGCCGGCGCGTGGGCGAGCGGCTGTTGAATGAGGTTGAAATGCACGCGAAAAGAGAAGGCTTGCGGCGACTGTTTCTAAGCACCACTCCTTTTTTGGATCGCGCCATTTATCTATATGAGAAGAGCGGATTCCGCCGTACTGACGAGGGACCGCATGATTTGTTCGGCACGCCCCTGTTCACGATGGAGAAAATCATTCGGAAACCGACTTAACGAAGATTTCATGATGATCATTCGACAGAGTCATGTACAATTGTGGCGAGATGAACGAACTGGAAACACTGAAGGAACGCGGGCAGACATTGGGCGAAGAAATCGCCAACAGCGTTAGTCATGGAATCGGGTTAGGGTTCGCGATTGCGGCTACGCCAGTTTTAATTGTGGCTGCTGCGCGCGCCGGCAGCGCATGGAACCTGGTAGGTGTAAGTGTCTTCGCTGGCTCAATGATGTTGCTCTATCTTGCCTCGACTCTGTATCACGCTCTGACGCATGACGGCGCGAAACGTTTGTTTCGCGTATTTGATCATGGCGCAATCTTCTTACTCATTGCGGGCACCTATACGCCATTCACTTTGGGGGTTATGCGTGGGCGATGGGGCTGGACTCTTTTTGGATTGATCTGGTCTATGGCTCTGTTCGGCCTCACAGCAAAAGCGATTTTTGGCGCACATCAAAAATGGCTGACGGTGCCCTTATATCTGGCCATGGGGTGGCTCTGCGTGATTGTAGCGCCACAGATCATGCTACGGCTTCCCCTCGCGGCGTTGATTTGGTTGGTTGCAGGGGGCTTTGCTTATACGGCGGGCGTGATTTGCTTTAAGGCCCACAGGATTCGCTACAGCCACTTCGCCTGGCACCTCCTGGTCATACTCGGGACTGTTTGCCACTTTTTCGCAGTGCTTTGGTATTCCGCCTAGTCTTCATCAAAGCCAACACAAAGTAGAGGTTCGCGGCCCGGGTGAACGCTCAATTCACCTCGGGCTAAGACACTTTCGGGTAGTGAGGTAACCGCCACTACCGACTCTTGAACAAACGTGCCGTAGGCACTAAATGTTTATAGCCGTAAGGGTTTTCTTTGATGGCCTTCCGGGCTCCCGCTCGGCGCGGATTTCCGGCTACGGTATGTGATATCATCCTCGCCATCAAAGCATCATGTTTAGCAGTCAGCCTACACACTTAAGACCGCTCGACGACCGCGCTGATCTCTTCGCGGACTAGCCTCGCCTTCATCAAAACCTAGTTTCGGAAACGACACTTTTGACGAAGTGTCAAACGCGGACTTTCTTTCCAGGAGTACAGTGATGATGTCAACTGCAGTCGCACCCAAAAAACCAGAGATCAGAACTCAACTGCCCGGACCCAAGGCCAAAAAAATCATTGCGGCAGACGCCGAGTACGTGAATCCCGCGTACCCGCGGCCGGATTTCAAACTCGTCGCGGAACGCGCACAAGGGGTCTGGGTGGAAGATGTAGACGGCAACTTGTTTCTCGATTGCAACGCGGGCGTCGCCGTGTGCTCGACCGGTCATTGCCATCCGGAGGTGGTGAAAGCCATTCAAGATCAAGCGGCGAAGCTAATTCATATGTGCGGCACCGATTATTATTACTCATTGATGCCCGAACTAGCTCAAACCCTTGATCGCATCGTGCCTATCGCCGGACCAACGCGAACACACTTTGCGAACAGCGGCACGGAAGCCGTCGAATGCGCCCTGAAGTTGGCGATGCATGCGACGGGACGAGAGAAGTTTATTTCATTCTTCGGAAGTTTCCACGGCCGCACGCTTGGCTCGCTTTCCCTGACTTCATCGAAAGTCGCGCAACGATTTGGTTTCAAACGCCAGGCGCTGGACGTAGTTCATGTGCCGTATCCCAACGAGTATCGGAACCCGTTCACGAACGAGATGTGCGGCAATGGTGGAGCGGCTGAAGGCGCGCTCAACTGGATCGGGAAGCTCCTGTTCAAAACGACTACACCGGCGGAGGAAGTGGCAGCGATCGTCGTTGAACCCATACAGGGCGAAGGCGGCTATGTCCCGGCGCCCAAAGGTTTTCTAAGAGGCTTGCGCCGCATCTGCGATGAACACGGGATCCTTTTGGTTGTTGATGAAGTCCAAAGTGGAATGGGCCGGACGGGCAAAATGTTTGCTTGCGAATACGACGACGTGCAGCCGGACATTATCTGCATCGCCAAGGGCATCGGCTCAGGCTTACCAATCGGTGTCTGCGTATCACGGTCTGATTTGATGGACTGGAAGCCAGGCGCGCACGCCTCCACTTTCGGCGGGAATCCGGTCTGTATCGCAGCCGCGCTCAAGACGATCGAGTTACTCGAACGCGAGTTAATAAGTAACGCTGCCGAAGTTGGCGATTATCTGAAACGCGGCCTCGAGAAACTTATGGCCAAACATGAATGCATCGGTGATGTCCGGGGCAAGGGCTTGATGCTGGGCGTCGAGTTCGTCAAGAACAAGACGAGCCGCGAACCGGATGCTCAGAAGCGCGATCAAGTCGAAATGGCGAGTTTCGAGCGCGGTTTAATTCTGCTCGGCGCCGGATTCAATACCATTCGCTGGTCACCGCCGCTGATCCTGACAAAAGAGAATGCCGATGTCGCGTTGGAGATTTTCGACGACGCGATCGCAGCATCCAGCTAGATTGGTGTGATTCTGGGGATCCCTGTGACGCTCTTATCTTTGCAGGTGGAGTTTAGCCGTACGAAATTAGTCACAGAGACATGGAGAACCACAGAGTTTTCACAGAGAGGAACATTGAATGTTTGAAGGCACTGTAGTCTCAATCAACATTGCGTATGAAGCGGCAGCGCCGATGCAATCGGTCGATGAGGTGCGCGCAATTCCCGGTCATGGGCTTGAAGGAGATCGTTACTTTAATCACCGGGGAACGTTTGCCAAGGCCCGGCCCGATCGCGAGCTTACGCTAATTGAAGCCGAAGCAATCGAGGCGATGAAAAGCGAACTTGACGTCGATTACGGATTGAGCGACAGCCGCCGCAACGTTGTCACGCGCGGCGTGCCCCTAAACCATCTTGTTGGCAAGGAATTTTGGATCGGCGAAGTGAAAGCACGCGGAATCAGACTGTGCGAGCCCTGCAAGCATCTGCAACAGCTTTCTCATGAAAAAGTTCTGCCGGGACTCGTTCACCGCGGCGGTTTGCGCGCGCAGATCCTGAATGCGGGAACGCTTCGCGTTGGGCAAAGGGTAAAGCCCGCGAATTGACAGAAAAATCTCTTCAGGGCCTCGAATTCAGAATCTCTGCCTCCAAGGTTCCTCGACCTGAATAGCCGTCTGCGACCCTGGTAGGAAGGGAATCGAAACTTAGCGTAAGCTTCCTCTCTTCATTCGTGAATGCGCCAATGGCTTTAAGTCCGGGGTTCGGCTGATTAACCAATAAATCGGCGCTCATTCTGTTAATCAACACCCGCCCGCTACTTTGAATTAAGCCGGTGGCGATCTCATGGAGCGAACGTCCTTTCGCAGTCTCCGGCATCGTAAACCAAAACGTCGCCAAGCCGGCTTCGCGCATTAGCTGCACGCCGCCGTGGAGTGGAAACTTTTCCTGAACACCGGCTATTCCGCCCGTCATCTCGAACTGTCCCCTGGTGACCCGATACTGGCGCATTGCGCTCACAAAGGCGGGCGAAAAGCCCACGCGTTGCAGCGACGGGGTTCCGCTTACCGAAACTGAAACAACTTTGAAAGGTGAGGTAATAATCTGCGGCACCATCATGTCCTTGCCCGGGACTTTGTCGCCAATCAATATTAGACCAGTGGATTGACGTTTAATCTCAACGCTATAGCCTCCGGTATTTCGTTGCCCCAGAAAGGCTGCGATGACTACATGTGACTGAAAGAAATCGTCCGCAAGATCAGGCAGGGTTCGCTCTATGTTCACCAGCTCAGAATATGTTTCTTTATCGCGGATTACGGCTACGAAGGTGTTTGTGATGGAAGAGTGAAAGCCTTCCGCCAGGACCTTCAATTCGCTCGAAGCGATGTCCGCTTTTTCAGATTGTGGTGTTGGAGAGCTGTTAAGATGCGCGTTGATATTTTGCTTTGTGCGGCAACCGGAGGCGCCGCCGTTAAATAACAAAGAAACAACCAGTGTGGTTATTATCAGTTGGCCCATAGTAAATACCACCACCACGCCTTCAGAACGCGGTAGCTTTACTTACTTGCAAACAATTACTCACAAACGATACCGGACTCGTTTACGCAGTTCTGCATCTTCGACATCGACGTTCTGCAGCCGCAGCATTACGTCGGCATTCAGATTCCAGTCTGCTCGCTCTCCGGCATTTAACTTTACGGTACCGGCCGCCGCAATCATGGCAGCGTTGTCAGTCGAAAGATGCGGCGAAGGAAAGAAAACGGGCACACCCAAGTGCGTTGCTGCTTGCTGGGCAGTATCGCGGAGCGCGCCGTTACATGCCACTCCTCCAGCTACGATCAAGGTTCGGGGATGGTACTCAGCGGCGACGCGCTCCATCGTCGACACGAGCGAACGCACGACCGTGCTTTGAAAACTCGCCGCGAGATCCTTGATGCCCTGCGAAGGTGTCTCGCCATTACTGACCGGCTGAAGGCCGGCTTCGCGGACATATTTCTGCACGGCAGTTTTCAAACCGCTGAAACTAAAGTCAGGCCGGTTATCTCCCATCCGCGGAATCGCGAACTTCACCGCGCGCGGATTCCCTTCTCTGGCGAGTCGCTCGATGATTGGGCCACCGGGATAACCTAAACCGAGCAGCTTCGCGACTTTGTCGAATGCTTCGCCCGCTGCATCATCGCGCGTGCGCCCAACGACTTTGTATTTACCGGGGCTGGGAACAAAAAACAGGTTTGTGTGACCACCAGAAACGATTAAAGCCAAGGCGGGGTGCTTTACCGGCGGATTTTCGAAACACACGGAATAAATGTGTCCCTCGATATGATTGACGCCAACCAGAGGCTTCGCGAGCGCATAAGCCATTGCCTTTGCATACGACACACCCACCAACAACGATCCAATTAGACCTGGACCAATCGTAACCGCGATTCCATCAAGTTGTTCTTTGTCGACACTGGCGTGCGCGAGTGCTTCTTCAACGATTGGCACAATCTTGTCAAGGTGTTCCCGCGAAGCCAACTCGGGAACCACACCACCGAACCGTTCATGCGTCTTGATCTGGGAAGCGATCACGGACGAGACAATCTCGCAGCCGTCACGCACGACTGCCGCAGCGGTTTCATCGCAGGAAGTTTCAATACCTAAAACAAGCATTTATAAGAATTCTACTGAATCTGGAGGTCTGCCAAAAGCTGGGAACATGAACGCCCCAATTTAACTAGACCGATAAAAACTTAGACTTGAATCGCCCTGCTTTAGCACGCGATAGCGCTTTAATGCTTCGTATTGATCCTGCAGACTGTTCTTAGAGAAGTGCTCAACAAGTACGATTCCTTCGTCGGCCAGAAGCCGGCTGCTGTGGCCGCCGAAATATTTCAGTGTAGTTTCGTAATCACCGCTGTACGGCGGATCAAAAAAAACTAAGTCGAATGGATCGTTTGCCTCCTTGAAATGTTGGCGTAAAAAATCAGCTGCTTCAGAGGTGACAATCTCATAAGCACCTCTGTCAACCTTGAGCGCATTCGTGTTGGTTTCAATTAGCATGCACATCTTCCTCGACTGATCGACGAATGTCACGTGTTCAGCTGCGCGTGAGAGCGCTTCGATTCCCACCGCTCCCGTTCCGGCACATAAATCGAGAAAACGCGCGCCCTCAATCCGCGGTGCAACAACATTGAATAACGTTTCACGCAAACGATCAGAAGTGGGACGAGTACGTAATGATGACGGACTTCTCAGTCGGCGTCCCCGATACTTGCCGGCAATGATGCGCATTAAGAGGTAGAGAGTACCTTCTTTGGACAATAGCTGGAAATTCGATTGTTCGAGCTTTACATGGGGCGGCGCGGGACTATAATGCGCCGATGCAAAGACTGTCGCTGGTTCTGCTCGTACTCACCCTCGGCCTGATCACGCCGGCTCAGGACAGCAAAACCAAACTCGACTACAGTGCACGCCCAGGCGCACCCTACACCGCGGAAGAAATAACCGTAACTCTTAAAGGGTTCAATCTTGCCGGGACACTGCTATTGCCAAAAACCGGCAAGCGGCCCTTTCCTGCGGTCATTACAATCACGGGCTCGGGCCAACAAACGCGCGACGAGCCTGTTCCTTTTCCCGGCCTTGAAAAATACCGTCCGATGCGACAGATCGCCGAAGCTCTCGCGAGCCGAGGCATTGCGGTGCTGCGCGTCGACGACCGCGGCGTGGGAAGTTCCGGCGGGCGCGATACGCTGATGACGGCGACAACTTCCAGTTTTGCCGATGACGTACGCGCGGAGGTTGTTTACCTGCGCTCACGCCCCGACATTGATCCGAAGAGAATTGCGTTGGTGGGGCACAGCGAAGGCGGCATTATCGCGCCCATGGTCGCTGCAACGGATGCGCAAGTTGCCGCAATCGTATTGATGGCGGGAAGCGGTAAACGAGGCGATCAGATTAGCATGGAACAGTTAACCGACGTGCTCGACCGAACGCCCGGCATCACTCCTGAGATAAAACGCCAAAAGCTCGCGGAGGAGCAGGAAATAATTCGTGCCGTCCAAAACGGAGCTGACCTTTCCAAATATCCCCCGCAGGTTCAACTGCCCTGGGTGAAAGAGTTTTGGACCTATGATCCGCTGAAGACTGTTCGCCAGGTGCGTCAACCAATTCTGATCCTCCAGGGCGCGCTTGACCGCCAGATCACGGCAGACCAGGCAGAGATGCTCGAGCGGGCAGCGCGGGAAGGGGGCAACAAAGACGCGACCGCACGCGTGTTTCCCAATCTCAATCATCTCTTTCTACCTGCCACCACGGGAGCAATCAGCGAGTATTCGACGCTGCAGATAACGGATATAGGTGACGATGTGTTGAAGATCCTGGGCGATTGGTTGGTGATCAAGCTCAAGGTGAAAAGCTAGTATCTTTGCTCGGAGGAAGATACCGAACTGCAGCCGACGTTGAACAAATATCATGTGAGCCCGAGGAGCCGACGCCAGCATAAAGCCTGGGGTGGAGCGAAGCATGCGAATCAAGTTAATATCGGGATCAACTGCGGAAATATTATCTCCGAGCCCTAACCGACCGCTGCAAGTTTCAAACGCGCATCCTTCTGTACTCGTCGAATCAAATCTGCAGCTTCGCGCGAAGTCGTTCGCTGATTAACATAAAGCTCGGCTTCCTTCCGCGCGTCTTGCAGAATATCCAGATCTCGCACCAGATGCGCCACCCGAAATTCCGGCAGACCCGCCTGGCGGGTGCCCATGATTTCTCCCGGCCCGCGCAATTCGAGATCCTTTTCCGCAATGCGGAAGCCGTCGTTGGTCTCTTCCATGATACCCAGGCGTTCGCGCGCCACTTCAGTTTTCTTGTCCGAAGCCAGCAGCGCACAGTAACTCTGCTCGGCGCCCCGACCAACTCGTCCGCGCAATTGATGAAGTTGCGACAGTCCAAAGCGGTCCGCGTGCTCGATCACCATGACTGAAGCATTCGGCACATCGACGCCGACCTCTACCACTGTAGTCGAAACCAGAATTTGGATATCCCCGCTAACGAATCCGCGCATCACGCGTTCCTTCTCTTCCGGTTTCATGCGACCGTGCAATAGACCGACTGTGAATTTTGGGAAGACCTGATCGCGCAAATACTCGTACCGCCGCGTCGCATCGCGCAGGTCCAGTTTCTCGGATTCTTCGACCAGCGGATAAACTACGTAGACCTGCCTGCCGGCACGCAGCTCGCGCGTCAACAACTGCTTCACAGCCTTTCGATCTTCAGTATTGTCGGCAAAAATTTTGGTGACGATCGGTGTCCGTCCCGGCGGCATTTCGTCGATGATGGAAACGTCGAGATCTCCATAAACAGTCATCGCCAGCGAGCGGGGAATTGGCGTCGCCGTCATTACCAGCACGTCGGG
>Ga0126384_10000545_pt1 | contig 20865 bp, 20 predicted proteins | sample PanSoiMetPlot_36_FD_92543 | JGI IMG/M metagenome (GOLD analysis project Ga0126384, IMG submission 92543) | Tropical forest soil microbial communities from Panama - MetaG Plot_36 | ecosystem: Environmental > Terrestrial > Soil > Tropical forest > Bulk soil | place: Panama | collected 2016-02-17 | reverse complement strand
CTGCTGCTGGTAGCCCTGGGGCGGATACTCGGGTGGCTGCTGCCCGGGCGGCGGATATCCGGGGGGTTGCTGGCCAGGGGGCGGGTAACCCGGCGGTTGCTGGCCAGGGGGCGGATACCCCGAGGGCTGCTGCCCAGGGGGCGGATAACCCGAGCGCTGCTCGCCCTCAGGTGGGTAGCCGGGCTGCTCCTCGCCAGGGGGAGGCCCGGGGGGAGGGTTCTGCATTTGATGCCTCCAGGAAAGTTGGATTTGGCTAGGCCCTCGCATTATCGGCCCCCGTGCTCCGAAATACCAGTGCATCTGGGCAGGCAAGTCACACACCGTTGTACGACACTTCTCACGGGGTCTTCACGTTAGGGGGTCACCGTACTGGCGATGGCACCTGCGACATCGGGCCTTCTTGCTGGGGTACCAGCGGACCACCTACCCGGGCTTGCCGCCGGATTCGCCGCGTTGCTCCTCTTCAGGCTGTGGCTGGCGAGCACGAGGCGGGCAGCGCTCGGCCCGCTGCGCTGGCTGCTGGTCTTCACGGGAGGCGTGCACGTTGGGTTGGCCTTCGGCCACACAGCCGGCCAGCCGTTTCTGTCGCTGCTCTTCGTTGTCAGCGGCGTGACCTACCTCGTGCTCGCGGTGCTGCGCCGCGACCGGAGGTGGTGGCGACCGGTTACCGGACTGCTGCTGCTTGGCACGATCGTCGCCTATCTCGCGCTTGTCGGCAGCGGTCGCGAGCAGCCGGACCCCGTCGGCATCCTGGACAAGCTGGCCGAGCTGCTGGCTCTGGGCCTGGTCATGTTGCCCCATGAGGGCTCACCCCGCGGCTGGCGCCGACCCCTACGCTGGGTGATCGCATCGGCGGCATCGCTCGGACTGACCGTTGCGACCAGCACGGCCATCTGGGCCGAAGATCTGGCGGGGTCAAGTCACTCACACGACGGCACTTCATGCGCCGCCAACCACCATGCAGGCCCGGGCACCGTGCTGAGGCCGGCGCCGTGCACGGTCACGCCCGCGCAGCAGATGGCTGCCGAGGGCCTGGTCGCAGAGACACGGGAATCGATAGCGCCGTACCAGGACGTCAGAGTGGCGCTGGCCGCCGGCTACAGGCCGACGACCCCGGACGGCGCCGGCGTGATCCACTATGGGACGGCGCCCGCCGGCCGCGGCAGCGCCCTCGACCCGCGCCATCCGGCGGCGCTGGTCTACGTTCGCACCCGGCATGGTGCGGTACTGCTCGGCGCCATGTACCAGATGCCGGCCCAGGGGCAGCCCGGCCCAGACATTGGTGGCGCCCTGACGCCGTGGCATTACCACACCAACATCTGCTTCTCCCTGCCAGGCCTCTTCCTCTCCGGCCTTTCCACACCTTTCGGCCAGTGCCCACCCTGGTCGGTCCGTGTCACCAGCCCCGACCAGCTCCACGTATGGACCGCTCCCAACCCAAACGGCCCCTTTGGCGATCTCGATGTGACGTGGGCTCGCCGGCTGGCGCAGTCGTGACGTCCCTCCGGCACGTCCTGCTCCTTGTTCAATCGGCCGTGTGCGGGCTGGTCGCGCTGGGGGCGTCGGTGTTCGCGATGGCCAGCCACAGCCCGCTGCTGGGCCTGCTGGCGGCCGTCAGCGGGATGCTGGCACTGGTGCCTGTGTTGGTGGCGGCTGGCCTGGGTGCAGGCTGGGGCTGGGCCCGGGGACTCGGAATTGGTTGGGAGCTGCTCCTGCTGGTGAGCGGTGTGACCGACGCCCTGGTCCTCCGCAACGACGACATGGTAGCGGTCGTCGTGAACGTCTTCTTTCCCGCGACGCTCATCTGGCTGCTCCTGCGCCGACCGCCGACAATGAGGACGTGGTCAGATGCGGTATCGCCGGGTGGATCGACAAGGAGCTGATCGGCTCCAGGAAGTTCTATCCGCCGGGCGTTTACACCTCAGAGGACCGCCTCCAGTTCTACGCCTCCCAGTTCCCGATGGTCGAGGTGGACAGCAGCTACTACGGTATGCCCGCCAGGAAGAACTCAGAGATGTGGATTGTCCGGACTCCCCCGGGGTTCCTGTTCGACGTCAAGTCGTTCTCGCTCTTCACTCAGCACCCGACCAGTCCCAAGGCCCTGCCGCCCGAGATCCGCGTACTGCTCCCCGTCAATCTTCTCGAGAAGAAGAGCTTCTACGTCGAGCAGCTGCCTGCTGAGCTGGTCGACGCCGCGTGGGAGGCCTTCCGGGACGCGCTCGACCCGCTTCGGAGGGCGGGCAAGCTGGGGGCTGTCTTCTTCCAGTTTCCGCCCTGGCTCTTCCCGTCCACAAAAAACCTGAGCTACCTCGAGGAGTGCCAGGAGCGCATGCACGGCTTTCCAATCGCGGTCGAGTTCCGGCGCCGCGAGTGGCTCGACGAGCGCCACGCGGAGGGCACGCTGGCTTTTCTAACCGCACACGACATCCCGCTGGTAGCGGTGGATGCGCCACAGGGCTTCGAGAGCAGTATGCCCCCTCTGTTCGAGACGACCTCTGCGCGGCTGGCGTTCGTCCGCTTCCATGGTCGCAACCACCGGAACTGGAACTTGAAGGGCGCGCCCCCCAGCGTGCGTTTTCAACACAACTACACCGACGCCGAGCTGGCCGAATGGGTGCCCCGCATCCAGGCAATGGAGGAGCACGTCGCCGAGGTGCACGCGATCATGAACAACAACTACTCGGACTGGGCCACCGCCAACGCCAGGCGCCTTGACGAGCTGCTGGCCGAAGCCCATGCCCGGGGTCCCGCGGGCCGGTACTCCCCGTAGCCCGGCCTGGCCGGGGCGAGCAAGCCACCACCCCCCCTAATTTCGCAGCCGGGGGTCCTGGCTTCGGCGGGCCTCGCCGAGCACATGGTCGAGCAGCCCGCCGAGGAACGGTTCGGCGAAGTCCGCCAGCCGGTAGGGCAGGATGACGACGTCCCGCCGAGGCCGGCGCGCCGTGCGCACGATCGCCCTGGCAACCCACGCAGGTGAGTGCAGGACGAGGCCGCGGGGCCGCTCTCCCTGATAGAATCCGGTGTTCGTCGTACCCGGGTAAACCACGCAGACCTTGATCCCGGTGCCGCTGAGCTCGCCCCGCAAGGCATGCGACATTCCGACCAGCGCGTGCTTGCTGGCCGAATAAGCGGCCGAGTAAGGCATGGCCCTGAAGCCCAGGACTGAGGCCACGTTCACGATCACCCCGGCGTTGGCCTCGAGCATCGCGGGCAGCGCCGCCTGAGTCGTGACGAGGGCGCCGAGGACGTTCGTGTTCAGCATCTCCACCAGCTCTGTCTCGCCAAGGTCCTGAAAGCGACCGCGCCAGCCAACACCGGCGTTGTTTACGAGGACGTCGATGGAGTCGAAAACAGAGAAGGCGGCCCCCACGAAACCACGGGCCTCGCCCGGATGGCTCACATCGGCAACGCGCACGACGACCTCCGGTGCCCCGGCTGCCCGACAGCGCTGCGCGACCGCCTGCAACCGGTCGAACCGCCTGGCGCAGATGGCCAGCCTGGCGCCCCTCCGGGCGAACTCCAGAGCTGCCGCCTCGCCGATCCCGCTCGAGGCGCCCGTCACCAGGACCGCCGCTCCTCGCAGCCGCATGCTGGGAGAGCTTAGAGAGGTGCAACGCCCCCTCGGCGGAGTGCATCACGAGCCGCCCATACAATCCCTAGTGATGAAGGCTGTGACATACCACGGCGTCGGCGACTTCAGGGTGACGGAGCAGCGCAAACCCGAGCTTGCGGCGCGAGGCGACGCTCTCGTCCGCGTCACGCTGGGCGCCATCTGTGGCTCAGACCTCCACATCTATCACGGCCATACACCCATCGACGAGGGGGCCGTCATAGGCCACGAGATGATCGGAGTGGTCGAGGAGGTCGGGCCCGAGGTTCGCGACGTCAAACCGGGCGACCACGTGGTCGCGCCCTTCTTCACGGCGTGCGGAGGCTGCTATCAGTGCCTGCGCGGCTGGTACTCGCAGTGTGAGGAGCGGGCCGTGTTCGGTCACGGCGCCTTCTTCGGAGGTCTGGGTGGCGCTCAGGCCGAGTACTGCGTCGTGCCCCGCGCCGACCTCAACCTGGCACGTGTCCCCGACGGCGTCGACGACGAGCAGGCGATATTCGTTGGCGACATCCTTGCCACCGGCTACTTCGCCGCTGAGCGTGGTCAGATCCGCCCAGGTGACACCGTCGCCGTGATCGGTGCCGGGCCGGTGGGCTTGATGGCTGTCATGTGTGCCAGCCTCTTTGGACCAGCCCGGGTGTTCGCTGTGGACATGGTGGGCAGCCGCCTGGAGCTGGCAGGGGAGCTGGGCGCGGTCCCGCTCGACACGCGGGCGACCAACCCGGTGGCCGAGATCCAGAGCCACACTGGGGGCTGCGGCGCCGACGTGGTGCTGGAGTGCGTGGGCCAGATCGCTGCCATAGAGACCGCGATCAACTGCGTGCGTGGGGGAGGCACCGTCTCCTCAGTGGGCGTGCCGAGTGCTATCAACGGCGACTTCCCCTACTTCGACGCCTGGAACCGCGACCTGACGTTCCGCGCGGGCTGGACCAACGTTCACCCCTACATGCGACCACTGCTCGACTTGATCGCCGCCCGCCGCTTGCGCCCGGAGGCCATCATCAGCCATCGGATGCGCCTTGACCAGGCCGCGGCCGCCTATCGGATGTTCGATCACAGGGAGGCGACCAAGATCGTCCTTCGGCCCTGAGACGTGTGAGAGTGATGCTGTGGAGGTAGAGGGCGATGATCATCGAGCCGTTTCGGCACAACGCGTGGGCAACTCTCAGGCTGCTCGAATTCTGCCGGGAGCTTGATCCTGCCATCCTGCAGGCCTACGCACCTGGCTCGTTCGGATCGATCGGCCAGATCCTCGCCCGAATGGTGGGCGCCGAAGAGGCGCTCGCCGCCCTGGTCGAGGGTGTGCCCCGCCACGGCTACCCGCCGCGCTACTCGTCTCTGGACGACCTGCAAGAGCGGGCGCGGCGGCTGCGGGACAGGTGGGAGCGGATCCTCGAGGTCGAGCATCACCCAGAGCGGCTGGTCGAGGGCGACAGAGGCGGTCCCGAGCGCCGGCTCATCCGGGTTGGGACGATCGTCGCCCAGGCCGTGCACGTGGGCAACCATCACCGCGCGCAGATCTGCATGATCCTCGCCTCACTTGACATCGAGCCTCCAGTGCTGGACGCCTGGAGCTACGGCGCGCACCTCACGGAGCGCGGAGACCGTGAGCGCTGGCGGCGCGACGCGGTCTAGAGGTGCCGCCGGAGGTGTCGCCGGCCGCTCTCTGGCGAGTCGTGGTGGGTAGGCCCGGCTCCGCCGGGCCGATTGAGTTGTTGCGAAGCGCGGCCGGACGCCGCCTGTCACCCACCACCGGTGAGACGGCGGCTACTGTCTGCGCCGGCACGGAGGGGGTCCGGAGGGGGAGGCCTGCCTCCCCTTGCAAGTTCTAGCGTCCGCTCTCTGGCGAGTCGTGGTGGGTAGGCCCGGCTCCGCCGGGCCGATTGAGTTGTTGCGAAACGCCGCCGGACGCCGCCCGTCACCCACCACCGGTGGGACGGCGGCTCCCGTCTGCGCCGGCACGGAGGGGGTCTGGAGGGGGAGGCCTGCCTCCCCTTGCAAGCTCTAGCGTCGCTTCGGCGTCTGGGTGATGGGCCGGATCAGCTCCGGATCCACCTTGGGCCGCCGCTCAAACGTGAGGAGGCCGTTTCGTTCCTGCTCGATGTCGGTCAGCTGTGTGTAGCAGAAACCCTCGACGGGCCCGGGCGCCATCAGCGCGTCGACCATCGCGCGATACGTCCTCAGTAGCTCATCTGGGCCGCTCGCCTCGGCAAAGCCCCAACCGCCGGAGCCGGCGAGCGCCACGCCGCCGAACTCGCTGAGGAGAAGTGGCTCGCCTCGGTACCGGTAGCCGGGCAGGTACGCCGCACGCGTTGGGCCGCCGGCACCTCCAACCTGGTCCGCACCCTCGAGGGAGTAAGCAGGGCCTAGCGCCGAGTCGAGGCTCCTGTAGCGCCGCGCGATCTGGCCCGCGGATGAGTAGTCGTGGATCGTACAGAGGTCGCTGAGGGCGTGCTCCCAGCCGTCGTTGGAGATCACAGGCCGCGTGCCGTCCAGCTCGTGGGTGAGGTGGTAAAGCTGAACCAGGAAGCGCGATTGTGCTCCTCGGTCGGTGGGGGGCCCGAGGCCGAAGCTTTCGTTGACAGGCACCCACGCAACCACTGACGGGTGGTCGCGGTCACGCAGCACCGCCTCCTTCCACTCGGCCGCCAGCCGCACCTCCGCGTCTGGAGAATACCGGTGGGCGTTCGGCATCTCGGCCCAGACCAGGAAGCCGATGACGTCGGCCCAGTACAGCCAGCGGGGGTCCTCGACCTTCTGGTGCTTGCGAGCTCCATTGAATCCGAGTGCCTTGGCGAGGTCGATGTCCCGACGCAGGTCGTCATCGCTCGCTGCCGTGAGGAGACCCCCCGGAAAGTAGCCCTGGTCGAGGACCAGGCGCTGGACGTACGGCTGCCCGTTGAGCCAGACGCGACCGTCGCGTGTCTCGATGGTGCGCATCCCGAAGTAGCTCGTGACGTGGTCGATCTCCTGGCCGGAGACGTCGAACAGCTTGACCTCGAGGTCATAGAGCAGAGGTGAGTCCGGGCTCCAGGCCACTACCTCGCGAAGCGGAATGCGCCCCTGGCCCGGCGAGCCGGACCGCTGGCCCACAACCCTGCCTCCTAGTGATGCTTCGATCTGCACACGACCGTCAGCGACGACCTCGACGTCCACCAAACCCGCGTCAAGGTCCGGCCTGACGCGCAGATGCTCGATGTACTGGCCGGGAAGTGGTTCCAGCCAGACCGACTGCCAGATCCCGGTCGTCGGGGTGTAGAAGATCGACTCGGACCTGTCTCCCCAGTACTGCTTGCCGCGAGGAACGGTCAGGTCGGCGAGCGGGTCCTCCGCCCGGACTACGAGGATGTTGTCCCGCCCACGACTGGCGTGAGTGACGTCGGCGCTGAACGGGGTATGCCCGCCCTGGTGGCGGGCGACCTCGACGCCGTTTACCCAGACTGAAGCCCGGTAGTCGACCGCGCCGAAGTGCAGGAGCAGGCGGTCGGCATCGGGCGCCGCGAAGCGGCGCCGGTACCACACCACGTCGCCGGGAGCGCGGTCACCGATTCCCGACAGCTGTGCCTGCGGGCAGAACGGCACCAGGATGCGGCGGTCGAACCTGGGTTCGTCGCCGGCACCGAACTCCCACTCCCCGTTGAGGCTCACCCAGTCGCGCCGTCGCAGCAACGGACGGGGATATTCAGATCGCGGCACAGTCATCGTGCTGGATACCCTGGTGACGCCGGCCGAAACGGCGAGTACAATCCGACCAAAGGTCAACCACGTCGCCGATTCGCTCGGTGAGGGAGGTGTGTCGATGCATGTGACGCGTCCACTGAGGAGGGCTCTCGCCCGCGGCCTGCTCCCCAGCGAGACTTCGTTCGCAGCATCCTGGCCGGCTCAGTGAAGGGATAGTCAAGAGATGGCATCGGTTACATACGACCACGTAGTGAAGCGCTACACCCAGGAGACGACGGCTGTCCGGGACTTCAACCTGGATGTCACGGACAAGGAGTTCATGATCCTCGTCGGTCCCTCCGGCTGCGGTAAGTCGACAGCACTGCGCATGCTGGCTGGGCTGGAGACGATCACCGAGGGGCAGATCAGGATCGGCGACCGGGTGGTGAATCACATCGCCGCCAAGGACCGCGACATCGCCATGGTTTTCCAGTCGTACGCGCTCTATCCGCACATGACCGTCTACGACAACCTCGCCTTCCCACTTCAGATGAAGCGCATGCAGAAGGCGGAGATCGACCGGAGGGTCCGGCAGGCGTCGCGTATCCTCGGCCTCGACAACTTCCTGAAGCGAAAACCACGCGCGCTCTCGGGGGGTCAGCGACAGCGCGTCGCCCTGGGCCGAGCCATCGTCCGAAGCCCGCAAGTCTTCCTCCTCGACGAACCGCTCTCCAACCTGGATGCCAAGCTGCGAGCTCAAACGCGGATCGAGCTGCAGAAGCTCCACCGGGAGCTGGAGACGACCTTCATCTACGTGACCCACGATCAGGTTGAGGCCATGACGATGGGCGATCGGATCGCAATCATGTATGACGGCATCCTCCAGCAGGTGGGGACGCCCGACGAGATCTACGACCACCCCGCCAATCTGTTTGTAGCCGGGTTCATCGGCAGCCCTACGATGAACTTCGTCCCGGTCACCGTCCAGAACAGCACCGCAAAGGCGTCCGGCTTCGAGGTCAGCCTGCCCAAGGCCGTGGCCCCGTCAAGCGGCACCCTGGGCTTTCGGCCCGAGGCGGTGACCGACCGTGTCCAGGACGGCGCCGCCATCAACATCAAGGTGGATGTGGTCGAGCGGCTGGGCTCCGACCAGTTTCTCTATGGGCAGGTAGGCACCGACACGGTCACAGCCCGGGTCGATCCGCGAATGAAAGTCACCCCTGGCGATACGGTCCGGTTGGGCCTGGACACCCGCTCCCTGCACTTGTTCGACCCGGATACCGAGAAAGCCTTGCTGTAGTCGCCACGCGTGGAGGACTTTCAGGCCCTCGACGACTTCGACGCCGCTCGCTTTCGGGCCTTCAGGAGGGCGGTAGGGGCGGTGCTCACGCGCCGGGCCCACCGGTTGATCTCGCTGAACCAGGTGCTGGACGCTGCCAGGCTGGAAGGGCAGGCCGACCGCGGCGTGCGCGACATACCGCTCGATCGCATTGTGGGATCGGCCGGGACGGCGAAGACCCGTGACTTCGACCCTGCCTTTCTGCCCACGTCACGGAGGCTCCGCCACCGCTGGTCTCGGGTCTACACCGCGATGGTGGAGGGCGAGATACCTCCTATCGACGTCTACCAGTTGGGCGACAGCTACTACGTCATAGATGGTCATCACCGCGTCTCGGTCGCCCGAAGTCTGGGCCGCGACGCGATTGCCGCCCACGTGACCGAGGTCCGCACGCGCGCGCCGCTGGGGCCGGACGTGGACGCCGCCGAGCTGCTTCGGGCCGCCGAGTATGCAAGATTCCTGGAGGCGACCCAGCTCGACCGGCTGCGGCCCGACGCGCGACTGGAATGCAGCCGGCTCGGCCGCTACGACGAGCTCCTCACGCACATCCTCGGCCACAAGTACTTCCTCGGACTGGACGGGAGGATGGTCACCCTGCCTGAGGCCGCCGCCAGCTGGTACGACACGGTCTACCTACCGATCACCGAGGTGATCCGCAGGCACAGGGTGCTGGAGCAGCTGCCAGGCTGGACCGAGGCCGATGTCTACGTCGAGACCACCCGGCGGTGGCTGGAGCTGAGCGAGGCAGGGGAGGTATCGGGTCCTCATCAGGCTGTGCACTCTCTGCTCAGCGAGGAGGAGCGCCGCTGGTGGCGGCGCCGGCGCTTCATCCTGCTTGGCTGAGCGACGGGGCTAGTCCTCGGGCGACAAGCCATCCGGGCGCCCTGCCACGTGGTCGAGCGCCATCAGGTAGCCACGTGCCCGCTCGGTCAGCGGGTACCGGTTGACCAGCGTCCAGAAGCGCGGGCCGTGGTGAGGCACTTCGAGGTGCGCGAGTTCGTGGACGAGGAGATAGTCCAGCGCCCAGGCGGGCAGGCGGGCCGCCCGCGTTGCAATCCGGATGACACCCGCTGCCGCGCTGCATGAGCCCCAGCGCCTCGTCTGCTCTGCGTACGCGATGCTGTTCCATCTGAGCCGGCCGTCGAAGTAGCGGCGGTTGAGAGTCTCGGCCCGGCGCTCGAGGATGCCGTCGGTGGGCCGGGCCTGGCGGACCTGCCGCTCCAACCGGGCCCGCATACGCTCCGCCCACTCGTGACGTTCGGCGACCGGCATGGTTGCGGGCACCCTCAGCTCAAGCACGCCGCCCACCATCCTTGCTGACACCGTACGGTGGCGCCGGGGCGAGGCGACGATGCGGATGGGGGGTGACCAGGGCTGTTCCGCGGCATTTGCTCCACCTCTCGTCATGGGGAGGAGAAGTGATAGCACGACGGCCGCCGGCAATGCTGGCGAGCCGGCAGGGGGGTGCCCGTGGCACGGGTCCCCCGGGCCGCGGGCCTTGAGGGGGGAGTCCCCCCTCCGGACAGGGGGGTGCCCGTGGCACGGGTCCCCCGGGCCGCGGGCCTTGAGGGGGGAGTCCCCCCTCCGGACAGGGGGTGCCCACCGCTCGGGTATCAACTGGATGGTCAGCTACGATCCGGCAATGCTCGTCTTTGCAGCGATCGCCCCACACGCAACTCACGCTCTCGTCGACGGCGAACCGCCCGGTGCGGAGACCCGATCAGCCATGGCAGAGCTGGGAGCCCGGTTCGAGGCAGCACTGCCTGACGCTGTCATCGTCCTCACCCCCCACACGGTCCACGTCGAGGGGGCGATGGCGGTCGTTACGGCCTCTTCCGCGGCCGGCGACCTGGCTCAGTGGGGTTCGGCCGACGTCAAGCTGCGGGTTCCGCTCGACACAGCGCTGGCGATCACCGTCAGGGACGCCATCCGGGCTGCTCGCATATCCGTGGTCGGCGTCTCTTACGGCGGCAACAATCAGGCAGAGGCTGTGATGCCCATGGACTGGGCCACCCTCATCCCCCTGTGGTGGATGGGCGGCCGATCAGACCCACAGGTACCGGCCGTGATCGTGTCCCCCGCCCGCGATCTCTCCGTCGAGTCGCACGTCCAGGCCGGCGCCGCGATCGCGAGCGCGGTCTCGGGGCTGGATCGACGCGTGGCGCTCGTGGCCAGTTGCGACCACGGGCATGGCCATCTGCCGGATGGACCCTATGGGTTTCGTCCCGAGTCGGCAGTTTTCGACGAGCTGGTGTGCTCCCTTGTCCGAGACGATCGACTCGCCGCCGTGGCCGAAATCGACCCGGAGCTGGTTCGGGCGGCGGCCGCCGACAGCTGGTGGCAGATGCTCATGCTGGCCGGGGCCCTCGGCGACGGCTGGACCGGTCAGTTCCTCGCCTACGAGCGGCCCACCTATGTGGGGCTGATGTGCGCCGCCTACGCGCCACGGACGGCGAGCGCCGGATGAGCTACAGGGGGATGTTGCCGTGCTTGCGGTTGGGCCGCTCCACGGTCTTCCGCAGGCAGACCTGCAGGGCCCGGATCAGCTCGCGCCGTGTGTCTCGCGGCTCGATGACGTCGTCGACGTAGCCGCGTTCCGCGGCGACGTACGGGTTTGCAAACCTGACGGCATAGTCGGCCACCAGCTCGGCCCGCCTTGCGGCCGGATCGGCCGCAGCCTCCAGCTCGCGCCGGTGGATGATGTTGACCGCGGCGTCCGGCCCCATGACGGCGATCTCCGCCATCGGCCAGGCCAGGTTGATGTCGGCTCCCATCTGCTTGGGCGACATCACGCAGAAGGCCCCACCGTAGTCTTTGCGCGTGATCACGGCCAGCTTCGGCACCGTCGCTTCGGCGTACGCATAGAGCAGCTTCGCGCCGTGGCGGATTATGCCGCTGTGCTCCTGCGCCGTACCTGGCAGGTAGCCGGGCACGTCCACCAGCGACACAAGCGGGATGTTGAAGGCGTCGCAGAAGCGGATGAATCGCCCCGCCTTGGTCGAGGCGTTGATGTCGATCGCGCCCGCCAGCACCTTCGGCTGGTTGGCGACCACCCCGACTGCGTACCCGTCGAGCCGGCCGAACCCGATCAGCATGTTCTGGGCGAAAAGGGGCTGCACCTCGAAGAACTGACGGTCGTCCAGCAGCCGGCTCACCACCTCGCGCATGTCATAGGGCAGGTTGGGGCTGTCAGGCACCAGAGTCTGCAGCTCCGAGTCCGCGCGCTCTGGATCGTCGGCCGTCGGCAGGATGGGGGGGCTGTCGGCGTTGCTGGACGGGAGGTACGACAGCAGCTGGCGCAGGCCTGTCCAGCAGGTGGCCTCGCTGTCGGCCAGGAAGTGGGCCACCCCCGAGCGGGTGTTGTGCACCTCGCCCCCGCCCAGTTCGTCGAAGCCCACGTCCTCACCGGTGGTGACTCGAACCACCTCAGGACCCGTGATGAACATGTAGCCCGAGCCTGCCACCATGAAGATGAAGTCGGTCAGCGCTGGGGAGTAGACAGCCCCTCCGGTGCACGGGCCGGCGATCACGCTGAGCTGGGGGATGACTCCTGACGAGCGCACGTTGCGGAAGAAGATGGACGCGTAGCCCGCGAGCGCGGCGACGCCCTCGTGGATGCGGGCGCCCCCCGAGTCGTTGATCCCGATGATGGGGATGCGGCTGCGCAGGGCCAGCTCCTGGACCTTCACGATCTTCTCGGCGGTGACCTCGCCCAGCGACCCGCCCAGCACGGTGGGATCGAAGGCGTAGACGGCGACGTCGCGACCGTCGATCATGCCGAAGCCGACCACCACCCCGTCCCCGGCGGCGCGCCGCTCCTCCATCCCCAGGCCGGTCGCGCGGGCGGTGGCGAACATGTCGAGCTCCACGAAGCTGTCCGGGTCCACCAGTGCCTGAATACGCTGGCGCGCGTCCGGCTTGCCCTGGTCGCGGCGTTTGCGGATCGCGTCGGTCTCGCCGTGGAGCACCTCGTAGCGGCGCTTGCGAAACTGGTTGAGCTTCTGCTCAGACGCGCTCGCGGGCCGCAGGTCCGGGGCCTGAGGAGGTGTCGCGGGCCGGGGCGTGGTGGGCCGCACCGGGCTCAGTCGCGGAGGCTTCCGTTCACCAGACCGGGGTTTTGCCACGTGCCCTATGGTAGATCGCGCCATGGCGGAGACCCTCGCGACCGAGAAGGGGCTGACGCTGCATCAGCTCAGGACGTTCCGCGCCGTGGCGGAGCAGCTCAGCTTCAGCGCCGCGGCCCACGAGCTGAGCATCAGCCAGCCGTCGGTGTCCTACCAGGTCAAGGAGCTGGAGGCGGTGCTTGGGCTGCCCCTGATCGATCGGCTGGGAAAGCGCGTGCGCCTGACTGAGGCGGGCGAGGTCCTGTACGAGTACGCCCGCCGCACGCTAACGCTGCTTGACGAGGTGGCCCTCGTGATGGAGCAGATGCGCGGCATCGAGCGTGGGACGCTGCGCGTGGGGGCGAGCGCGACCGTCGGCATCTACGTCATCCCCCTGGCGCTGGGCGCCTACAAGAAGGTGCACCCCAACCTCGCGCTGTCACTGGAGATCGGTTCCCGGGAGATGCTTCAGGAGCGCCTCAAGCGGGGGGTGCTCAACCTGGCGGTGCTCAGTCTCCCGATCGCGGACCCCAACCTGGAGTCGACGCCCTTCATGGAGGACGAGCTGGTCCTGGTCGTCCCGGCAGGCCACCCGCTCGCGGAAAGACGCCACCTGACGCTGCGCGACTTCACCGGCGAGAGCTTCTTGATGCGTGAGCCGGGCTCCGGCACGCGGCTTGCTGTCGAGATGGCCGCCCGCCGTGCCGGCGTCAGCCTCCAGGTTGGAATGGAGCTCGGCAGCAACGGCGCCATCAAGCACGCGGTGGAGGCCGGGCTGGGGGTGGCGGTGCTGTCCAGCCACGCGATCGAGCTGGAGCGAAAAGGCGGCGGTCTCGTGGTGGTGGACATCGAAGGCTTTCCGATCCTGCGGCCCTGGAGCATCGTGCACCTGCGCCGGCGCCAGCTGCCGGCCGCGGTTGCTCAGTTCATCGAGTTCCTGCGAGAGGGCGAATGGAAGGTGTAGCCCGCCGTTCTCAGGTGGGAGGGGTGGGGACGATGCGTGCGACGTGCACCGCGTATCCCGGGTCACCTGGGGCAACCAGATGCCAGGGCCTGCCCGTCCAGCACACCAGCACCCGACCCACGAGCGTGTCATCCCGGATGAAGTGCGCGACCGCCGCGGCGATCTCCTCCGGGGTGGTCATAGGGGCAGGCAGCGCCGCACGCTCCGCTGGCTTCATCGCTGCGAGCTGGTCGCGGACGCGCTCGGTCAGGATCCAGTTCGGCACCACGCAGTTGATGCGAACATGGTGCCGCCTGGCGAGCGGCGCGAGCACCACCGACAGCCGGATCAAGCCGGCCTTCGCGGCGGCGTACTCCGGCGAGTCGTGCGGTCCGTGGCCGAGGCCGGCCACAGAGGAGATGTTCACGACCGCGCCGCCGTCGCGACGGGCCATCGCCGGCAGCGCATGCTGGATCGCCAGCATCGGCCCTGTCAGGTTGAGCGTCAGCGTGCGGCCCCAGTGGTCGCTCGGTGCGTCCGGAAACACGGGCTCGGGTACGCCCCCGGCGTTGTTGACGAGGATGTCCAGACCGCCGAACGTCTCTTCAGCGAAAGCAACCATCGCCCGCACGTCCGGCTCGACCGTAACGTCGGCGCGCAAGAACGCGGCACGGCCACCGGCGCCCTCGATCCGCTGAGCCGTTTCAAGCCCACCCAGGGCATCTATGTCTGCGACCACCGTGGCGGCACCGTCCGCCGCCAGCCGTGCCGCGATGGCTCTTCCGGCGCCGGCACCCGCACCGGTGACCAGCGCCACCTTCCCCTCGATCTCCATGCAGAAGATCGTAGGTGTCAGTCGTGGATGTTTTGATCGGTCCGGCCGGTCGCGCCTTCAACTCGCTCGATCACCGCTACGAGCTCCGTCCGCGGTCTGGCAGTCTTATCTCTTCCACAAACGAGCCCACCGCTTAAAGGAGGCAAGCTGATGGCCATCAACGATCAGGTCAAGTTCACCTGGATCGGGCACGGCACCTGGAAGGTCCGCACCGCGCACGGCAAGGACATGCTGATCGATCCCTGGGTGATGTCCAACCCGGTCGCGCCCGATCACCTCAAGACGGTCGACCGCCTGGACATCATGCTGATCACGCACGGCCACGGTGACCACGTGGCGGACGCGGTGGAGATCGCCAGGGCGACGCACCCGAAGATCCTGGCCCCGTTCGAGGTCGGGACCTGGCTGACCACTCAGGGCGTCGACGGAGACAGTGTGATCGCGTTCGGCAAAGGCGGCACCGTAGAGGTCGACGGGATCAGCTTCACGATGGTGCACGCGGAGCACTTTTCCTCCACCCCGGACGGCGCCTACGGCGGTGAACCGGTGGGCTACGTCATCGAGTTCGAGAACGGCTTCAAGGTCTACTTCTCCGGGGATACCGACGTCTTCGGCGACATGGCGCTCATCCGGGAGCTGGAGCAGCCCGAGGTGGCCTTCCTCTCGATCGGCGACTTCTACACCATGGGCCCGCGGCGTGCCGCGAAGGCGGTCCAGCTTCTTGGCGTCAAGACCGTCGTCCCGATGCACTACGCGACCTTTCCGGCCCTCCAGGGCACTCCTGCCCAGCTGGAGGAACTCGTCGGCCCCGGCGTCACAGTGATCGACGTCAAGCCCGGTGGCGAGGTGTAGTCGCAGAGCTCCCGCCGCCGCGCCTCGACCCGGTCAGCACAGGGGACCCTCGATCTCGTGCGGGCCGACGCACTGCTTGGGGCCTGCATCCGCTCGTTCCAGCCCGACGGTCTGGTTGAGATCTGAAGGCGGCGGCATTGTTGCCAATGAAAGCATCGCGGGTCGACCTGCGGAGAGGTCTACGAACGAAGTCCCGTCCGGGTGCGCAGCCAGCTGGAGCCGAGCGGCCTCGACGGCGAGCCGGGTCTTTCCACAGCCGCCCAGGCCACAGAGAGTCACCATCCGGTCCTGGAACAGCAGCCCGCCGACCTCAGCCAGCTCTCGCTTGCGCCCCACGAACGCTGTGAGCGCCACTGGCAGATTGGTCTCCACCGTAGCGAGATGAGCGTAGCAGCCGGTGGCCACGCTGGAAGCGCCTAGGTGCGGAGCCCTGGAGCAGACGTGAGACCTTGGGACGAGGTGTAAGGTTGTAAGCAGCCCCCATGCCGCCCAGCTTTCGGTACTCACGGTGGGACGGGACCCAGAACCTCGACGCCCTGGACGCGGACGAGGTGATGGATGCGCTGTCAGACGACCTCATGAGCTACGGCGACCTGAGCGCGGCTTTGCAGCGTCTGTACCGATGGGGAACCGGCGACATGGCTGGCCTGGAGCATCTCCTCCGTCAGCTCAGGGAGCAGCGCGAGCGGGAGCTGTCGCGGTACGACCTGGACTCTACTGTCGAATCCATCCGGGAGCAGCTGCAGGACGTCATCGATACCGAGCGGGTGGGCATCGACCGCAAGGTCGACCAGGCCCGGCCCGAGCAGCGCAAGCTAATGGATAAGCTGGCGAGACAGCGCCGCAACCAGCTCGACCGGATGCCGGACGACCTGGGAGGCCGCATGAAGGCCCTCCGCCAGTACGAGTTCATGGACGAGGGGGCGCGCGAGAAGTTCGAGCGCCTTTTGCAGCAGCTGCAGGAGCAGATGCTGAACCAGATGTTCCAGGGCCTCAAGCAGTCGATCCAGTCGATGACCCGCGAGGATCTGGGTCTGGTCCGCGAAATGGTCAGGGACCTGAACCGGATGCTCGAGCAGCGCCGCCAGGGCCGGGACACCTCAGCTCAGTTTCGTCAATTCATGCAGAAGTACGGGCACCTGTTTCCCCCCGGGATCGAGACGCTCGACCAGCTGCTGGAGCACCTGCAGCGGCAGATGGCCCAGATGAACTCGCTCATGCAGTCGCTTTCGCCACAGGCGCGCGATGAGCTGCGACGGATGATGGACGAGCTGCTCCAGGACGACTCCCTGCGGCTGGAGCTGGCACGGCTGGCGGCCATGATGCAGCAGCTGATGCCACCGTCAGAGCTGACCGAGCGCTATCCGTTCTTCGGCGACGAACCACTCAGCATGCAAGCGGCGATGGGGCTGATGGAGCAGCTGCAGCAGATGGACCGGCTGGAGTCCCAGCTTGAGCGAGGCAGCTTCCGGCTCGACGACGTCGATCGGGGCCTGCTGGAGCAGAGGCTCGGCCCCGAAGCGCGCCAGCAGCTGGACCGGATGCGCCAGATGACGCAGATCCTGGAGAAGGCCGGGTACGTCGAGCGCCGCGACCGCCGCCTGGAGCTGACGCCGCGCGGTATGCGGCGCATCGGCCAGGGCGCCCTGCGCGACATCTTCGACCAGCTGAAGAAGAGCCGGCTCGGTCAGCACCAGATCCGGCCGACGGGTCAAGGCATCGAGTCCGGCGAGGAGGTCAAGCCGTACGAGTACGGCGACCCGTTCCTGCTGGACCTGAACGAGACCCTCTTCAACGCGCTCGAGCGAGAGGGCGCCGGCGTGCCGGTGAAGATCGAACCCTTGGACTTTGCGGTCCACCGCACCGAGCACTCGACGCAGGCCTCGACCGTGCTGATGATCGACATGAGCCGCTCGATGTTCCTGCGCGGCTGCTTTCTGGCCGCCAAGAAGGTGGCGATCGCGCTGGATTCGCTGATCCGCTCACAGTTCCCGCGTGACAGCCTCTACGTCGTCGGGTTCTCGAACTACGCGGTCGAGCTCAGGCCGCAGAGCCTGCCAGGAATCACCCTCAACGACTACGTGTACGGCACCAACATGCAGCACGGGTTCCAGGTCGCCCGGTCGCTCCTGGCCAAGCATCGCGGCAACCGCCAGGTGATCATGGTCACAGACGGCGAGCCGACCGCCCATCTGGACGAGAGGGGTCATCCCTTCTTCGCCTATCCACCATCCTTCCGCACCATCCAGGAGACTCTGCGCGAGGTTCGGCGATGCACCCGCGACCGGATTGTCATCAACACCTTCATGCTGGAGCGGGGACCTTACCTGACCGAATTCGTCAATCAGATGACGCGCATCAACAAGGGCCGCGCGTTCTTCGTCTCACCTGAGAGGCTGGGCGAGTACCTCCTGGTCGATTACGTCTCCGGCAAGCAGCGCCGGCAGCGCAGCCGCCAGGCCAGCTGATCGCGGAGACTCTCCCCCGCGAAGTCGGGGGAGGGGGGATGAAGGGAGTTGGCGGTCTGAGCTGCGCCAGCACCACGACGTTCCACGATGGCCTTGTCGGCGCCCGGCAGCCCGCCCGGCCGGCCGGCCAGTATGATCGAGGAGCGTGATGCAGCTGGTAGAACAACCCGTCCTCCATCATGTCGGCGTCACTCAGGCCATCAGGACCTGGCACAATCTCTCCCCCGCCGAGCTGTACGAGCACGCTGTTCGAAACGGCGAGGCGTCGATCGTCTCCAGTGGCGCCCTGACCGCGGTGACGGGCCAGCACACCGGCCGATCGCCGCAGGACAAGTTCTTCGTCCGTGAGCCGACCTCCCAGGACAAGATCTGGTGGTACCCAGGCAACCAGCAGATCGCCCCCGAGAAGTTCGACGGTCTGCTGACCAAGATGCTCGACTATGTCGCCAGCCACCAGGTCTACGTGCAGGACGTCTTCGCGTGCGCCGACCCGCGCTACCGGCTCCGCGTTCGCATCGTCACCGAGCTGGCCTGGCACAGCCTGTTTGCCAACAATCTCTTCATCCGCCCCGCCCCAGACGATCGGCGCGGCTTCGAGCCGGACTTTACGGTGATGTCGCTGCCCTCAGTGACGGCCGATCCCCTCGAAGACGGTACCCACTCCGAGACCTTCATCCTCGTCAACTTCGGCAGCCGGATGGTCATCATCGGTGGCACTCGCTACGCGGGAGAGATCAAGAAGTCGATCTTCACCGCTCTCAACTACCTGATGCCTGAGAGCGCCGCCATGCCAATGCACTGCTCGGCGAACGCCGGCGCCGACGGCAATGTCGCTCTGTTCTTCGGGCTGTCAGGTACCGGCAAGACCACCCTCTCCTCCGACCCGACCCGCCGCCTGATCGGCGACGACGAGCACGGCTGGAGCGACGCCGGCGTCTTCAATTTCGAGGGTGGCTGCTACGCAAAGACGATTCGCATCTCGCAAGAGGCTGAGCCGGAGATCTATGCGGCGACCAACCACTTCGGCACCATCCTGGAGAACGTCACATTCGATCCAGACAGCCGTGAGCCGGACTACGACGACGAGAGTCTGACCGAGAACACGCGCTCGGCATACCCGGTCGACCTGATCCCTGCAGCGGATATCTCGGGTCGGGGCGGTCACCCCAGCAACGTGCTGTTCCTTTCCTACGACGCGTTCGGCGTTCTGCCCCCGGTGGCTCGGCTGGACGAGGAACAGATCCGATTCTTCTTCCTATCGGGCTATACCGCGAAGGTTGCAGGCACGGAGCGGGGCGTGACCCAGCCGGAAGCCACGTTCAGCACCTGCTTTGCAGCCCCGTTCCTGGTGCTGCCGCCCGACACATACGCTGACATGCTCATTGAGCGCGTCAAGCGCCATGGAGTGCAGGTCTGGATGCTCAACACCGGTCTCGTCGGTGGTCCGCACGGCGTCGGCCACCGCATCTCAATCGCCCACACGCGGGCGATCGTGCGAGCGGTGGTGGAGGGCCGGATGCGCGAGGTCTCAGCGCGGCGCGATCCGATCTTTGGTGTCCATGTGCCTGGCGCTGTGCCCGAGGTGCCCGCCGACGTGCTCGATCCGCGCACGGCCTGGCCAGACGCCGACGACTACGATCGCCAGGCCCGTGGGCTCAAGGCGATGTTCGACGACAACATCAGCCGCATCGGTGAGGCAGCAGCCGCCGCCGGCTAGGGGTATGAGGCGGCGGGGAGTTTTCGCCCTCGCTCTCGTCAACGCCATCCTGGCGTGCGGCGGAGCGACCTCCGGCATCGGAGGGACCCCATCACCCGCTCAGGCCGTGAGAGAGGCGAGCCCGGCGCCGGCTCCGACGATGGCAGCACCGTCTGCCGCGCCCGGGCCGACCAGGCTGGTCGCTCTGCAGAGCCTCGACGAGCTGAAGCAGCGCTTCAATCAGGATCAGGGCACTCCGCGGCTGGTGCTTCTCTTCTCGCCCACTTGAGTGATCTGTGACGCTGGCGCCCGTGAGGTGCAGGACACCATGCTCGCCAGGTTTCCCGACCGCAAGCTGGCCGTCTACGTCATCTGGTTCAACATGCTGGCCGACGACTCTCGCGACCGCTGGCGGCCGGTCATACACGACCCGCGCGTCATCAACTTCTGGGACGAGCAGCGCTATGCCGGCCGCTATTACGCCAACGGTCGCGGCTACCTTTTCGGCGCCGTCTACGACTACTACTTTCTGTACGGAGCTGATGCGACCTGGCAGGACCGCCCGAGTGGCTGGGACAGCAGCGGTACCACCGTCATCGACAAAGCCGATCAGCTCCGCACTGCGATAGCCGCGCTTCGGTGAGGCTGGGCAGGTTGGCCTGAGGCTCAGCCAGCCCGGGCCGCGCCCCTCTGGGCGAAGTCCGAGGCCCGCACGACAGACGCTTCGATCATCTCCGGCGGAATCACCGTCGCTCCGCCGATGCCGGCAGCGTAGATGGCCGACTGAGCAGCCTCCTCCAGAACCACGTTCACGCCGACAGTCTCTGACGGCGAGCGGTGGAACGCCAGCACACCGTGGTTGGCCAGCAGCACTGCACGCGTCTCGGGTGACAGCAGCGCCCGGATGTGGCCGACCGCTGCCTCCGAGCCGCGAGGGCCGTACGCTGCGACCGGCACGCCGCCTCCCAGGCCGAATATTGCCATCGCCTCGGTCCAGCATTCGATCTGCCGTCCCGCCACCGCGAAGGCGGTCGCGTAGGGCGAGTGCGTGTGGAGCACGCAGCCGACGTCGTCCAGGCACTGGTAGACGGCTGTGTGCATCTGCACCACGGCGTTGGCAATAGGGGGCAGTTCGCCTTCGAGGAGGGTCCCGTCGAGCCGGATGCGGACGATCGCCCGCGGAGGGAGATCGCGCAGGCTGCCACCCGCCGTGAAGAGCATCTCGTCTTTCCCTGTCACCCTCAAGCTCAGGTTGCCGTGGCCCGACATGGAGAGCAGGCCGCTCGAGTTGACCCGAGCTGCCGTCTCCAGCAGCTGTCGCCTTAGAGGATCCAGGTTGGCTGCCATCGTGTACCTCCT
>Ga0126384_10000544_pt1 | contig 20868 bp, 18 predicted proteins | sample PanSoiMetPlot_36_FD_92543 | JGI IMG/M metagenome (GOLD analysis project Ga0126384, IMG submission 92543) | Tropical forest soil microbial communities from Panama - MetaG Plot_36 | ecosystem: Environmental > Terrestrial > Soil > Tropical forest > Bulk soil | place: Panama | collected 2016-02-17 | reverse complement strand
GACTGCGTACGACGGACCCTTCGTTGCTGCAGACGCTCAATGGCAGGCTTCTGGCGGGAACCTTCCTCAACGGGGCCACGGCACGCTACCCGGTCGCGGTGCTCGGGTTCGGCGCGGCTGGTGCCCTGGGGGTGGCCACGCTGGACAGCCCGGTCCGAATCTGGGCGGTCGGCCGGTGGCTGACCGTCGCGGGCATCCTGGCGCCCGTCCAGCTGGCACCTGAGATCGACCGTTCGGTGCTCGTCGGCCTCGACTTCGCGATCTCCGATCTGGGCTTCGACGGCTTCCCGACCCGGCTCTACGTCCGGGCTGATCCCGAGCGGGTGGTGGCAATCAGCCGGGTGCTGGCGCGGACGACGAATCCGGAGAACCCAGACCAGGTCGGTGTGACGAGGCCCTCCGACGCGCTGGCCGCCAGGCTTGCGGTCCAGAGCTCGGGCACGGCGCTGTTCGTCGGCCTGGGCGCTGTGGCGCTGCTCGTGGGCGGCGTGGGCGTCGCCAACGTGATGGTGATCTCGGTGCTCGAACGGCGCTCGGAGATCGGCCTCAGACGCGCGCTTGGCGCCACCCGGCTCCACGTGGGAGTCCAGTTCCTGTCAGAGTCGCTGCTGCTTTCGACACTGGGGGGGACCGCCGGCATCGCGACGGTGGTTGCGCTGACGGCGGCGCTCGCGGTCCAACAAGGCTGGACCATCCTGGTGCCTGCGGTCGCGGTGCTGGGTGGTCTCGTGGCCGCGACGGCGATTGGAGGTGTGGCTGGGCTCTACCCGGCGCTGCGGGCGGCCAGGCTGGCGCCTACAGATGCGCTCAGGACGGTCTGAGACCCCGTCGGGCGCACCCAACTTCGCGGATCAGCCAAGCTACAGCCAATGGGGTCTCGGATTGTTGAACTGGGTCCACCGGCCCGCAGGGCGCAGCGCGACAGGCTTTTGGCCACCGCCGGCGCCAGGGCGCGGCTCCTCTCCATCGCGGGGACCGCATCGGGAGCTCTGGTCCTGTTCTTGCTCTACGAACGTCTTTCATTGACCGCCCCTGTCACGTCGGACAGCGCGAACGCCGTCCTCCAGGGTCAGGCGATGGCGCGCGGCAACGTGCTTCTGCAGGGCTGGACGCTGTCAGGTGCCTCGTTCGTAGCGACCGACCTCCCCTTTTACGCTGTGATCGCCTGGCTGAGGGGCGTGTCACTGTCGGTGGCTCACGATGCCGGCGCCGCGATCTACACGCTGCTTGTCGTGTCCGCCTGCTTCCTGGCTCGGGGCCGAGCGCGAGGTACCGAGGCGCTGGTGAGGATGGCGATTCCCCTCGTCTTGCTGATCGCGCCGGCTCCCGGCGCTGCGGCACAGCTGCTCCTGCTCGGGCCTTTTCACGTCGGCACGACGCTGCTGCTGATCCTTGCCCTGATCTCGGTCGACAGGGCGTTGGAACGCCCGCCAGGGATCGCGACCGTCTGGGTACTGCTGACGCTGGCGGTGCTCTCCGACATGCTCGCGATGTACGTCGGAGTACTGGCTCTGGCCTTCGTCTCGGCAACAGGCCTGGTGGGCCGGCACCCGGCTCGCCGGTCGCGCCTCGCTCTCCTGATGGCGGCCGCTCTGGCGCTGCCCGCGGCGACGGTGATCGCCTGGGTGCTGCACGAGCGGGGCGGCTTCACCACAGTGCCAGTGCAGGCCGCGTTTGCGGGAATTGAAGACATGCCCCGAAACCTCGCGCTGACGATTGAGGGCACCCTGCTGGTCTTCGGAGCCGACTTCTTCGGTCAGCCGGTCACGGCCGGCGCCCTGGTCACACTGGTTCGGTTGGCGGGACTGGCCTTCGTCGTTGCGACCTGGGGCCGGGCAGTGCGGTCCTGGTATCGAGGAGAGGAGCCCGATCTGGTCACCCGGGCGCTGGTGGTCGGCATGGCTGTGGACGTGGCCGCGTATCTGTTCAGCAATCAGGCGATCGACCTGAGAACGTCCCGCTACCTGATTCCGCTGCTCGCCTTCGGCGCGGTCCTGGCCGGAAGGTGCGGGGCTGACTGGGTCTGGCCGGGCCGGTTGCGGCTGGAGGCCCTGGCCCTGGCGGTGGGCTACCTGGGCGTCCTGGCCGTGGGCCTGGAGGCGCCGGTGGCGGTGAACCCAGAGGTCGCGATCGGGGAATTCCTCGAGCGTCAGAACCTGACCTACGGTCTGAGCGGCTACTGGGAGGCGAGCACCGTGACGGTCGCAACGGGAGGTCGGGTGCGCGTCCGGGCCATCACGGTGAGCGACAACACGGCTTCCGCCTATCACTGGGAGGCTGTTGACGACTGGTACAACCCCTCGGTGGCCGGAAACAACGCGCGCTTCGTTCTTCGCGACCGCTTCGGTCTGCAGCCGCTCGACCGGCAGTCGACTGAGAATACCTTCGGCCAACCCTCTCGTGAGTACAGCGTCGGCCGCTATGACGTGATGGTCTGGGACCGGAACCTTTTGACCGACATGAACATCTCGCGGAAGTAGGCGCTTACGGCTTCCTGATCTTGTCTTAAGAGTCGATTAGCTCAGTAGCTATACGTTTTCCTTGTGAAGCGTCGGGCTGCCCTCGCCGTTCTCGCCTTCGCCATCGCCTTCGCGACCGTCCTGGCCGGGGTCAGGCTGGATGAGGACATTTCCCCGCCGCACGCTGTCAATGCGGTGGGATCCCGGCTTTCTCCAGCGCCTTCGCCGTCCGCTGCCAGCACACAGTCCACCGCCAGCCCACAACCCGCCAGCCCACAACCTGCCGCCAGCCCACAGCCCACCGCACGCTCGTTCAGCACCCTGGAGAGCGAGGTCGCGCAGCTTCTCGACGCGTCCGGTGCGGCGGCCGGGGTGACCCTGCTGGAGCTCTGGAACGGCGAGTCCTGGTCGCTGAACGGCGACCAGAGCTTCGTGGCTGCAAGCACCTACAAACTGCCGGTGCTGATGAAGGATGCAGAGGATATAGCGTCGGGCCGTGCCAGCCCGAACGATGAGCTCTGCTACGACCCCGGCGATTGGGAGGACGGCTACTTCTCCGACTACGAAGCCGGCGCCTGCTTCACACGGGCCGAGCTCGACCGACGGGCGGGCGCCTACTCGGACAACACGGCGGCGCACATCCTCGTGCGCTACGACGGCGGCACCGGCGCGCTGAACGCGTACGCGCGTTCGTACGGCGCCACCGAGTCTGCCTTCTACGACCCGAACACCACGACCAGCAACGACCTGGCCCGGCTCTTGCAGGCGGAAGCACAGGGGAGGGCGGGCGGCGCCGCGGCGCAGGCATACCTTTACCCGCTGTTGACGCATACGGAGTACGAGGAGGGCATCCCCGCAGGTGTGCCCCCCGGTGAGACTGTCGTGCACAAGGTGGGGTTCCTGAATGGAGCCTTCAACGACGCTGCGCTGGTGCAGGGCGGACCGCGCGGCAGCTACGTGCTCACGGTCGTCACGGACGGTGGGAGCTGGCAGTTAATCGCCGAGGTGGCGCAGCTGGTCGCGCAGTTCGAAGCCTCCTGAACGAAAGGAGCGGCTTCTCGTGGAGCCAGCGAACGGATGTGCCGGCTTAGGCTGACAGCTCCTGGCCAGATCGATCCCGCAGAAGCGCCACCGCACCCAGGCTGATCGCAGCACACGCTGCGCCGTAGATCGCGAGCGGCAGTGAGTGATGAAAAGCGCCCAGCAGCGCCATCGGAATGACCAGGGCGGGGCCGCCTGCGATCAGCGCGGCCAGATGGTAGGCCAACGATGCGCCGCTGTATCGCAGCCTCGCTGTGAAGCTCTCGGCGATGAGCGCTGCCTGGGGGCCGCTCTGGATGTCGTGGATCGGCAGCGCAAGCACGATCGCACCGAAGACCAGGAGGGGCACGCCCTGGTCGAGCAGCGTCCAGTACCCGAAGGACCAGACCAGCATGGCGGCGGCGCCGATCAGGCAGACACGCTTGCGACCCAGGAGATCCGACTGAAACCCCCAGAAGGGCGTTGCCACCAGCGACACGGCGGCTGCGATCATCACGAATTTCAAGATCTCCGCCTGCTGGAACTTCAAGAAGCTCGTGGCGTAGCCGATGACGAATATCGTGAAGAGGTAGAACGGCGCCTCTTGTCCGGTCCGGGCCAGCGCACAGAGGAGCACCTCCGAGCCCTGCCTGGCGACCGCCTGCGTGACCGGAGCCTGCTCGATCTTCCCGTCATCAAGCAGCTTTGTGAAGACCGGGGTCTCAGAGGTGCCGATGCGGACGTAAAGGCCCACCACGATCAGCACTCCGCCAAGCAGGAACGGTACGCGCCAGCCCCAGTACGAGCCCGAGCCCACATAGTAAGCCGAGACCTGGACCGCTCCGAGCGCGAGTAGAAGCCCGGCGGGCATCGCCAGCTGAGTCAGGCTGCCGGTCAGCCCACGCCAGCGGCGCTCGGTCCACTCCACCGACAGCAGAACCGATCCTGCCCACTGGCCACCGGCGGCGACGCCCTGCACGATCCGGAGCAGGGTCAGCAGAACGCCTCCGGCGATCCCTATCTGTGCGTACGTAGGCACCAGTCCGACCAGCACCGTGGCCAGGCCCATCAGCCAGAGCGTTGCGATCAGCGTGGCTCGGCGCCCGATCCGGTCGCCCATGTGCCCGAACAGCGCGGCGCCCAGGGGGCGGGCCGCGAAGCCGACCAGGTAGGTCGCGAGCGCGGTCAGCGTGCTGACGAAGGGAGAAGAGCTCGGGAAGAACCGGTCGCCGAGCACCAGGCTGGCCGCAAAACCGTAGAGAAAGACGTCATACCAGACCAGCGTCGTCCCTAAAGAGGAAGCGATCGCCGCGCGGAGAAGCTGCGGCCGGAGGAGCTGCCGAGCTGGCTGCGCCGCTTCCGCGACGGCTGTGCTCATGACTCGACAGTGTATTTGGGAATGTCCTGGGCAAGTCAAAATGCAGATGGGGACCGGACTGACGCTCAGCACGACTCTGAGAAGGCTCGCGATCGCGTGTCCAGCGCTGCTGGACGTGCGGAGGGGAGTAGCGTAGCCACCGTGGGAGATGTTGTCGGCGTGATCGGGCTGGGCGCGATGGGCGTGCCTGTGGCGGCCAACCTCGAGCGGGCCGGCTACGAGGTCGCGAGTTACGACATACGAGGCACCGGCAGCGCCGGCTCGGTGGCCGAGGTCGCCGCTCGCGCCACGCGCGCCGTGATCGTGCTGGTCCGGACACGACCACAGGTCGAGGCAGTGGTAGGGCAGCTGGATCGGGCAGGACTGGACGTCCTGGTCATGAGCACAATCGACCCCTCCACGATGGAACGCCTCGCCCAGGATCTGGCTCAACGCGGCCTTACCGCCCTGGATGCGCCCGTCAGCGGCGGCGTCGCCGGTGCCGAGGCGGGAACGCTGGCCATCATGGCGGCCGGCGATTCAGCCGCCGTGGCGCGCTGCCGCCCGCTCCTCGAGGCCGTGGGTCGGAGCATCTTCGTCATCGGCGACCGGCCGGGCATGGGCCAGGCGGTCAAGTTGGCCAACCAGCTCATGCTGGCCGTCAACCTGGTGGCCGCTCAGGAAGGCCTGCGTCTGGCAGGCGAGTACGGGCTTCAGCCCGAGAACGTGCTGCCCGTGGTAGAGCGGTCGACCGGCGCCAGCTGGGCCGCCGCCAACTGGGAGACTGTGCTCGGCTGGTGGCGCGACTATCAGCCCGGCGGGGCTCTGGACATCATCGTCAAGGACATGCGCTCGCTGCTCGGCGACGCCGCTGAGCGGCGCGTGCCGCTGCCGGTGGCGGCGGTAGCGTTCCAGCGCCTGCACGACGTCTGGCGCTGACGCGGCGGCCAACGACGTCTTGTGCCGGAGCTGACGAGCAGTCCCGACAACCTTTTCGGCGCCAGTGCGCCCGGTGGCCTATCGAGTATGAATCGAGTTTGCTCTCGCCGCGGTGTGGGGTTATTCTTGCCCAAGCGGCCGGGGGGACCGCGGGCGCTGCTCCCGGCCATCCAAGACAGGGGAGGCACGAGAATGAGCGGGCTCTTCGAGAAACGAGTGAGCCGGCGCCGCTTCATACAGGGCGCGGCGACCCTGGCGGTCGGTGGAGCAGCGGCGGCCTGCGCTCCTCCCGGAACATCGAGCAGTGGCGGCACCTCCGGCAAGAAACAACTCCGGATCCTGCAGTGGAACCACTTCGTCCCCGAATACGACACCTGGTTCGACAAGTTTGCCACCGACTGGGGCAACCAGAACAAGATCGAGGTCACCGTCGACCACATCACCAATCTCGATCTGCCCTCACGGATGGCGGCCGAGGTGGCGGCCAGGAACGGCCACGACCTGGTCGAGATGAACAGCCAGATCCTGACCTATCTCTACGAGAAGCAATTCGTCGATATGGGCGACATGGTGGACTACGCGGTCAAGAAGTGGGGCCCTGTGCTGCCGCTCGGCGAGAAGCTGGCCAAGGTCCACGGCCACTGGGCGGGCTTTCCGCACTTCTACATCGCCATCATGCCTCAGGTCCGCCCCGACCTCTTCCAGGCGGTCGGGTTCGACTACAAGACGCTCAAGACCTGGGATGACTTCCTGACAGTCGGCCGGGCGCTCAAGAACTACACCGGCAAGGACAAGCTGGGCGTAGGCTTCCCAACCGGGCGTCCGGCAGGCTTCGCCATCTCACACTGCAATGACGCCAACCACAACTGGCGCGCGATGATGTGGGCTTTCGGTGCCAGCGAGGTCGCCGCGGACGGCAAAACGATCACCGTCGACACACCCGAGATGCGGACGTTCCTCAAGTTCGCGCAGCAGTTCTACCGTGAAGCGCTGTACCCCGACGTCTTTGCATGGGACGACGTCGCCGACAATCAATTCCTCGGCTCAGGCCAGGGTGGCTATATCCACGACGCCATCAGCTCGATGCGCAGCCTGCAGGGCAAAAATGACGCCCTCTACAACACGGTCGAGCTTCATCCGCCAGTGGCCGGCCCGGCCAAGCCCAACGGCATCTCGATGCCCGACGCCAACGTGTACGGGATCTGGAACTTTGCGCCGCAGGGCAACCAGGAGGCGGCCAAGGAATTCTTGAAGCACTTGATGGACCACTATGAGGAGTCGTTCACGCAGTCGAAGCTCTACAACATGCCGATGTACGCCGACCGGTTCAAGACCAACATCTTCCCCGACCCCAAGTTCGCTGTGATGCAGGACTACCGCGGTGACCTGTTGGGCACCCTGGGTTATCCGGGGCCGCCAACCTACGAGGCGATCATCACCCAGACCACTTTTGTGATCCCGGACATGGTTCAGAAGGCGGTGACAACGTCAGGTGATAGCGGTGTCCAGGCCGCCATCGACTTTGCCAAAGGCCGGCTGAAGAGCATCTATAAGGGAGTCAGCTAGCAGGGCCAATCCTGAGGGATGGCACCGTAATGCCGTCCCTCAGGCTCCCTCGAACAAGGCAGCTCGGAGCCCCTCGACGAAGTATCTACCGAGGGCGGCGCAGGCAATTACGATTGGCAGCGAGGCCGCGAGTATCGAGGCATTCACGTTGGCCCACTCATCGAGCTCTATGGCGGTGATACCGAGTCCAGCAATAAGCGTCTTGGACCCGTTAGTGAGCGTGAATGAGCTTGCGTAGATGACGTCTGAGCCCATCATTCCAATGGCGAAGAGGCCCGCCGCAATCACCACCGGCCAGCTCATAGGCAAGACCACGTGCCGAAACGCCTGCCAGCGACTGCCATCCAGCCGGGCGTGCTCTTCGACCTCGCTGTCCATGCCCTGGAAGTAGGCGTAGAAGAGCCAGGTCGCAAAGGGAACGGTCAGCGTCAGGTAGAGGAGGATTATGCCGGTCAGGGTGTTGTCCAGGCCGGTGTGGCCGTACACCTGGAAGATCGGGATCAGGACCGCCATCTGTGGCACGAAGTACGCGCAGAACATCAAGCGCGCCAGCCACGACGCCCCAGGCAGCTCGTAACGTGCCAGCGCGTAGCCGGCCATGAGGGACACGGTCAGTCCGACCACGAGAACAACCCCGAAGACGACCAGGGTGTTCGCGGCCCACTGCCAGAAGACCGGTCGGCTGAGCGCTGAGATCACGTTGTCCCACTCCGGGTCATAGGCCCAGAAGATCTGCCCGAGCGGGAACTCGCTCAGGGGTCGCACAGCCTGCACGCCGGTGTAGTAGACCGGGAAGAGATGGAACGCGAAGACCGCGACGGCAGCCACAACTCCAGCGCCGACGAGAAGCCGCCTGCGGCGCCGCCAGGCACCGGAGCTGGCGTTCGCCCTGGCTGCGGTTGGACGTGGGGTCGCTGCGGCCGTCCGGAAGGGCCCGACCTCGGCCGCGCCCGCGCCGACCCGCGTCCGGGGTGACCGCTCGACCCAGCGCAGGCCGAGCCAGGCCAGGAGAAAGGCGACCGGCAGCTGCGTCATGGTCAAGGCCGCGGCATAGCCAATGCGGCCGACGAAGATGCCCTGCATGTAGGCCTGGGTACCGACGACAGGGAATGTGATCCGGCCTCCGGTTTCGAGGTAGATGGAGACGAAATCCAGGTAGCTGATCAGCATCGCCACCAGTCCACCCAGCATCAGGAAGCGGCGGTTCAGAGGCACCATCACGCGCCAGAAGAACCGCCATGGGCTGCGCGCCTCCAGCCGGCCGTAGTCGAGCTGGTCCTCTGGAATGGCGTTGAAGCCGGCCAGGGTGAAGATGGCGATGATCGAAGAGCCACGCCACACGCTCATCAGGGCGATGCTCAGCACCGCCCAGGCGCCGGTCCCGAACAGTCCCTCCAGCAGGAACCTGAGCTGTAGCGCCTGGTGCGTGTAGAAGGACACGAAGGGAGGTGTCATCAGCCAGTACCAGGCGAAGGCCGAGAAAGAGCTGGGGAAGGCCCAGGGGATGAAGACGGCCAGGAAGACCAGGCGGCGGCCGAAGAACCTCCACCAGAGCAGGAGCGCGGTCAGGACCCCGATTACGAGCTGCATCGCAGCGGTCAGACCGACCAGCACCACGGTGTTTCGTGCCGCCTCCCAGTAGTCCGGGTCGGAGAAGATGGCGGCGTAGTTGGCCAGGCCGATGAGGCGGCCTGTGGCCTCGAAGCCGCTGGCGTCGGTCAGACTGATGCCGAGGTCGAAGGCGACCGGCCAGGCGAGCAGGACGAGCACGGCGGCGAGCGCGGGCAGGCAGAGCAGGTAACCGGTGAGGAGGCGGCGGCGGTGTGCCTGGCCGGCGCCCCTCGTACTCGTGAGCGCTACGCCGGTGGTGGATTGGCCGACGGCCTTCACCGATGTTATTATCCGTTGCGGACGTGGGAACGGCTACTCGCCCTGTCCCAGCGGAGGCACTGCTGGCCGCTCGCCGTCGTCGGCGCCGGGCCGCCTCGCAGGCGCTGGTTGGTTACGGGCTCCTGAGTCCGCTTGCCCTCTACATGCTGGTCCTGGTCGCCTACCCCTTCTTCCTGTCACTCTACTTCAGCGTCTCTAACGTCACAGTAGCGGGCGGAGAGGGCGGCTTCGCCGGCCTCAGCCACTACCAAGACCTCGTGGGCGACGAGGTTTTCCGCAAGGCACTGTGGAACTCGCTCAGCTTCACATTCCTGGCGGAGATCGGGAAGGCGATACTGGGCATCGGTCTCGCCTTTCTCCTCCTCCGGCACCTGCCCGGAAAGAAGATCATCCGCGGCTTCCTTATGCTCCCCTGGACGCTGCCGATCTCTCTGTCCCTGTTGAGCTGGAGATGGATGTTCGATCCTCAGTTCAGCACCATCAACTGGGCCCTCGCCCATCTGCACCTGATGAGCCCGCCCTACCCCGACTGGCGGGGTGACGCCCTCTGGGGATATGTGGCAATCCTGACTGTCAACATCTGGCGGGGGTTCCCTTTCTCGGCGGTGATCGTCCTGGCCGGCCTTACATCGATCCCGAGCGACATGTACGACGCGGCCAAAGTCGACGGTGCCGGCTTCTTTCGCACCTGGCACTACGTGATCACGCCGATGATCGCGCCCATCATCTTCATCGGCCTGATCTTCGACGTCACCTTCACCATCGGGGATCTCACGATCGTCTACCTCCTGACAAATGGCGGTCCCGGCTACGCCACTCAGATCGTGCCCCTCCTCGCCTTCCAAACGGGCATCCAGGGTGGCAACCTCTCGACCGGCGCGGCCATGGCGTTGATCTTCTTCCCCGTCCTTTTCGTGGGGGTCGTATTCTTCCTGCGACTTCTGATCCGCCGGCAGGCGGCCACGTGAGCGCCGTCGGTTCGCGGACTCGACCGGTCAACCTGCGAAAGCTGCGCAGGAATGTTCTGGTGGGTCTCGCGTTTCTGTTCTACCTCTTCATCGCCCTGATCCCGATCTGGTGGATGGTACGGGCCACCTTCGTTGCCGATTACGACCTGATCGACCTCACGGTCAACCCCTTCTGGTTTCGACAGCCGCTGTCGCTTGTTCACATCACCTATCTGTTCGAGCACACCCGGTTTCTGACCTGGTACGGCAACACTTACCTGGTCGCGTTCTGCGTCGTACTCATCACGCTCGTGCTCTGTGTACCCGCCAGCTACGGCTTGGCCCGGCTCCGCTTCAGGGGTGCTGAGGGCATCGGCATAGCGGTCTTCATGAGCTACCTGATTCCGCCCATCCTGCTCTTCCTGCCGCTGAACCAGATCGTCAACAACCTGCTTCAGCTCCCCAACAGCAAGTGGGCGATGGTGGCCGTCTATCCGACCTTCACGGTCCCCTTCTGCCTCTGGTTGTTGATCGGCTTCTTCAAGCGCGTTCCGATCGAGCTGGAGGAGGCGGCGGTGGTGGACGGGGCCAGCCGCTGGCAAGCGGTATGGCAAGTGGTGCTGCCGCTGACCGTGCCGGGCATACTGACGGCTGCCATCTTCGCTTTCACGCTTTCGATGCAGGACTTCCTGTACGCGCTGACCTTTGCCAGCAGCTCGAGCCAGAAGGTTCTCAACACGGGCGTGCCCACCGAGCTGATCCGCGGGGACCTCTACTTCTGGGGTGAGCTGATGACGGCGGCGCTGCTCGCCGGCGTGCCGGTCGCGATCGTCTACAACTTCTTCCTCGACCACTTCGTCGAAGGCATCACCGGGGCCCTGAGGTAGTAATCCGCCGGCCGGGGGGCGATGCCGCTGCGGGGCCTCGACCTCGGCGTCGAGGAGGGTGAAATGATCGCCATCGTCGGCCGCGGCGTGTAGTCACGATCGAGGCTGAGCGGCTGGCGGAAAAAGTTGGCATCCCACGGATGATGGGGCATCCGATGGCACTGAGCATGGTATCGTGCAGCCCCATGCATACAACCATCGATTCTGCCGGGCGGGTGGTGGTTCCAAAGCGACTGCGCGAGGCCCTCGGTCTGCGAGCAGGAACGCGCCTGGAGATGTCGGAAGAGAACGGCGCGATCATCCTGAAACCGGAGTCCGTGCCGATGCGTCTCGTTGGGAAAGGCAGACGGGTGACCGTCGAGCCCGCGAAACCACTACCCGTGCTCACTGCAGCGGACGTCAGGGCGATCCTCGAGTCAGGCAGGCGGTGATCGCGGTCGATTCGAGCGTTGTCATCGCCGCCTGTGCGTCATGGCATGAGTCGCACAATGCGGCTCAGGAAGCCATCGACCAGGATCCCCGCCTCGTCGCGCACGTTGCGCTCGAAGCCTACTCTGTGCTCACACGGCTTCCGGCGCCGCAGCGCATACCTCCCGAGGTGGTCGTCGCCTTCCTTCGAGCAATGTTCCCCGACGAGCCGCTAGTCCTGTCGGCGAGCGCGCTGGGTCGTCTCCCCGGAGAGCTGGAGGAGCGAGGCATCTTCGGCGGCGCTGTCTATGACGGTCTAGTGGCGATGAGCGCCCGCGCGCATGGCCTGGAACTGCTGTCGCTCGACCGTCGAGCGGCCGAGACGTACCAACGCTGCGGGGTACGCTTCAGCCTTCTATGAGAGGCGGCGCTACCCGGGGAATGGCCCCCGCTTGAGGAATCGTCCCTGACCGGGCCGGCCATGGAACCGGTCGCCCTCGACGAGCACTTCGCCTCGCTGCATCACGACCTCCGGCCGACCGCGGACGCGCATGCCCTCGAAGCAGTTGTAGTCGACGCGCATGTGGTGCGTGCTGGCTGACAGCACCCGCTCGACCGCTGGGTCGAACACGACGATGTCGGCGTCCGAACCTGGGGCGATCGTGCCTTTCCGCGGATAGAGGCCGAACATCCGGGCCGGGGCCGTGGCAACGAGCTCGACGAAGCGGTTCAGGCCAATGCGGCCCGCGTTGACGCCGCCGTCGAAGAGGACCGTGTAGCGGTCCTCGACCCCCGGCAGACCGTTCGGGATCTTCGAGAAATCACCTCGGCCCAGCACCTTCTGGTCCTTGTAGTCGAATGGACAGTGGTCGGTCGACACGATCTGCAGGTCGTCCCGGACGAGCCCGTTCCAGAGGTCGTCCTGGTGGTCGCGCGGTCGGAGCGGCGGTGTGCAGACGTACTTCGCGCCTTCGAAATCCGGCCGGCCAAGGTCCTCCTGGGACAGGAACAGGTACTGGGGGCAGGTCTCGGCGAACGCGGCCGCGCCGCGATCGCGCGCCTCGACGACGGCCGACAGCGCGTCGCGCGAGCTCAGGTGCACGATGTAGACCGCCACCCCGGCCAGCCTGGCCAGCGCGATCGCCCGGTGGGTGGCCTCCCCCTCCATGGCGGCTGGACGCGTCAGCGCGTGGTTGATGGGGTCGGTGCGCCCCTCCTGGAGGTAGCGCCGGACCAGCACGTCGATGGCACCCCCGTTCTCGGCGTGCATCATGATGAGTCCGCCGTTGTCGGACGTCCGCTGCATGGCCCGGAAGATCGAGGCGTCGTCGAGCATGAAGACGCCTGGGTACGCCATGAAGAGCTTGAACGACGTCACGCCCTGCCCAATGAGCGCGTCCATGTCGGCCATGGTCTGGTCGTCGACCTGGCGGACTATCACGTGGAAGCCGTAGTCGACGTGCGCCTTGCCCGCGGCCTTGGCCATCCACCGCTCGAACCCGGCCTGCAGACTTTCACCGAAGTCCTGGATCGCGAAGTCCACGATGGTCGTCGTGCCGCCCCAGGCGGCGGCGGCTGTGCCCGACTCGAAGTCGTCGGCCGAGAAGGTGCCACCGAACGGCATGTCCATGTGCGTGTGGGCGTCGATGCCCCCGGGCATCACGTACCTATCAGAAGCGTCGATGACACGGTCTACAGCAACGTCCAGCGCCCGCCCGATCGTGGCGACCGTCTCGCCGTCGATCAGCACGTCTGCCTGGACGGTGTCGCCCGCCGTGACGACCGTCCCGCCCTTGATGAGGGTTCTCACCGCGGTGTCTCCTCTCTGAGAGAGTGGGACCGCCCTCGCGGGCGGTCCCGTGCAGCGCTCTGTTTCGGTTACGTGGCCGGAGCCGCGGCCGGCTTGGGTTCCCCTCGCTCAGCGGGGAACACGACCATCAGGATGAAGTAGAGCACGAAGGCGACGAAGAAGCCGACGACCCAGCTGTAGTCGTACAGGGGCTTGAAGACCCCGATCAGTCCGCCGGCGGGGAAAGGTCCGGGGGTGCCGGATGTCGTGTAGGCGCCACCGACCGCGAGAGCGGCACCGGCGAGGATGCTGATCAGACCGCGCAGGTTCCAGCCCCCCGAGTAGCTGTAGATGCCGTTCGTCTTGTAGAGGTCGGCCAGGCGCAGCTCGGTGCGGCGGATGAGCCAGTAGTCGGCGATCAACACCCCGGCCACCGATCCCAGCAGGCCGCCGTAGAAGCCCAGCCACGTGAAGATGTAGACGTGCGGGTCGGACAGCAGCCGCCAGGGTTGGATCAGGATGCCAAGGACGCCGGTTATCAGGCTGCCTATGCGGAAGCTGATGGCCTTTGGAATCGCGTTCGAGAAGTCGTACGAAGGCGACACGGTGTTGGCGGCTATGTTGACGGAGATCGTGGCCACCGCCAGCGTAAAGAGAGCCAGCCCTACGACGATCAGGTTCGAGAACTTGCTGGTGAGGGCGACGGGGTCCCAGATCGCCTGGCCGTACACCACTACCGTGGCGGAGGTGATCAGGACGGCCAGCAGCGGGAAGAAGGTCATGGTCGTCGGCAGGCCGAGGACCTGGCCCAGCATCTGCTGCTTCTGGCTGGCGCCGAACCGCGTGAAGTCGGGCATGTTCAGAGAGAGCGTGGACCAGAACGCGATCATGGCCATGAGCGATGGGAAGAACAAGGTCCAGAAGGGTTGTCCCCAGCCCACCTTGCCGCCCTGGCTCAGGATCGGGCCGAAGCCGTGGGCCGAAATCACCATCCAGATCAGGAGGAAGATGCCCACGATGAGCACGAACGGGGCAGCCCAGTTCTCGAACCGCCGCAGAGTGTTCATGCCACGCAGGATGATCGCCATCTGGATGATCCAGAAGATCGCGAAGCTCAGCCACTGCGTCCCCGGGTAGGTGTTGCCCAGAATCGTGATGGACGCTGCCTTCGTCCATGAATCACCAAGCAGGACGCCCGCAAGCACGAATACGGCGCCGCCGCCGATCCAGGTCTGGATACCGAACCAGCCGCACGCGATGAAGGCGCGCAGCAGCGCCGGCACGTTGGCGCCGAAAACGCCGAAGGACGCCCGTGCCAGCACCGGGTAAGGAATGCCGTACTTGGTGCCGCCGTGGCTGTTGAGCAGCATCGGGATCAGCACGATCAGGTTGCCCAGGGCGATGGTGATGATCGCCTGGTACCAGGCCATCCCGAGCGTGATCAGGCCGGACGCCAGCAGGTAGGTCGGAATGTTGTGCGCCATGCCGATCCACAGGGCGCTGTAGTTGTACGTGTTCCACGTGCGGCGCGCGACGGGGACCGGGGCCAGGTCATTGTTGTAGAGCGGGCTGTCCTCGACCTCGCTCGCGTCCCGTAACTCGCGGCGACCGTCCGGATACACGATCTCGTTGGTACCGCTCGTGGCACTCGCCATACGCACCTCCTCTCCCAAGAGATGTCAGAGCTCAGTTGCGCTCGTTGAACTGGATGGTAGGGCCCCACCGGGTGGGTTGGCAAGCGCCGAGCAGTCGGCTGGAAGTCGTGGAAAACGGCCGTCCGCCGGCAGATGGCCCGAATCCCGCCACTCAGAAGGGCCATCCGCCGGCAGATGGCCCGAATCGGCCGCCAAATTGGGTCAGAAGACCGGGTCTCGTCGCAGCTGCTTGAACTCGTCGACGCGAGCGTCCAGTTCCTCCGGCTCGATCATGCCGTGCGCCAGAAGCAGCGATTCCAGTGCGCCGAGCCAGCTCTCGTAGTAGGGCGTCGAGGCGTTCGAGATGTGGTCGATCAGCCGGTCCCGGAAGTCGTCCCAGTGATAAGCGCCCCTGTCGTGCATGACCACCGCCATGCCGAAGGCTCGGCCTTCCCAGGGCGCCTCGAAGACGAGCTCGCCGTTCTTGCGCGGAAGGGAGTCGGCGACGGCGCGGTCGATCACGACCTGGCCGCCGCAGGCGTCTGAGGCCTGGCCACGCCGATCATGCAGTCGCGGGTAACCAGCGCCGCCAGTTCGTCCTCGCTCCACCCTTCGGTCCCAACGGGCCGTTCCGGCAGGACCATGTAGCGCAGATCGGAGCTGCTGTCCCACACGTTTACGCGGACCGAGTCGGGCAGCTCCAGTCCGAACTCATGGAGAACTGCCCGCGGCTCCCTGACCGCTCGCGAGCGATAGGCAGGTGACTTGTACCAGCTGGGCGGCAGCCCGAGGACCGCCCATGGGTAGCACGAGCAGAGCGTGCACACCACGAGGTTGTGGACCTCCGGCGTGTTGGCGATCACAGTCAGGTTCGTCGCTGAAGGGCCTCCCAGGCCCAGCTCCGCCACCGCGGGCCCGGCCTCGGCAAGCAGGCGCCGGCGATACTCCGGGTCGGTCCAGGCCCGCGCGACCACGCGTGCGCCGATCATCGGCCCGATGTCGTGTTCGTAGGCGGACACGATCCGGTCTATCTCCTCGCCGGAGATCAGGCCTTTCTCGCGGAGGAGGGACTCCAGCGCAAGCGCTCGCGCCTCGACGTCCGACGGCGGCTCGGGGTGATGCCCATGGTCGTGGTCATGGTCGTGGTCATGACCGTGGTCGTGCGTATGCTGGTCGCTCACACGTCTGCCTCCAGATAGCTCTCCCAGAGGTCTACGCAGATCACGTTGTTGGCGTTCTGCCCCCAGAGCTCGAGGGCCGAGAACTCAACCGCGTAGACCGGCTCCCAGTCGCGGCTGCCGCCCTGGACGTTGGTATCGGGGAGCAGGTAAGGTCCGTTGACCGATCGCACCACGCCGCGCCGGCCTCGCACGTACCGCGGCATCCGTGTGTGGCTCTCGGGATGCAGGTTCCGCGCCACGACGCGGCCTCCGGGGTCGAACCGCGGACGGAGGGGCGGCCGGTCGTGGGGGGGTCGTTGCGGCGGCGTGGCCGCGGGTGTCATCGCAAGGCCGGTGGCCAGCTCCCCTGGCGACACCACGCCCTTTTCGACCATCAGGGTCTCGATCGCGATCAGCCAGCGCTCGTAATAGCCGGCGTCAAGGTATCGAGCGGCGGGGATGCGCTCGATCGCATTCCGGAACTCGTCCAGGTGATACCACTTGCCGCGCGTCCGCAGCTGCATCGCCAGCACCCGCCCCTCCCAGGACGCATGAAAGGCCGGCTCGTCCGCCTCGATCGGCACGGGCCCGAAGCCGTGCATGCCTCCCATGTCATGGACGCCGTTCACCGCTCGATTATCAGCTCGCCGGCCTCCTCACGGATGCCGAGCACGGCCGCCGCGCCCAGCAGGAAGAAGACGGCAGCGGCTATGAACACCCCCTGGTATCCGGCCTCCGTGCGGCCCAGTGAAGCACCGGCCCCGATTATCAGGCTGCCCAACGCCGGTGCTGCCATGCCCGGCAGCGTGCTCGCCAGACTCCACAGGCCGAGGTCGCGCCCGGCCGCCCTGATCGATGGCAGTGAGTCGACCGCCAGCGCCCAGTCCACGCTCCAGTAGGCGCCGTAGCCCAGCCCGAAGACCCCTCCGAGCCACCAGAGCGGGATGTTCCCCCCGCCGGCCCAGAACAGCACTGCCGCCAGCGCCATGACCAGCGTAGAGGCGAAGGCGAGCGGTACGCGTGGAACCCGGTCTGACAGCCGCCCCAGCCCCACCGCCCCAACCACCGCCACGAGCAGCGCTATGAGCGCGACGGCAGCAGTCGCCTGGACGAAGTTGGTGACGTGGACGACCCGAGCGAAGTAGTACTCGATGAAGGTCATGAACAGCGTCAGGCCCATGATGACCAGGAAGCGGGCCACGAACACCCACACGTAGTTGCGACTCCGCCAGGGCTCGAGCCAGGCGGTCAGCGTGGTACGAACACTCTGCCAGGGTTTTGGCGGCTGATCTCGGCTGGAAGGTTCGGCGACCCCGACAAGTGTGACCCCGCACGCCAGAGCCAGAGCCGCGATCGTAACGGTGTAGTAAGCCGCGGCGCCGGAGGTGATCGCAGCCGCCCGGCCGCCGGATGCATCGCTCAGGAGCACCGCCGCCAGGCCAAGGCTCGCCGCGTTGCCGAGGATCGTCATCAGGCCGAGAAAGCCGGAGGCCGAGCCTCGCTGCCTGCGGGGGACCAGGTCTGGCAGCAGGGCCTGATAGGCCGCAATGGCGGCGCTGTTGCCCGCCTGCAGCACCAGGAAGGCCGCCGCGAACGACAATGGGCCGGCGGCTCGTGACAGCGCCGCGGCTCCCAGCAGCATGACTGCGGTGCCCCAGAGGATGTGCGGCCGGCGCCGGCCCCACACCGTGCGTGTGCGGTCGGAGAGCAGCCCAATCAGCGGCTGCAGGAAGAGAGCGACAATTGCCGCCGCGGCCGCCAGCCAACCCAGGTACGCCGCCTGCTCGGCGCTGCCGAGGGAGCCTGGTGCGACGATCAGCAGCACCTGCGCAGGCACGACGACCGGCAGCAGGGCGGCGGTCTGGAAGTTGAAGGCGAACCACAGAAGGTTCAGGACGAGTTGGCGGCGCGTGGTGAGCTCGCCCGCGGGCACGGCGCATATCGTGTCATGCTCTGGCGCGTGACGATTTCAGACTTCACCGGGCAGCAGGCCCCTGTGAAAACGCCGGGCAAACCTTCACGAACGTCCGGCGGCACGCTGGCAGCCGAGGCCCTCAAGGCCGCCGGCGTGGAGACCATCTTCACGCTTGCCGGCGGCCACATCATGAAGCTGCTGGACGCCTGCGTCCCGCTCGGGATCCGGGTGATCGACCACCGTCACGAGGGGGCCGCCGCGTTTGCGGCCGAAGGCTGGGCGCTGGCGACCGGCCGGACCGGTTTTGCCACGGCCACCGCCGGACCCGGGTTTACCAACGCACTTAGCGGACTCTTCGACTCGGGTCTTTGGAATGTGCCCATGGTCCTCCTTGGCGGCCGAACCGGTCTCAAGATGGCTGGCCAGGGCGCGGTGGCCGACCTCGACCAGCGGGCGATCGCTGCTCCAGGAGTCAAGTGGGCGGCCACCTGCCACGAGACCGCGCGAATCCCACGCTACCTGGCAGAAGCGCTGTACCGGGCTCGCGCGGGCCGGCCGGGCGCGGTATACCTGGAAGTCCCGCAGGACGCGCTGGCCGGCGAAGCTGCAGGCTGGTCAGAGTCGTCCGAAGGCTTCCTGGACCTGCCTCCGCGCTCGACCGCGGCGCACGCCGACCTGGACCGCGCCTGCGCGCTGCTCCGGGCGGCGGAGCAGCCTTTGATCGTAGCGGGGGGAGGGGCGTTCTGGTCAGCCGCGGGCGAGGCTGTCGGGCGGCTGTGCGAGGCGGCCGGCATCCCCGTGACGACGACCAGCTCCGCCCGCGGGCTGGTTGCGGACAGCCATCCCTGGTGCCTGGGCACGCTTGTCCACGGCGGGATCGCCCTCATCATGGCCGACGTTGTGCTGGTCCTGGGCAGCGCCTTCAACGCCAACCTTGCTTACGGCAAGCCGCCACTGTTCGGCGGGCACCAGCGGGTGATCCAGGTGGATGTACTCGCAGACGGGCTCGGCGGCAACCGCCGGCCTGAGCTGGGACTGGTCGGGGACGTCGCCACCGTGGCCGACGATCTGGCCGACAGGCTCGGTTCGGGTGGAGCTTCTGAGGCCCGCCGCCGGTGGCTGGCTGAGGCCAGGCGGCTGGTCGCCACCTCGCAGATGGGCTGGGACCAGCAGGTCGATGAATACGAGGGCAGCATGGTGCACGCAGGGGCCGTGGCCCGTGAAGTTGCCCGCTTCGCGACCGACGTGGCGGGCGGCGCTGCCACTCTCGTCGCAGACGGCGGGGATGCTCTGGCCTGGGCGCTCGCCTACTTCCCGGCGGAGCGTCCGGGGCACTTCCTGTCGACGACCACGGCCCTGGGCACACTTGGCGTCGGCATGCCGTTCGCCATCGCGGCCAAAGCTGCGCGCCCCGACGAGCCCGTGTTCCTGTTCGTCGGTGACGGATCGTTCGGGCTCTCAGCCATGGAGATCGACACCGCGGTCCGGCACGGTCTTCCGATCGTGGTCGTCGTCTCCAACAACGCCGGCTGGGGCGACGTGAGGCACGAGTTCGAAGGCGGCCTGGGCTACGAAGGGCCGCGGGTGGCGGCCGAGCTTGGCTTCACGCGGTACGACCTGATGGCCGCGGGCCTGGGCGCGCACGGCGAGCACGTGACCCGGCTGGACGAGCTGCGGCCGGCGCTGACCCGAGCCCTCGAAAGCGGCCGAACCGCCGTGGTCAACGTCGAGACCGATCCCGAAGTGCAGTGCGCGCTGCTGAGGATCGTCTCCGAAATGAGCCTTATGTAGCGGTGCGTGCGGTCAGCCTGGTCGATGCAGAGCGCCTCGAGGTCGTGGACATCCCCGCGCCGGAGCCCGAGACGGGCGAGCTCCTGATCCGCGTCTCAGCCTGCGGCATCTGCGGGTCGGACCTCACGTCGTACAAGCGCGGTCTGTTCATCGGGGTGCCTGGCCATGAAGTGGCAGGCATCGTCGAGTCGGTCGGCGCCGGGGTCGAGGACTGGGGCCGCGGGGATGCCGCCGTCCTGCAGCCCAGCGGGGGCTGCCGCGAGTGTGACCAGTGCCGGGCCGGCGACTACCACCGCTGCATCGAGTCGCTGACGGGCGCAGGGACGGTGCGCCCGGGGGGCTATGCCGAACTGATGGCCGCGCGGGCGGACAGGCTGCGCCGGCTGCCCGATGGGCTGGTCCCGGAGGTTGCCTGCCTGGCCGAGCCGCTGTCCGTAGCCATCCACGGCATCAGGCGGGTGAGCATGGATTCGGGTGAGGACGCAATCGTTCTCGGGTTGGGGTCGATCGGCTTGCTGTCGGTGGCAGGCCTGCGCTGGCTCGGTGCCGGGCGCGTCTACGGGGTCGACCCGGTGGGGATCCGGCGCGAGCTGGCCTCAGGGCTGGGAGCGGATGCCGTGTTCGCGCGATCGAGCGAGGCCCGGGCTGCAGTTGACGGGGCTCCCGTGGTCCTCGAGTGCTCGGGACGGCCGGAGGCGGTCCAGCAGGCGCTCGACCTGGCCCGTCACGGGGGCCGCGTGGTGCTCCTGGGCATAGCGGTGGCGGAGGTCACGGTGGTGCCGGTGTTCTGGATCACTCGCGAGATCACCGTCACCGGCAGCATCAACTCGCAATTCGAGGACTTCGAGGAAGCGCTCCGGCTGCTCGCTGCTCGCCCTGAGGTGGCAAAAATCGTCACCACCCGGATCGGGCTGGCCGACGTCCCGGCCACATTCCAGGAGCTGCTGCACCCGACCCGGGTGGGCAAGGTGGTGATCGACCCGAGGCTGCGTGTCGAGGTGAAATAGCGGTGCCTGCCGGCCGGTTGGAGCGGAGGTGAGCGACCGAGGCATGGTCGTGCCGACTTTCGACGTAACTGCGCGCAAGGTGCATCAGTGGGCGATGGT
>Ga0126384_10000543_pt1 | contig 20917 bp, 16 predicted proteins | sample PanSoiMetPlot_36_FD_92543 | JGI IMG/M metagenome (GOLD analysis project Ga0126384, IMG submission 92543) | Tropical forest soil microbial communities from Panama - MetaG Plot_36 | ecosystem: Environmental > Terrestrial > Soil > Tropical forest > Bulk soil | place: Panama | collected 2016-02-17 | reverse complement strand
CGCGCAAGTCGGAGGGCAAAAAGTCGCAACACAAATAGATCTATCCAGAGGAATATCGTTTTACGATGAAGTGAACCGCTTCCAGATTGAATTGATCCGGCGGGCACTTGAGATCACCGGCGGCCATCAATCGCGCGCGGCAAAACTTCTCGGAATGAACACAACCACCCTGAACAGCAAAATCCGCTATTACAACATACGCCCCTGAATTACCCGGTTACCGGATCGCCTGGTTCTCTCGCCTTCTATTAGTCAGCTTCGAGCAGAGCCCTTCATCAGCATCTGTGGCTCAACGCTTTCAACATCAGGCAGAGCTGCGAGCTTCGATATCCCTGCAAGACTGTCTGCGATACTGCCGGAACGTGCCTTGAGCCACGCCGCATTAGGGGCATACGGAACGATCTCCTTCACGTCAAAGCCGTTGTGCTCGATCTCTTGTTGTCGACTCCCTGCGTCGATCCCGTCGCGGAATCGTATGAACACCAGACCGGTAGGAACGGCGAGTGAACCGCCGGGGCCAAGCTCGTACACCGGGCCTATCGAGGATTGCACTTCCCTGGTTTTCGGCGGTTCGCCTTTGAACACCGCGATTGCTCCGTCGTCAAGGACCAGTTCAGCATCCTGCGCGATGTCAGCGGCAGGACGCTGCGTGGCATAGTAGCCATGTTTGAGTATGAAACCGGACCCAGACCGGCCCGTACCGGCACCTACCCGGCTGGGATACTGTGAATAAAAATCTTCCATATAATCAATATAAGGTATCTTACCCAGTCGGGCTAACCCGCTATTCCTGTATAGGTACAGATTGGCTTATTCTCACTCTTCCACAGCACCGAATATTTCTCTGCCAACGTCAATTGGTTGCAGCGTCGTAATTGGTTTTTGCGTCTTGATAGGTGGGGTTGTATATCTTCACGTCCCCAGTTGTAACATTGCAGCGAACTGACAATGCATCGTGACCCGTTGTACTCAGGCTATCAACGAATCCGCAGTCGCGGATTATTTAAAGACGTCGTTAGTCCCTTCCAGAAGGAGATTGAACCATGTACACGATTCGATACGGTGGAAAAAAGGGGAAGAGCTATTCCCTGACGATAAGCGATGAACTTGTGGCGGTCCGAACAAAAGATCGCAAGCCGGCGGTCAGCGATGTTCCCTTTGAAAGAACGCCAATTTCAGAGAAGGCACAGGCGCTGCTGAAGGATTTTGATTTACAGGCCCGTTTTCCGCGGGCTGGCGTTGAGATCCTGAAAACCCGCGTTCAACGAGGAAGTCGCTCGCTACGAGACCGAGCGCGTGCCGTATTAAAAAAGGAACCCCAGGTAGAATTTGCCGGGCGTGTCCTCTGCCATCCAAAATCCAAGGCGCCAGTGCTTTACACCGAGAATCTCTTTGTAAAATTTGACGACGAGCTCAGCGTCTCAGCGTGTCGAAAGCTGCTGAAGAGCCACGGCATGATAATGAAACAGGAGCTCGAATACGCTCGAAACGCCTACTTTGTTTGCGGCGGCGAAAACATCGGCCTTGCGGTTTTCGATATGGCCGACAAACTGCTGAAAGAGTCAACCGTGGAGCTTTGCCATCCTGAGCTGGTGCGCGAAGTTCGCACCCGGACTGCGTTCCCGCAACAATGGCATCTGAAAAAGACAACCATCAATGGTAATAACGTCGACGCTCATGCAAGCGTCGAATCAGCGTGGCAGTTGAGTGATGGTACAGGTGTGCTCATAGCAGTCATAGATGATGGCGTTGACCTCGATCATCAGGAGTTTCAGTCTTCGGGCAAGATAATCGCTCCTCGCGATGTGACTCGCCAATCTGATAACCCAAGGCCAGGTACCGGCAACAACCACGGAACCGCTTGTGCAGGTGTAGCGTGCGCCGACGGGCTCTTCGGGGCGTCTGGTGTCGCGCCTAAAGCGAAACTGATCCCAATTCGTTTAAATTCCGGCCTGGGTTCGCAAGCTGAGGCGGATGCATTCGTCTGGGCTGCACAACACGGCGCCGACGTTATCTCGTGTAGCTGGGGACCGACTGACGGCGATTTCACCGATCCAAATGATCCTATTCACAACGAGCAAGTACTCCTTCCGGATTCGACTCGACTTGCGATTGAGTTCGCCCTGCAGAACGGTCGAAACGGCAAGGGTTGTGTGATCTGCTGGGCCGCTGGAAATGGAAACGAGAGTGTGGACAACGACGGTTATGCGAGCTTTGACAAGGTCATAGCTGTTGCGGCCTGCAACGACGTCAGCAAGAAAAGTCCATATAGTGACTTCGGGAGCGCAGTGTGGTGCTGCTTTCCCAGCAATAACTTTTTTCCTTCGAAAACGCCGGGTATTTGGACTACAGACCGGTCGGGTACGGTTGGCTACAACCCGGGCGTTACGTCCAAAGGCGACGCCGCGGGTAACTTCACTAACAGCTTCGGCGGCACATCCAGCGCCGCACCGGGAGTCGCAGGCGTGTCCGCGCTAATCCTGGCGCGCAATCCAAACCTTAGATTTGACGAAGTAAAGGACATCATCAAACGTTCGTGCGATCGGATCGACACAGCCGGAGGATCTTACGGCGCGGACGGCCACAGCGCGTTTTACGGATTCGGACGTGTAAATGCCCGAAAGGCGGTGGAGCTGGCGCAGCCGGCACAACCGGGTCACGTTCAGATTCGTTCCGCGGTTCAGGATGTGGCGATCAAGGATTTCAAGACCTCGAAGTTGAGCATTGCCGTTGCAGATACGGATCCGCTTACGGGACTCAAGGTGACTGTCGATATCGAGCATACCTTTATCGGCGATCTAGTTGTCACTCTGAAATCACCCGCTGGTATGAGCGTATCGCCAATCAAGCTACACAATCGTGAGGGCGGCGGCACTCACAACCTCAAGAAGACATATGACTCGGTCAACGCGCCGGGCCTTGTCGGATTGAATGGAAAGAGTCCGCAGGGAACCTGGACACTCGAAGTCGCGGATAAGGCAGCCGCCGATGTTGGGAAGATCCGTAGTTTCACTCTCGAGATGAGCTTTTGATTAGGAAGTGATGAGTGACGAACAAGTGACAAGTGACAAGTGACAAGTGATGAGTGTTGAGTGTTGAGTGATTATCCGCGCTGAGTTATGAGTTCGAATAACACTTAGTACATCAGAAACGGTGTACACTGATCACTCGTCACTCATCACCCGTCACTCATCACTCGTCACTCATCACTCATCACTTATCACTCATCACTTATCACTCATCACTCATCACTACTCCTTCTTGCGATGATCCTGCTCGTGTAAGATCATTTTGCTAACTCATGAGCCATTAATCGGCTCATCACGTTCGCAGGATGACCAATGAGCATTTATCCGGCGCACTACGAATCTGACATCCTCCTTCGTGACGGCTCGACTCTTCATTTGCGTCCGATAAGAGCTGAGGATGCCGCCGGACTAATTGCATTCCACAAGCGCCTCTCACCACGCAGTATTTACTTTAGGTTTTTTAGCCCGCTCCCCGAGTTGGACGAAGAAAGAGCAAAGACTCTGGCCACCGTAAACTATCACGATACCTTTGCGCTGGTTGGCGAACTTGGAGGACGTTTGGTCGGCGTGGCGCGATACTATCGCGATGAAAAAGCTCATGATCGCGCCGAAGTAGCCTTTCTGATAGAAGATGCGTTACAGGGCCGCGGTATCGCTACACGTATGCTGGAAAGGCTTGCTGAGATCGCCCGCGAAAAGGGAATAACCACATTTGATGCTTATGTGTTGGGCGACAATCGGAAGATGATGGATGTGTTCCTGCACACCGGTTTTGCGGTTCGACGCCGGCTGGACGGCGGCGTCTTCGAAGTCAGCTTTTCCATAACCCTTACTCCTGAGTACGAGGAGAAGGCTGCGCAACGCTCACAAAAGGCAGCGCGAGCATCGATGAAGGCATTCTTCGAGCCTAAGTCGATTGCGGTGATTGGCGCTGGACGAAAGCGCGGTGGAATCGGAGCCAAGTCTTTCACAATCTGATGGCTGCCGGCTTTCAAGGCGTCATTTATCCGGTCAATGCACATGCCCCCGTGGTCGGATCAGTTGCCGCTTATCCCAGCGTTACTGAAGTCCCTGGTGAGGTGGAGTTAGCGATCGTGGTAGTTCCTGCGGAAGATACTCGGGCGGTTGTTGACGACTGCATAAAGAAAGGCGTGCACGGAATTGTAATTATCAGCGCAGGATTCGCCGAGACAGGAGCGGAAGGGCGGGCGCGCGAGGCGTACCTGCTCGAGAGGGTGCGCGATGCCGGCGTTCGGATGATTGGTCCGAACTGCATGGGAATAATCAATACAGATCCGGCCGTAGCTCTTAACGGAACTTTCTCGCCCGTCTACCCGCCCGAGGGGCGCATTGCCATGTCCACTCAAAGCGGCGCGCTTGGACTTGCAATCCTGGACTATGCTCGACGACTGAACCTCGGTATCTCGACTTTTGTTTCCGTGGGAAATAAAGCGGACGTATCCAGCAATGATTTGATCCAATACTGGGCTGACGATCCGAGGACGGATGTGATTCTCTTGTACCTCGAGAGCTTTGGAAATCCGAGGAAGTTTGGGCGCATCGCCAAACGAATTGCGCGTACAAAACCGATCGTTGTGGTCAAATCCGGCCGGTCCCGCGCTGGAGCTCGAGCGGCATCGTCACATACAGGAGCGCTTGCATCAACCGATGCGGTCGCCGGAGCCTTGTTCCGCCAGGCGGGTATTATACGAACGGACACATTCGAAGAGCTTTTTGATGTCGCCAATCTACTGGCGCATCAACCGGTGCCGTCGGGGAATCGTGTTGCTATTCTGACGAACGCGGGAGGGCCAGGCATTCTCGCCGCAGATGCGTGCGAGGCTCACGGTCTGGAGCTTCCGACGCTTGCCGATCAGACGATTGCAGAACTCAGGTCGTTCCTTCCGCAAACTGCAAGCGTAGCCAACCCGGTGGATATGATTGCGTCTGCAAGTCCGGAGCATTTTCTGAGAGCGACCCGAGCCCTGCTTGCCGATCAAAACGTAGACTCCCTGATTGTAATCTTTATTCCTCCGCTTGTTACAGATCCAGAAGCCGTCGCGGGAGCAATCGTCGAAGGATCAAGAGATGCCGAAAGCAAGCCCGTTCTGGCCAACTTCATGAGCGCCAAGGGTGCGCCGGCGATTCTTGGCAGCATACCCAGCTATGGGTTCCCCGAGTCTGCCGCATCAGCGCTTGCCAAAGTAACTACGTACGGCGAGTGGCGTCGAAGAGCATTGGGCGCCGTTCCTTCATTCGATGACATCCAGGCCGATGCCGCGAAGACTATCGTTACTCGCGTCTTGTCTCGCGGCGGTGGCTGGCTGAGTCCTCTTGAGATCGGTCAACTGTTCGATGCGGCGCGGATCCCGGTGGCGAAGTCTCGATTTGTCTCCACTCTGGAAGATGCATTAACTGCAGCGGATAAGATCGGCTTTCCGGTCGCGTTGAAGGCAACGGGTCCGTCAATTATCCACAAAACCGAAGTTGGAGGGGTCGCTCTTAACTTGATGGACCATGCAGCAGTCCGAGAAGCTTATGATCGAATGGCAGGGCGCCTTGGGTCGGATCTTACGGGCTTTGTGGTTCAGGAGATGGTCCCAGGCGGGGTAGAGGTCGTAGTCGGAGCCACCCTGGACGAAACGTTCGGTCCTCTCGTTTTGTACGGCAGCGGCGGAATACTTGTTGAGCTGCTGAATGATGTTGCCTTTCGAATAAACCCTCTAACAGATATTGATGTGAAGGAAATGTTAAACGAGGTAAAAGGCACAGCGTTGCTCAGAGGCTATCGCGGATCTCATGCGGCAGATGAAGCAGCGCTTTCTGAGCTGATTTTACGAGTCTCCGCCCTTCTGGAGATCTGCCCGCAGATCCGGGAAATGGATGCCAACCCGGTGAAAGTGCTTGAAAAGGGCGTTGTGGTGGTCGACGCTCGAGTCCGCGTTGATCGGCTTGTTGAACCGCCTCCCACCAGAAGAATCGCCTATTAGCACTCTCACCCCATCTTCGAGACGCGCTCGGGTTTGATCTTGTACAGAACGCGAACTTCGCCGGGAGCTCGTCCGGGATACATGTCTACACCCATGTATTTTTTTGCCATCTTGTCGATATGCTGATCCGCTCCGCTTTCCGTTATGTCCTCGACTTTGCCGCGCACTTCGAGATAACGGTAAGGATTATCGGGATCCTGTATCGAGAGGGCTACTGCAGGATTACGCTCCATATTTTTGTCTTTTCGACGGCCGCGCGCAGAGTTGACCAGGACGTGTGTCCCGTCATAATCGACCCAGACCGGCGTCACCTGCGGAGAGCCGTCTTCGTTGACAGTTGCAAGATGTGCGAACGCTTTTTTCTGAAACAGATCACTGTACTTCTGCGGAATCACATCGGACATGCTTTTCTCCTTGAGCTAACTGCATTCTGTACTTCGAAGCGCCCATGAGATATTGAACGAGTTGCATTATTTTGTGAAGGAGAAATACGGCGCACGGGAGCGATGAGAAAAAGTGGTGCGCGCACAATTACAAGCCCTCCGCCCACCCTGTATGGATGGAGCAAGCGTTCTAATCCGGCTTGATCTCTACCGGTAATCCTTCACCCCAGCCGTACTTCTCGCTCGCAAGCTTCTGAGCTTTGAGCCAGGCATCCCGGTCTCGATCCTCATCCAGCGCTCTTGCCGTAGCATCGAACTCGCGATCGCCAATCCGGACGCGAACGCGTGGATTTCGATTTATATTCTTGACCCACTGTGCATTGTGAAAGTGTTCGGCGAGGATATAAAAGTACCCGTTCGATTCAACAAACCAGATTTCTATCTCGCGCGGTTCACCGCTGATTCGCCCGGTAGTGGTTAGATAAAGGTACTGGTCAGTCTGAATCTCATCTTTCATGGTTCTTAGAATAGCTTGCTTTGAGAGAAGAATAGATTCGTTACTACGTAAAGCTGCTCTTACGAGGTAGAGTCCACGTAGTAACGAATTTATTCGTTCTGTTTATGTTCAAGTAGTAATCGCACCGTCCTATATAGCACATTAGCAAAGCTCTGCAATGGTTGACGACTATCTGGGCGCACCCGTAACCTGAGCGGGGAGAGCAAAAAATGACCGACGACCTGCGACTTGATGCATTGGCCATTGGCGCGCACCCTGATGACGCGGAATTGGCTTGCGGCGGAACTCTCGCGAAGCTGGTCCACCTCGGCTATCGAGTGGGTGTGCTCGACATGGCCCGCGGTGAAATGGGTACGCGTGGCTCAGCAGAGATTCGAGCACACGAGGCCGATGCAGCATCTCGGGAGTTGAACCTTGCGGTGCGTGACAACCTCGAGCTTCCCGACGGGCACATCTGGCTTACAGAGGAATCCCGCACCAGGATGGTCCGCAAAATCAGACTCTATAGACCGCGAGTTATCTTCACCCATTACTGGGAAGATCCTCATCCCGATCACGTTCATACGTGTCAGATAGTGAGAGAAGGAGCCCACGTTGCGGGCCTGGCAAAATATGATTCCGAAACTGGCCAGGAAAGATTTCGTCCTCAGACGATTGCACATTTTATGTTTCCGCGCACGGCGGCTCCAACTTTTGTAGTGAACATAACCGACTTTGCGGAGCAAAAACATCGTGCGGTAAGCTGTTATCGCTCGCAACTCTACGACCCCAACAGCAAAGAACCTGAGACAAATCTGAGTTCCGAAGCATTCTTGCGTCGTGTGGAAGCGAGGCAGCGGTTCTACGGATCGCTGATTATGGTTGAGCACGCAGAAGCATTCATCGTACGCGAGGCCTTGAACGTTCACGATCCAATCGAGCTTTTGACGAGAAGGATGAATATGTACTCGTAGCGGTTGGGGGTTGGAGATTAGGGATTGGGGATTAGGGATTGGGGAGGTACTGGTGAATAGGAATTGGTCTTTTAGGTTTTGGAATTGGATCCTGGGTAATTTTCTTGGTAGGAGAGCCCAATGGAAGTAAGAAGCTTTCGGGATCTAAGAGTCTGGCAGGCGGCGATGGATTTAGTTGAAATGGTTTATAAGGCTAGTGTTGATTTCCCAAAGCACGAAACGTATGGGCTTACGAGTCAGATACCGGCGGCACTCGAAAGAGTACTTGAACTTTCTATCCGTTGCGCAAGGTTCGCTGTCGGAGTTGCAGACTCAGATCGAGATCGCGAGGAGACTTGAATACGTGACAACATCCGCTGTAATTGAGATTCTTGATAAACTCGGTTTCGCTGAGCAAGCAACTTCACGCATTACGCAATGCGATCGCAAAGAGAGGCAAGTGATGACTGACAATCGCCAATGCGCAGCCAATCCCCCGTCAACTCCCCAACCCGCAACTGCCCAACCCCTAACCCCCAATCCCCAACCCCTAACTCCCAACCCCCAATCCCCAGGAACCACGTGAACATCGGCATAACTTGCTATCCATCTTACGGCGGGAGCGGCGTTGTCGGCGCTGAACTAGGGTTGGAGCTTGCAAAGCGCGGCCATTTGATTCACTTCGTTAGCTACGCCCCGCCAATGCGGCTGGACGGCGGCTATGGTCGTGACCGAATACATTTTCACCCGGTGGATATGCTCAGCTATCCTCTTTTTGAGTATCCACCTTACACCGATGCTCTCGCTTCAAAGCTATTTCAAGTCGCTGCGGCGGAAAATCTCGACTTGATTCATGTGCATTACGCAATCCCGCATTCGGTAAGCGCCTACCTCGCACGCGAGATGCTCAAAGCGATTCGATATGTGCCAGTAGTGACCACTCTTCACGGAACAGACATCACGCTGGTCGGGCGAGATCCTTCTTTTATGCCAATCACTCGATTTGGAATAGAGCAGTCAGATGCGGTGACTTCCATATCAAACTATCTTCGTGATGCTACTCACACTACCTTTTGCACAGGTTGCGATATCAAGGTCATCTACAATTTTATCGACTCCGATTACTATCGTCGCATGCCGGACGATACAGTCCGAAAGGAAATTGCGCCAGACGGCGAGAAAATCATTTTGCACGTCTCGACCTTCAGGCCAATTAAGCGGATAACCGATTGCATTGAGGTACTCGCCAGGATTAGACAGAGCTCCGGCGATGCTGGATTGAATGTGAAGCTGGTGATGTGTGGAGATGGGCCTGAGCGCATCGACGCGGAAACGCTGGCAGCGAAATTGGGAGTAACAAAAGCAGTGCGATTCGTGGGAAAGCAGCCTCAGTCGCGAGTTCGCGAGTACTTATCGGTCGCTGATTTGTTATTGTTACCCAGCCAATCTGAATCATTCGGCCTTACTGCGCTTGAGGCGATGGCTTGTGAGGTGCCGGTTATAGCAACCCGTGTCGGCGGCATTCCGGAGCTTGTGGTAGACGGGGAGTGCGGCTACCTCTTTGAAGTAGGCGATGTTGAAGGGATGGCGTCTGCTTCGGTTCGAGTGCTCAGTGATAATTTGGAGCGGCAGCGTCTGGGAAAACGGGGTCGCGAGATCGCTGTGTCGCGGTTCAAAACCGATCTCATCATCCCGCAGTATGAAGAGCTCTACGACGACGTGTTACGGCAAACTCACAAGAACCGCTAGTCTGGCAACGATTGTTTGTTACTTTGGGCTTTCGCGCCACTATCGAGGGATCATCTTGAAGCCAATAACGCGAATAAGAAGCATACCAACGAGGAGATCCTCAATGACCCGATTTGTCCTGACGGCGCTCTGCGTGCTTTTGCTATACCCTCCTTTCAAAGGAGTGATTGCCTCGCAAAGCTCAACTGGCTCCGTCAGGACATATCGATCCGCTCACGAGGCTCAGATTGTCAATGAGCTCGTAGCGTTTCTCTCAATTCCAAACATTGCAACTGATTCGGTAAACATCGATCGCAATGCATCGCTGTTGATCGAGATGATGACCCGGAGAGGAATTCAGGCGAAGCGTCTCCCTGGAGTTAACAGCCCTCCGGCGATCTTTGGCGAGTTAAAAACACCTGGCGCGACTCGAACGATTGGCTTCTACGCGCATTATGACGGCCAGCCCGTGGATCCGCCGAAATGGTCGAGCGAGCCATTCAAACCAGTGCTTCGAGACAAACCGCTCGAGCTTGGCGGCCGAGTCATCCCGCTTCCAAACGCTGGCGCCAGGTTTGATCCGGAATCGCGACTGTATGCGCGCTCAGCTTCGGATGACAAAGCGCCGATTATGGCAATGTTGGCGGCCATCGACGCCTTGAGAGCTGCGAACATTCGGCTGAATGCCAATCTCAAATTCCTATTTGATGGCGAGGAGGAAGCTGGGTCACCTCACCTCGGTGATATTGTGAATCGCAATTCAGACCGACTCGCAGCGGATATATGGATTTGCGCTGACGGACCTGTACATCAATCAAGACGCCAGCAGCTTTATTTTGGGGTGCGCGGGATTGAAAAGGTGGACATCACCGTTTATGGCGCCAATCGCGCGTTGCATAGCGGACATTACGGAAACTGGTCGCCGAATCCGGCGATGAGGCTTGCGAAGCTACTCGCGGGGATGAAAGACGAACGCGGGCACGTTTTGATTGATGGTTTTTACGACGGGGTTGTTCCGCTGGGTGATGATGAACAACGAGCTCTTAAAGAACTGCCCGCAACGGATTCGGAACTGATGCGCGAGTATGGCCTTGCTGGCACTGATGGTCCGGGGCGTACTCTGGCTGAGTTGATAAACGAACCTTCATTGAACATAGATGGGTTACGAAGCGAAGACGTAGGGAAACAGTCTCGGACCATAATTCCGGCCGAGGCAACAGCGACAATTGATATGCGGCTGGTGAAAGGCATCGAGCCACGCCAGCAGGTAGAGCGATTGATTGCTCATATCAAGAAGCAAGGCTATTTCGTTGTATCCGAAGAGCCAGCGCAGGAACTTCGTGTAAAGCACCAGCTGATTGCTCGGGTTGTCAGTGAAGAAGGTTATCCGGCAGTGCGCACCTCGATGAGTCTACCGATCGTGAAGAAAGTGATAGCAGCAGTCGAGCAAGCGACGGGCAATAAGCCGCTGATGTTACCGACAATGGGCGGCAGCGGGCCTTTATGGGCCATCGATGTGGCAACGAAGGCTCCTCAAGTTGGAGTGCCGATCGTCAATCACGATAACAATCAGCATAGTTCGAATGAAAATCTTCGTATTCAGAATCTATGGGATGGAATTGAAGTTTTTGCGGCCCTGATGACGATGTGACAGCCTTCTTTAGCAACGGACATTTGTTGTCGTTGCCCCTTGCGTGAAGTCGGTCAATCACGGTTCCTCATTTCCCTGAATGCGTTACATAAACGATAGACTAGCGAACATACTTTGGCATCTTGCCGCCATTCTGACGTTCTGGTCATTTGGCTACACGGCTCTTGCCGCAGGTGATCTATGGTGGCATCTTGCGGCTGGTCGGCTAATCGTTCAGACAAGAGCGATTACGTTGGTCGATCCCTGGTCGTTTACACGCGCATCAGCTCCATGGCGGCACCACGAGTGGCTTTCTGATGTCGTCTACTACTTCTGGGAGAATGCTTTCGGAATGGCGGCTCTCGTATATTGGAAATGGATCACGATAGCTGCCGTCTTTCTCATTTTGATGAAGGTCTGTCAGCGACTGGGTAAGGAATTAATTTTCGCATATATATCAACAGTGTTTAACCTGGCGGTTGCGGCTCCGTTCTTAGACATCCGTCCACATCTATACTCGCTACTCGGTTATTCAATTATTTTGCTTGTTTCTCTGCGCGAAGATCGTCCTATTCCTTTATGGCTACCGGGAGTTTTTCTTCTATGGGTAAATCTGCATGGTGGGTTCCTTTTCGGTTTAATGGCTGTGGCAGTGATCATCGCATGCTCACCATACTTGCGTAGAAATATGATTGTATTTTTGCTTTGCGTTCTTGCCTGCTTCGTAAATCCGAACGGGTTTCACGCCTTCCTGTACCCATTGCGTTATGCGTTCGATAAAAGCTCTCCTTATGCCCTGGCAATTGGAGAATGGGCATCGCCTCTCTCAGGTGGAGGGATTAGCTCACCGCTGTACCCGTACGCAATTGCAATCTTCGTGATTTCGGTCTGTTTCCTTGTCTATAAAGGTGCCTACCGCAATAGGGTTGTGGTGATGGTGATCGCGCTTGGAATTCTGACGATCGCAATGTCATTAGCCAGCCGTCGATTTATTCCTTTGTTTGCGTCGTCCGAGGCTTTGACAATTGCGGTCGTCCTGCGCGAGTTGTTGGGTACTAAACTGCGTCGAGTTCCTACCGGGATTCTGCCTTCTGCAGCGTTTATCTGCGCGTTGCTGCTGATCTGGCCGTATCCTAAGAGCGTTTCGGCTTTTCAATATCTAACTGACGAAGATCAATTTCCGATTGAGGTATGTAATTTTATAGAGTCAAATAATCTCAAAGGAAATGTTTTTGCATACTACAATTGGGGTGGCTACCTGCATCTCCGCACGGGTGGAGGAATGAAAGTCTTTCTCGATGGTCGCGCCGACACCGTGTACGACGACCAAACTGTCTTACAGTATGCCAGGGTGCAGGGATTCAAGGACGGTTGGCAGCAAGTTATCGATTCTTCTGGTGCGGATTTTATCCTATGGCCGCGAGATCGCAGAGGGAGTCCAATGGCGGAACTTGTTCAAGCGGGCCGATGGCAACCTCTTTACGACGACGCTGTATCGGTCTTGCTGGTACGCTCCGACAGCGTCCCGGCTGAGCGACTCAAGCCGACTCCGGATTCCGGTTATAAGCGCTTAGCTCTCGGTGTGAAACTATTCGAGAAACGGGAATATGATTCCGCTGAGGAAGAGACCAAAAGAGCAATAACGATGCTGCCTGGTTCAAGCTTTGCCTGTCACATGCTGGCTGACATTTTCAGGAATACCGGAAGGACCGGTCAAGGTGAGTCGCAGGAGCGGAAATGCAAAAAATGTTTTCCAACCAGGTAAACATTTGGACAACCTTCGCGCCATAAAACCTTAGACTTAACGTCATCAAACACATTCCATTGAGGTCGAATTCAAAAGACTGCTTCAGAGCGATATTAGACCGAAACCGCTTGGCCACAGGGCGTTGAACCAGATGCACTAGAGGAATCCTCCTATCGGGCACTTATTGTATTGCCTCATTTGTTCTTAGAACCACCAGCAGCGGCTCCTGCAGCTGCGCCACTCTTGCGTTTGTGAGTATCGAACCAATCAAACACCGCAGGAAAATTCGGCGCTACTACACTCCCGTGGTCGCCGCCCGGAACTTCAATGTACTTGATTTCTGCCCCAAGCTTCTTTCCCGCCTCGACCATTACTCGGGATCGTTCGACGGGAACTGTCGGATCAGTATCGCCGTGAACAACGAGCTGAGGTATGTGGGCAATCTTGGGCAACCCCGCTGGAGTGCTCGAACCACCAGAGATTGGAGCCAGAGCAGCAAACACTTCGGGATGGCTCATAGCGACCGACCACGTTCCATATCCCCCCATTGAATGACCGGTCAGGTAAATACGATCAGGATCAATGTTGTAGTCGCGGCGCATTTCGGCAAGAACATCCATCACGTCCTTGTCGGCGTCACCCAGGTACATCGAAGCAGGCTTACGGCCTTTCGGACACGCAACAATGTAGCCGTGCTTTTCGGCTTCAGTCTTGAATGCGCCCTGCGCATAAGCCTGGAAGTAACTGTTCTCATCGCCTCCCATTCCGTGAAGAGCGATAATCAGCGGGAACGATTTCGACTTGTCGTAGTTGGTTGGAACGTAAACCTGATAAGGCTGCAGCGTATTATCAACTTTCGATACGTAGGCCTTTTTGAACTCTCCTCGCCGAGTTGCGAATGGATCGTTGCCTGCCGCGAGCGCATCCAGCAGCGTGTTGACTTCTTTGAGTGTTTCACGAAAATCCAGTCGATCAAAGTTTATTTCGCCGGCGCGAGCCAATTCGAATAATGAGATTCGATACTCAGCAGATGGTAGCGCAGCTAAAAGAGCGTCCCGGTGCTTCGCCTTTAGAGCAACTTGTATCTTGGCCGCCCGGGCTTTTGCTGCCACGAAATCTGCTGAAAGGCCGCGTTCGATATGAACAGTTGTGTTTTTCGTTAACGGTTCACTGCCGGGAACCAGGACTCGAACAGCAACACGATAGTTTCCGGGCTCTGCTTCCGGAAATATTACTTCAGTGCTGAAAGGATTAGCACTGAAGTCAGGGTCGACTGATTCGAGGACCTTAAGCTCCTTAATCACTTCGTCACCTCTGAGCTTAAGAAGCGAGATTGATCCTGTAAGTTTGGTAGTTATCTTCTCATCGAGCACGTAAATTTGACCAACCTTGATTGTTACTTTGTCGCCGGGGTCGAGCATAGACTTATCAAGCTTCACTGTAATGGCAGAAGCTAACGCGCGCGCCGGTGTCCAGGCGACTCCGCGCATCAATGACATCGCATGGTACAAGTGCTTTAGTGCGTCGCCGTATTTGCCCTGTCCGTTTGCTGCCTGAGCCATCTGAGCCAGCTTCTCTACCTCGGCTCGTGCCTCAGGCGTGAGCTTGGCCCAGACCGAGGGGGTGTTCCTCATTGTTCCGTAGCCAACGAAGACTCTCAGGACTTGCCCTGAGTCTTGTGCGAATCCGGTGGCGCAACAGGCGATTACCAGAACGACGGAGAACGTAACGTGACGCACAATTCTCGATATCATTTTGGAGATTTCTCCTTAACTGTAGAAATGGACGTTTAACGTTCAGAATTCAGCGTTCAGGGTTTCTGGTTCAGAGCTCTAACTACAATTTAACCGCAACGTTGAACGCTGTACCCTGAACGCTGTTCAGCACTCAAAACACCGCGAGTCTATTTCATCAACTCGTTGGCGACTTCTGAAGCGCCATAGAGCTTGCGCAGCGAGTCAATCATCGCCCGGGAGTCAACTGATACTGCCCGATTCTGTGTTTCATCGTACACGAAATCGCCAACCAGAGATTGAATGTTCCCGTCGAAGATCAAACCTACCAGCTCCGCATTCCTGTTGATCACCGGTGAGCCGGAGTTCCCGCCGATGATGTCATTCGTAGAAACGAAATTAAACGGCGTGTTCATGTCCAACGTCGATTTCTTCTCTACCCAACGCGCCGGCAGCTCGAACGGGAATTTGTTGCCGTGTTCCGCAGAACGCTTATAAAGACCGGCGAAATTGGTAAAAGGAGGTACCTGCTTGCCTTTTTCAGGATAGCCCTTCACCGCACCGTACGAGAGTCTCAACGTGAAAGTCGCATCTGGATATAGCTTTGTGCCTTCGATTTCGAAAAGCGCCCGCGAAATCTTAGCGTAGTTTGAGCGTTCATTCGATTGAACCTCCGTCTCGTAGCGTTTTCGCAACGCACGCGACTCTTCGTCCACTGAACGCGCAAGCACGATCATCGGATCAGTCGATTCGGCAATTGCCTTCGCCCCACCGGTTCCGAGCTGCTTTCGATAGGCGACGTCTTTAAGCTTCGTACCATCAACCAGCTCAGCGGCGCGGGCTTCAGGCGTCTTGCCCGCAAGCGCAAGTTTGAGGGTCGGATCGTCGGCAGCCAACTCCTCCCGCATGAACGCAAGAGAGTCTGCAAGCGTCACTTTCTCAAGGTCATCGTAGACTGGTGCCGGCGAATAAAGGCTCAATTCCAGCGATTCTCTGCGTGCATCGGTGTATTCAGGTAGTCGCTCTGCGTTTGGTTTCGAGCTTTCGGCTGCAAGTCGAACCAGCGCGCGAGCTTTACCAAACAGGTCAGAGTTGAAACCGGCCCCGTTGGCGATCAACGTGTACCGTCGATAGTAGCTCTTTAAGCTTGCGCGGCCTTTTGCAACGTTATCCCACGCATCGCCATAGTCCTTCTGCTTCTTTGGATCCGCCGCAACCGTGCGGCGCAATGCCTGTTCTGCCTGTGCTTTCTTTGCAATCAGGCTCTTGTCCTGCAGACCTTCGAGCTCACCACGGTAGGCTTTAAGACTGTTTTCAATGCTAAAGAAATCTTCCTGGGCGCGGCGCGATTGCTCTTCGCCCAGAGCTCGGTAACGTTCCAAAACTGCGTGCTCTCGGTTGAGTAGCTTAACCGCGAAAGGAAAACCGTTGTCTCGAAGATACTCCAGATGCGCAACGGTATTCAGACGTGATGTCGAACCGGGATTGCCGGGCACGAACACCAGATCACCTTCCTTAGTTCCTTCCTTTGACCACTTGAAATAGTTTTCAACTTTGAGTGGCTTGTTGTCTTCATAAACACGGAAAAGCGCCATGTCCAGATCGTAACGTGGGAACATGAAATTATCGGGATCGCCACCAAAAAAGGCGATCGCAAATTCTGGAGCAAATACCAGGCGCACGTCGGTGTACTTTTTGTATCGATACAGATTGTACTGTCCGCCCTGGTAAAGGGTGATCACATCGCTGCGCAGTCCGGTCTTTTCTGTAGATTCCTTTTCGATATTAGCAATTTCCGCGCGTCTTGCAGCATTTGCTTCGGCAGGTGACGCCTCCGGCTTAACCGACGCAAGAACCCGATCGGTGACGTCCTCGATGCTGATCAGCTGGTTCAGCTCAAGATCCGGAGCCTTGACTTCCTGGTCGCGAGTTCGCGCATAGAACCCGTCCTTGTTGTAATCATTTTCCGCATTGCTGATCTTTTGCAGTACATCGGAGGCGATGTGATGGTTAGTCAGCACCAATCCATCCGGAGAGACGAAGGCTCCCGAGCCTCCGCTGTTGAAGCGCACCGAAGCAAGTTGCACCTTCTTCAGCCAGGCATCGGTGACTTCAAAACCATATTTTTTCTTGATATCGGCTTTGGGCACATTGTTAAAGGTCCACATACCCTCGTCGGCGCGTACCAGAGGCAGGCTCGACGCTGTCAGAAGGACTGCGAACAGGACACTAAAAAGTCTATTTATTCTCATATTTAAGAGACCTCGAGAAGTATTTCTGGGCGGAGATTCGAATAGTTCGTCCGACAACGGCAGCAAAAAATGAGGGCGAGCCGTTGCACATCGTCTCGCCCTCTACCATTCCGCTCACTCTTGGAGAAGAGATGGCAGTTCTTGTGCTGCCAAAATTAAGTTTACTCAGACGAGTCGAGGACTGCAACTGTGAATACCGCAAAATTCAATTGCGGAGCATTTCGACAAGCAGTATCGAGACTGCCGCGGGCGTCACTCCGGGAATCCGTGCCGCCTGGCCTATTGTTCGCGGCCTGACATTTCCCAGCTTTTGAACCACCTCATTCGATAATCCGGAAATGCTCGAAAAATCCACGCTCCCTGGTATCTCGAGATCTTCATAACGACCGCGTTTCCGAGCCAAACTCTCCTGATCCTTTAGGTAGCCTGAGTACCTGATATCGTTTAACGCAACGTTTATTTCGTTCCGAGCTACGCGATTTCCTATTGCAGACTCTACTATCTCAATTAGTCTGTGAACTGGACAATCAGGACGGCGTGCGAGGTAATCAAGCCTTCGTCCTTTGTAGCTCTCTGGTGACCCTTCAAGATGCAGTTCCTCGAGCACTTCCTCGCCAAGATTAGTAACTCTAACGCTGGACAGAAATTCCTTTACATCTTCAACTTGTCGCTGACGTTGTTGAAACCTTGCGAATTCGGTCGGCCCGACCGCGCCAAGCCGGCGACCCAGAGGAGTCAATCGCTGATCAGCATTATCATATCGTAACGACAATCGCATCTCTGCACGGGAGGTGAACATCCTGTAAGGTTCGTCCGCGCCTTTGGTCACCAGGTCGTCAATCATCACTCCAACATAGCTTTCAGTGCGATCCATTACTACCGGTTCTCTTTCGAGCACTGATAGCGCTGCGTTGATACCAGCTACGATCCCCTGACCGGCTGCTTCCTCATAACCGGATGTTCCGTTGATCTGTCCGGCATGAAATAGACGTTTGATTCGCTTTGTTTCGAGCGTTGAGTACAATTCGCGAGGATCGACGAAATCGTATTCGACGGCATAGCCGGGCCTGAGCATCTTTACATTTTCAAGACCAGGTATGCGGCGTACGAATTCCAACTGAACCTCTTCAGCCATACTGGTAGAGATACCGTTGGGGTAGATTTCATATGTGTCGTAGCCTTCGGGTTCGAGAAAGATCTGGTGCCTGGGTTTCTCTGAGAATTTGACCACCTTGTCTTCGATCGATGGACAATATCGCGGACCTATGCCCTGAATGTCCCCGCTGTAAAGTGGAGACTTGTCCAGGTTGCGGCGAATCACATCGTGGACTTCTTCAGTCGTGTAACCGATAAAACATTCGATTTGTCGCCGGTTGATAGATTCTGTGTTGAACGAGAACGGAACAGGATGCTTATCTCCGGGCTGCCGTTCGAACTTAGAGTAATCGATCGTTCTGCCATCCAGCCGTGGCGGGGTTCCGGTTTTGAGCCTTCCGGTTCTGAACCCGATACTACGCACGCAGTTCGCAAGCTTGATTGAAGCCGCCTCGCCGCTGCGTCCTGCCTGGAAGGTCTTTTTCCCTACGTGAATCAAGCCATTCAAAAAAGTTCCGGTAGTCAACACTACCGATAGACCCTCGATGGTTTCACCGTTCGCCAACTCCACTCCAGTGACCCGGTCGCCTTTAAAGTTCAATGCTGCAACTTCACCCTCAATGATAGTGAGTCTGTTGGTGTTGGACAGCCGTCGTCGCATTTCTGTCCGGTACAAGTTGCGATCGGCCTGCGCGCGAGGGGATTGAACTGCAGGGCCTCTGCTGCGATTCAGTAATCGAAACTGAATTCCGGTAGCATCGATTACTTCGCCCATTATTCCGCCAAGCGCATCGACTTCACGGACCAGATGGCCTTTTGCGATGCCTCCGATTGCGGGATTGCAGCTCATCTGGCCGATGGAGTTTGTATCAAGTGTGATCAGAGCGGTGCGCGCGCCGATCCTCGCCGCGATATAGGCAGCTTCGCATCCGGCGTGCCCAGCTCCGATGACGATGACTTGAAAGTCGTTACGCTTCAACTTTAAAACCCTCTTTGATCTGCAATCCGCAATTTGAAATAGCTGTTCATTATAGCAAATGTCAGAGGAAAACCCTCAGTTCGCGTGGAGGGTACTGGGATCCAGGTGTCGGTTTTGTCGGTTCCGGAAAGCCTACGCCACAAAACCAAATCAGCAGGTTACACAAAGCCGAGCTTGCGAATCCTGTGTCTTCCTTGCCTGCCGCAGTTCGAAGATGTTCAATCAAGGAAACAGATCCCTGACAGGTCTCTATTTACTTTCCAATACAGAATGTCGAGAAGATTTGGCTTAATATGTCTTCGGTCAAAGTCTCACCAGTGATCTCACCAAGCGTTGATAACGTCCCTCGCAGACTCAGCAGGAGAATTTCTTCATGTTCGCGCTGTCTGATCATCTCGACCGCTCGGGTGGCGTGCTCGATAGCTCTTCGAACCGCATCGTGCTGGCGAGCATCAGTGAGAATAAGCCCATCTCGTTCTGTAGCCTCTGCCCCGGCCAGGCGGTCAAAGATTTTTTCGGTGAGCGAATCAAATCCCTCGCCGGTCAGAGCAGAGATTTCTGTAATTCCGTCCCCAATTGAACGAAGTGACTTCGCGGAAATTCTTTGTGGCAGGTCCGACTTGTTAAGCGCGACAATTCGGTATTGAACCGGAACATGATTCAACAAACTGAGGTCATCATCATTCAACGAATCGCTCGCATCCAGCACTAACAGCGAAATATCGGCATCGGCGATCGCGCTTTTACTTCTGGTGACCCCGATGCTTTCGACAAGGTCTGAGGTCTCACGAATCCCCGCGGTGTCGATAAGACGCACCGGGACACCGGAGATAGATGTATTCTCATAAAGAGCATCCCTGGTTGTGCCAGGTAACGGGGTCACGATCGCGCGGTCCACGCCTACGAGCCTGTTAAATATGGAAGACTTTCCTACATTCGGACGACCGACGATCGCAAGGTCAAATCCCTCCCGAACGTAACGGCCAAATGTAAAGCTGCCGGCGATTTCGTTCAGGCCATCGACGATGTTGGCCAGCTTTTCCTGGAGGCTCGACGACTTCTCCGGCGAGATATCCTCCTCAACAAATTCTATTGATGACTCGAGGTGTACTATCACCTCTATGAGAGAGTCCTTAAAGGGAGCAAGGCGTCGCGAGAGTTCGCCATCGAGTTGTCTGGTTGCGACTCGTGCCTGATATTGTGTCTGCGCGTTAATCAAATCGCGAACTGCTTGCGCCTGCGTCAGATCTATCCTTCCGTTGAAGAAAGCACGAAAAGTAAATTCGCCAGGTTCGGCGAGCCGTGCTCCTTTCTCGACCGCGATTCGCAGCACGCGGCTGAGAATCACGGGGCTTCCGTGGCAGCTTATTTCGACTGTGTCTTCGCCGGTATAAGAATGCGGACCTTTGTAGTAAGTGACTACGACCTCATCGATGAGCTCATTCGAGATGGGATCGATTACATAACCGAAGCGAGCACGGTTAGGTTCCCAGGCGGCGGTTGTTGTGGAATCGAATCGAAAAAGGGAATTTGTAATGTTTAGCGCGTCAGGGCCGCTGAGTCGGATGACTCCGATGCCGCCGCGTCCGGGCGGCGTTGAGATGGCAGCTATGGTGTCGTCACTGAACATCGTTCAGCGTTAAGCGTTCAGGGTTCGGCGGTGACTTGGAGACTTAACCCTGAACTGTGGAACCCTGAACGCTGAACGTTATTTCATTGGCCGAATTGTGACCTTGCGATTTTCGCCGTTACCCTGGCTCTCGGTAGTGACTGAGGTGTCATCTGCCAGCGTGAGATGAATGACGCGCCGTTCGTTTGGAGTCATGGGATCGAAGCTGAACGGGATGTTAGAGACACGCACCCTTTCCGCCGCCTTCTGGGCCATTAGTCGCAACTCTCTCT
>Ga0126384_10000542_pt1 | contig 20920 bp, 17 predicted proteins | sample PanSoiMetPlot_36_FD_92543 | JGI IMG/M metagenome (GOLD analysis project Ga0126384, IMG submission 92543) | Tropical forest soil microbial communities from Panama - MetaG Plot_36 | ecosystem: Environmental > Terrestrial > Soil > Tropical forest > Bulk soil | place: Panama | collected 2016-02-17 | reverse complement strand
GTAATTGGGCCGCGTGATCAAAACGCGACATCATCGATTCGAATGGATTGTCTTCCTTTATCTCCCTAATATCGTCAACAAGTGCGGTAGTCATTTCTCGTCTCCAAATGCGGATTGTAAAGATTCAGCCTGACATGCGCCGCGAGGGCGCAAACCAGGAAAGCGTTGTGATTGATCAGAGTTCGCAGATGTTAACCGATGCACCAGACGGTCGCAACCATGATCGTTTGAACGGCGTCTGAACTTGCACGGCGTCAGAGCAGCACCCTGCAACCGGGCTCCCTCCCATTTTGCGGAAAAACCCGACGAAGGTAACCCTTCGACCGCGGTTACGGGATCGATGACACAACTCTGGCGATGCGTGCTACCATCGAAGCACACGAAGTTCGCCTCGTTTTCGCAGCCACACGAGTCGTCAAGTTCATATGTTCCGTTTGCCACAATTTCAGGTAATAGCCTCAGTGTTGGTCGCTCTGACCTGCGTCCTGTTTGTGCACGGCCGTTCAGCCCGCGCCCAGGAGCTTGCCGACAACGAGACAGACCCAATAAAACTGTTCGAGAGAGGGCAGGATGCTCACGCAAAGAACGATTTTAAGACCGCGATTCAGCTCTACGATGCCGCTTTAAAACTCAAACCCGAATTTCCCGAAGCTGAATTCCAACGCGCGATGGCTTTGCTGGCGATCAATCACGAAAACGAAGCCGTTCAGGCCTTTAATCGCGCGGTGGCGCTACGCCCACAATGGGCCATCGCCTACGCGAAGTTTGGAAGCTTTTTAGGCTCGACCGGAAACTACAGTACTGATGCCGAACCGATCCTCCGAAAAGCGATCGAGCTTGACGATAAGAGCCTGGAAGCAACAGTGGGTTTGGCCGTTGTGCGCCAACGTCAGGGCGATCTTCCTGAAGCGCTAAAACTTATCCGAATCGCGACAGCCTTAAAAAACGCAACGTCTTATACATGGAGAACGCGCGCTTACATCGAAAGTGCCGCGGGCGATACTGCTTCAGCTGTTGCGAGCATCACGCGCGCCCTCGAAACAGATCCCAGGGAACCAGCGATGCGTTTCGACCGGGCGAACCTGCTGCTGCAGATGAACGATCGCACCGGCGCCGTTGCCGATCTCGATGCCCTCAGGTCAACGGTTAACTCAACCACGGCGGTAAGTATCGTCGTGGATCTGGCGCAACTTTACGCCCGCGCCGGCAGACCCGAGGAAAGCTTGCGTCTGCTCGACGGACTTAGCGAGAAGGACCGACAGCTTCCCGAAGTAATTGCTCTGCGGTCAGAGATCTCCGGCGATGCCGGGTCGAGCGTGGAACAGCGCGCCGCGCTGGAACAGTTGCTGCAACGCGATCCGAAAAATACAGCACTACTCGCGCAGCTGGGCAACAGCTATCGAACGATCGATCCTGAGAAGTCGCTCGCCTATTACTATCGTGCGCTCCAGATTGAACCGACGAACACAGCTTTCGCGACGGGCTATGCGGCCGCGCTCGTCCAGTTGCGAAGATTTCCTGAGGCCATTGAAGTTCTCCGCCGCGTCATCCAAAAGCAGCCTTCGGATCATGCAGCACACGCCAACCTGGCAATCGCGTTGTACGAATTGAAGGATTATGCCGCCGCGTTACAGGAATATGAATGGTTGAAGGCGGAACGTCCGGAAATCGCGGTCACATATTTCTACATCGCGACGGCGCATGATAAGCTCGGGCAGTATCAGGACGCTCTGGACGCTTACGAAAAGTTTTTGTCTGTCGCGAACGCAAACGTTAACAAATTGGAGATCGAAAAAGTTAATTTGCGCTTACCATCATTGCGAAACCAAATCAAACGAGGTCAGGGCCGCAAAGACAAAAAATCCTGACAAACAGCAATGCCGCGATCCACGGATCAGAATTGGCGATACCTCTGGTTAATTCTAATGTCTTTGTGTGCGTCTGCGGCGCAGGCCCAGGAACCGCAGCCCAAACAATTACCCGCTCCCCCACCAATGAAATTTGTATCGCGCGTGGAGCGCTCACAATTGACGGCAACTCATGATGCAAAGTCACGGGTGAAGCTGACAATTGAGCTTGCGGAAACGCACCTGACCCAGGCCGAACAGTTCACGGAGCAAAAGAAATATGACGGAGCCGCGGAAGAGTTAGGCGCCTATCTCGGTCTGATTGATGATGCTTACGGGTACATAGCCGGGATGAATAGCAACAAGGACAGCACCCGCGATTTATATCGGAGGTTAGACCTAAGATTGCGCACGCACCTGCCGCGGCTGGCAGTGATGTGGCGCACAACGCCGGCCGAGTACGCCGTCAATATCAAAGCCGCCGAGGACCACGCGCGTGACACGCGCAGCGATGCGCTCGATTCTTTCTATGGGCACACCGTATTGCGCGATACCGCTAACAAGAAGAAGACTGAGAAACCCAATGAACTGGAACCTAATAAACGTCCCTAGTTCGACGGCTGGGCGATGCATATTCAGCGGAATATTAGTGGCCGCTGTTTTTACCCTTGCGCTGCTCACCTGCGCTGCGGCCAGAGCGCAAACGCGCGACCACTTGACTGATCCGGAAAGCGAACTCGTTCGGGACAATCAGCAACTCGATAAACGAATTGAGGTTTTCATCAAGGCAATTGATCGACGCTTTGCGATCATTAGTGGCGTGCCGGAAGCTACCGCGAAGAAGAAAGAAAAGACCAATGAAGCGTGGGGCGAGCCGCCAACGGGAACACATGTCCAGCTACTAGGGGACATTTCGGGTATCCTCGACGAAGCGATTACGAATATTGACGATGTAAGCCGGCGTGATGAAAAGAATCCCATGATTTCGCGTGCGGTGCATGCCTTGACCGCCGCGTCGAACCGCTACATGACTCAATTAGCAGCTCTCAAGAACCAGACAAAAGACGCGGACGAATTGGCAGCCATCGACCGGATTGCTGACAACGCCACTCAGATTATCGAAGTCGGAAATAAACTGCCGGTCACCGCCCAGGGAGATAGACAGAAAAAGAAACCCTGAGGGCTAAGAGGGCAAAGCGCTAAGGGCCAAGAGCTGTTTTCGAACGACCTTGACTCTTTGCTCTTAGCGCTTTGCTCTTCGCCCTTTGCTCTTCTCCCTTTGCTCTTCGCCCTTTGCTCTTCTCCCTTTGCTCTTCGCCCTTTGCTCTTCGCCCTTTGCTCTTCGCCCTTTGCTCTTAGCCGCTTACTCCTTTTCTCAACGCCTCAGTTGCGCGCTTAATCGCGGCGATAATTCTTTCCAGGCCCTGTTTCACATCCGGCATGTTTCGATCATCCAGCGCCTGGCGAAAATCGGTGAGGGGCTGCGATGCATAACCGGTGAAAATTCCCGGCGCATAGATTTCGTGCCTGTACCACGGCCTGCCGTTGAGGCCGCGATCATCGATGAAAGCACGCTCCGCAAGCATCAGCGCGTCATTCAAACGATGAAGCCTGGCAACCGCTGATGCCGATCCGTCGGCGACGAGCCGCTGTCGTTCACGTTCGACGCGCGCAGCTTCGTCGGCGAAATTCGTGATGGCGTTATTCATCGACGATTCATCGATGGCCGCATCAAGCTTGCGGCGCTTAGCCAGTTTCACGCTCTCATTGAAGTACTCACGAATTTGACCGGCGTAGTCTGTATAGTCGAACGGAAGCCCTTCGGCATCGGCAACCCGCATCGCCATCGTTCCCCATAACTGCGCGGCCGCAACGTGATAAGCGAAATCCGGATCACCAAAGTGCGACATCCAATAGAATGAATCGAACGCCGAATGATACACGCCGTAATCGCCGCCAAACCCCATATCAGTCGACGCGATACCGAGGTGCTGCAGGTAAGGTGTGTAGTCAGAGCCTGATCCAAGCGGCCCGATCCGAGCCTCGGCATCATAATCAGGATCAGTCTCGTTACGCTGCTCGCGCGCGCGATCCTGCCATTGTTGATAAACGGTCCTGGTTGTCTTTGGATCTTTCACCTCGCGGGTTGCGCCGCGAATTAATTTCCAAAGTGAAGGCACGGACGAGGCGCCAAAGTTGGGTCCGTTCACGGCAACATCAACGTTTAGGTAAGCAATGGCTTTCTCCTGCAGCTCAGCATCGTGTTCTTCTGCCCATTCGGTTGAACCGATCAAACCATATTCTTCCGCGTCCCAGCTACACAGGATGATGGTGCGCCGCGGTTGCCAACCATTCTTCAGGAGCTGACCGAAGGCCCGCGCCGCTTCCAGCATTGTGGCGGTGCCACTGTTTGGATCCACCGCGCCAAAAACCCACGCGTCGCGATGGTTCCCCATGATCACCCAGCGATCCTTTTCTGCTGAGCCGTCAATTCGCGCAATCACATCCCAAATCTTGCGCGACTGGTAGTCCATGTCCGTTTTCAAATGAACGCGGACGTCATTCGTGCCGCCAACGTGATATGGAAAAGCAAATGCACCCTGAAAACCTTTCGGGCGCACTGGTCCCTTCAACGGTTCGATTAACTTGCGCGCCTCGTCATACGCAAGCGGCTGTACCGGAATTCTGGGAATGTCCGCGTATGCTTCCTCTAAGCTGATTCGCTGCGCCGTGGGAATCGCCGCCTTGCCCGGCGTCAGAGGATCACCGGGATATTGAAAAAGAAATTGCACTGACCCACGCTGGCCCGAAGCCACGGGCCGCCACGCTCCTTTTGGATAGACATCGCCCTGCGCATACCCATCGTCGGCAGGATCGGAGTAGATGATGCACCCGATGGCACCGTGATCCTGGGCCACCTTTGCCTTCACCCCACGAAACGAATTGCCGTAGCGGACGATGACTATTTTTCCCTTCACGTCGACGCCGGCCTTCGCCAAAGCATCGTAATCCGGCGGTAAACCATAGTTTGCATAAACCAGCGGTGCGGTCACATCGCCAGTCGCAGCATACCCATTAAACAGCGGCGTGATCTTTCGGTTTGAAGATGTCGGGTCTTCTTTAATAATTGCTTCGCGCACCGAAAGCCGTTCACGACGCGGAGAAATCAACTCGACAATCGGATCCGTTTTTGGGTAGTTGAGCCAAACCTGGTATTCGGCCAGGTCCGCGGCCAAGCCATAAGAACGCATCTGATCGCGAACGTAAACTGCCGTGTTGTAATCCTCCGGGGTTCCGGCAACATGCGGCTCGGCGGTCAGCCGGCGAAGATGCTCGCGCGCAGAGTTTGCTGAGGGGATCTCGCGAAACTCCTCTTCAAAGCGTCTTTCAGCCTCGGACGACTGCGAAGAGAAGCCATCGATCCTGGGGGATTGGGCGAAGGCAGTTGCGTAATTTGCGATGAAGAGAGATGAAATGAAGGAGGCAATCAGTTGGCGACGAATTTTTCTCATGAATTTCTCTGTGTCTCCGTACTTCGAGCAATTTCTTTGAACCAACACCACGCTCCTCACGTAGAATGGCTTGAGGAGAGTCAAGAATGGAAAGCCGCTATTATCCCGGGGTCGAAGCAGATACTATTCAACTAATGACTGAGCTTCGTGATCTGTTTGACGAAGATTTCGAAGTTCAGACGATGCAGGTCTCTGCGACTTCCGTGTTGCAAGCGCGCAAGTCTAGCACGTTACGCGATATCACTGGACTGTCAGCAGCGCTGACCATCAAAGTCACGCCGGAAACCGGCGGCACGCGCGTCGAGATTGGAATGCAGAAATGGTTCGATAAGGCGGCCGTCGCGGCGGTGGCGCTGGCCTTATCCGCGGGCCTGCTGTTGGCGCTGCCGGCGCTCGGCGCTTACTGGCAATACAAGTTAACTGAGGATGCGTGGAAGCTGATCGAAGCTCACATCGCGCGGAAAGCCGGCGGGTATGTACCGCCGATGCCCGGCCGTTGCGGCACTTGCGGCGCTGCGGCCAGCGCCGGCGCGACGTTCTGTTCTGCTTGCGGTTCGAATTTGAAGGCGGGTCTTTCCTGTCCTAATTGCCACGCCGTGCAGAAGGATGCGCGCGCTCGTTTTTGCAATTCGTGTGGAAAGCCGCTGGCGGCGTGACGCTACTGTTTCCGACCATTGAAAATCACCCTCGTAAAATAATAGGAACCAGAAACAGAAACCGGTCGTGATTACGAAGAAGGGCTATTGCTTCCGGCGGCGGTCACTGGGACTCGTCCGCGGTTGTAATAGACTTTATGAGACCACATCGCGCTCCGCTAATTCTTGTCTTCGGCATTCTAGAATTTGCATTGTGTCCATTCTTCGGTCTCGCGGCGTGGATTATGGGAACGAGAGACCTTAACGAGATGCAACTGGGGCAAATGGATCCCGCGGGTCACGATCTGACCAAAGCCGGCAGAATCCTGGGCATGGTGGCTACCGCGATGATTGTTGTGGAAGTTGGGATCCTGGTTACCTTCTTCGCAGTCGGATTTTCTGCCGCGCACTGACCACCGAGAGATGAGTTGGATTCACTAATCGTGCCTCAACGCCCGGACCGGATCGATTCGCGCAGCGCGCGCTGCCGGATACAGTGCCGCGAGAATTGAAACCACCAGCGCAAATAGAATGGCGCCCAGCCAAAGATAGGCGGGCAACGAGAAGAAATCGACAAACGAAGCTCCCTGCGGTTTCAGAACGAACCGGTAGGCCAGACGATTCGCGAGGCCATCGATCCCCCACGCCGCCAAAGAGCCAACCACGCCGCCAAATAGACCGATCACCGCGGCTTCGAAAAAGAAGATCAATTTGATTTCACGGTCTTCCGCGCCAATCGCTTTCATGATTCCAATTTCACGCGTGCGTTCGAGAATTGACATGATCATCGTGTTGGCAATGCCGAAGCTGGCGACCAGGAGCGAGATTCCGCCAAGCAGGCCCAGCACTGAATCGATGATGAGAAAGACGGTGCGAATCTGATCGAGTTGATCGACGATTGAGAAACTGCCAAAGCCAAGTTCCGTCAAACGCGTGCGCACGTTGGTCAGCGCGACAGGATCATTAACCCGCACGACTGCCGAAGCATACCCTTCATTCTGTGATTCGTTCAGTTGGCCGCTCTGCCGCGCCAACGCCAACGCAACTTCACCCATCGGATTTCGGTGTTTAATCATCCAGTCGTGGGCGGCCGTCAACGGAATATAGATCGACGCGTTAAGGCTGAGCCCGACTGGCCCACCCTGCGCGACGCCTTCCCTTTTCTCCTGGCCTAATACTCCCGCGATGCGAAACGTTCGCGCGGTGACTGCATTTGAGGGTGCTCCCTGACCATTCTCATCAAGCGGCAAACCAAAGAAGCTAATTCCGTCTTCTTCATCGGATCCCTTGTTCTGGCTGGCGTTCGCCGATTGAGACGTGTCGTTTCTGGTGGTTAGAAACTCCACGATTTGCCCGACCGCATCTTCGGCCTTCGCATACCCGCAAGTTTCGACCAGAACATCACTGATGACTGCTTCGTCAGCGTCCGTACGACTTATCATTTTGCCTGCAGCAAACATCCTGAACCGTGACGAAGAGTTCGGGACGGAAGCTCCCGAGACCGATTGCGGCGCGACTTTGCCGTTGCAACGAACGTAGACCGTGAAACCGATATCCGGCTCTACGTAAGCGACCCCGGGAATCTTTTGAATCTCGGCTACCGCGGTATCATCGAGAATTCGAGTGGGCGCCTTATCTGATCTGAAAGCCGGACCGCGACGATCGCCCGGGTTCTCATCTCGTCGCAACTTCGGGTCGACGTTGGTCAAAGCCATCGAGAAGACGCTCTTCCCGAATACACGGATTTCGTTAAAAAGGTCCAGGGCGCGAAACCGTGAAAGCATGTTCCGCTGCAGACCGAGTCCAAATGAGACCATTGTGACAATCACCGCCACGCCGACGATGACGCCCATGGAGGTCAAACTCGCGCGCAGCTTCGCCTCGCGAAGATTACGGATCGAGAGTCGAAGTAGGTCAAAAAAGGGCATCTGAAAAATTTCCGAAAACAGGCCTAGATTAGCTTATTTTTCAGGGCTGTAAAGTCAGCCATTTTATCACTTACAGATCCACGGTTTTCCCACCTGTAACTTCCATATTTACAACTCTTAGATGATGCAACTCTATGTAGCCTGATCGAATCTAAGATTTGTCCTCGACAAAAGACCCGGCGCAGTTACGAAACGTCAGTTTTTAAAGGCGAGATCAAATCCTCAAGAAGTACTAAGCCTCAGGCGACCTCACTTGACCCTTGGTCTTGCGAATTACGAGAATCTGTTAGAAAATCGGAGGCCCCAAAGAGATGTCAAACCCCAGAAATATCTTTGCGAAAATTAGTGCGGTTGTCGCCCTCGTCCTCATGATCGGAACCGCCGCGGTCGCGAAACGACACTCAGACCCCAACTTTGCGAATATCAATATTAAGAACTTCGGCAAGATGGACGACCGTTTTTATCGCGGCGCCCAGCCTGACGAATCGGACTACAAAGACCTGAAAGCCCTCGGCATTCAGACAGTGATTGACTTAACCGACAGTCCCAAGAGCTATGAGAAGCGCGACGTAGAAGCTCTCGGCATGCGCTATGTGAACATTCCGATGAGCGATTCCAGTTATCCAAAAGAAGAGTCGATCAACGCGTTTCTGAAGCTCGTCAATGACCCCGCAACCGGCAAGTTCTACGTGCATTGTGCTGGCGGCCGCCACCGCACGGGAGTTATGGGTGCCGTATACCGGTTCAATGTTAACCACTGGACGCTCGATCAGGCCTATGCCGAAATGAAGGATTATGACTTCTACACCCGCTGGGGTCATGGTGACTTGAAAACGTTTGTCGAGGATTACTCGAAAAAGTTTCAGAGCAACGGTTCCTCAGCCGTCGTGACCCAGCAGTAGGCACATTCAATTGAGAATGGAAGGTCTCGCAAGAACTTGCGAGGCCTTTTTCTTTTGTGCGCTTTAGAGTGACACAGACTGCAGTCTGTATTTTGGCAACGGGACGGCAGACTTCAGGAATCTCTGATTGAGTTAGCTTCGACCACATTAAATTCCTCTAGTGGTTTCATTGCAGTAGCCCGTTAATTCGCGACCTGTCACGCGATTTGCTCGCATGAAGGCGCACATTTCAATCCAATACACACTCTCCTGAAAACGAGGTGCAAAAATGTATCGAAGAAGCAGGACCAGTCGAGTAGTAATCGTCGCCGCCGTGACTCTGATCGCACTGCTGTCGCTCGAAGGCTTTTCAAAGGCAAAGCATCCGAAAAGGAAACGCCAGCACGCCAGTAAGAGCGCGGTGCTCTGGCGCGAACCCGGTGATATACGCCATCGCGATCTCTATTACGGTCCGGGGTCGAAAGAGTTGTCGCCTGCGCCGCCTTTTCATTTCCTGAACGAAGTCAAAGAAGGCGGCATGCCCAAGTTCGAAGTCGAAGATGCGCGCGGTGTGAAATGGCGGGTAAAGCTCGGTCCCGAAGCACAAGCCGAAACTGTTGCCACGCGCCTGGTGTGGGCGGTGGGGTATAACGCGGAAGAGTCTTACTATTTTGACCGCGCCCATATCGATGGCATGCAGAAGCTGTCACGCGGACAGAAATATGTTCAGGGCGATTCGGTAATTGGGGCGCGTTTCGAGCCTCGGCGCAAGGACATCAGGCGCGGTGAAGAGTGGGGTTGGTCAAAGAATCCCTACAAGCACACGCGCGAGCTGAACGGCTTCAAGACCATGATGGTGCTGTTGAATAACTGGGACACCTTCAAGAAAAACAACCGCGTGCTTAAGTATAAGGATTCAGGAGAGGACCGATATACGGTGACTGATCTTGGGGCGACCCTGGGGGCCGTAGGCGGGTTCGGCGGTCATCGCTCAAAGAACAACGTCAGGGATTTCGAACGCTCGCGTTTTATCAGCAAGGTGAAAGACGGCAACGTGAAATTCAATTACAACGTGAAGCCAAAGAAGTTTGGCTTGCTGAGTTTGGTTTACCCGCCTTATTACTTCCGCCAACGGAAGGCGACAAATCAAATGAACAAGGTTCCGATCAGCGATGCCGCCTGGATCGGTTCGCAGCTCTCGCAGTTGTCCGATGATCAGTTGCGCGACAGCTTCCGTGCGGCCGGTTACGATCGCGTAACTACCGACCGTTATGTCCGAGCGCTGCGAAATCGAATAAATGACTTGAATCGAGTGCGCGAAGCGGAATTGGCGCAGAAAAAGTAAGAAGCGCTAAGAATTTCAACCACAAAGACACGAAACATACCAAGGATGTTTTCATCAGTTTCGTGCTCTTTGTGTCTTTGTGGTTGAACCGCCGCCAGGAATGATCAGTTAATCACACACTCAATAATTCTTCCGAGGCCGGCTCTTCTTCGCCCTTAAACTGCAATTCGTACAGCTGTGAATATAAACCACCCTGCGCGAGCAGTTCTTCATGCGTGCCATTCTCGACCACGTGACCTTTGTCGATCACGAAAATAATATCGGCGCGGCGAACTGTGGCCAGCCGATGCGCGATCACTATCGAAGTCTTTCCTCTCATAAGGTTCGCCAGCGCGTCAAACACAAGTTTCTCGGAAGCGGAATCCAGCCCCGCTGACGGCTCATCGAGGATCAGGATCGGCGCGTTGCGAATAATCGCCCTGGCAATTGTGATGCGCTGTCGTTGTCCTCCCGATAAAGTAACACCGCGCTCACCGATCATCGTTTCGTACCCGTCGGGCATTCGGTCGATAAATTCTGCAGCGTTCGACAGTTCTGCCGCGCGCTTTATTTCCCAGCGCATAGCTTCGGGTTTTCCGTAGGCAATGTTCTGCGCCACGGTGGCGCGAAATAAGAGCGCTTCCTGAAGCACGAAGCTCATCTGTTGCCGCAGCGATTTGATCTTGAATCGGCGAATGTCGTAGCCGTCAATTTTAATTAGCCCGGATGTTTGATCATAAAACCGCGGTAACAGGCTAACGATGGTCGTCTTCCCTGCTCCAGTGGGACCGACGAGAGCTGCGACCTGGCCCGGCTCGATCTTTAAACTCAGGTCCTGCAGGACCCGGCCATTACCGTCATATGAAAATGAAACCTTATCAAATTCGATCTCACCTTTAAGTCGCGGCGCCGCCTTCGCGCCGCGCACATCGCGCACCTGCATCTCGTTTTCAAGGACTTCGCGAATGCGCTCCCAGCCCACATCGGCCTTCGAGATGGTGTCGGTCATTTTCGAAAGCTCGCGCATCGGCTTATACATCTTGCCGAGATAGAGGAGAAATACGAGCAGCTCACCCGAAGTGAGCCCACCGCTGATCACCAGACGCGCTCCGTACCAGAGCACCAGACACGTGCCACACGCGACGATTACTTCTACCAGCGGCGCAAGTTTGGCTTTCACGCTGCGCGCTTCCAGGGCCCGTTCAACGCTTTCGAGACTCTCCTTCTCGAAACGCTCCTGTTCATAATCCTCGCGCGCGAAGGCTTTCACGACGCGAATCGAAGAAAGCACTTCTTCCAGCACGGAAACGACGTCTCCTTCCTTCCGGCGTACCGCACGCGAGGCCTGCTTGATGCGGCGAGTGTAGTGGTAAACGACCCAGAACAATCCTGGAGCAACAGCGAGCGCTATCAGCGTGAATTGCCAATTGAGATAAAACATCACCAGTACCATGCCGACGAGGGTCAGCACGTTTACCACCATGCCGAGCAACACGTTCGAAATCAGACTCTGCACAGCGTCGATGTCGCTCGTCACACGGCTGATCAAATCGCCGGTGCGCTTTTGATCGTGATAAGAAAGCGAAAGCCTCTGAATGTGGCTGTAAAGAACGCGCCGGAGATCGTGCATCACCCACTGACCGACACTGGTGGTAAGGTACTTTTCGAAATAGGAACTGACGGCACCGAAGAGAGCGATCACTATTACAGCAAGTACGGCAAAGTTGAGAATCGCAAACCTGTCCGTGCCGATGAAACCAACCAGAGAGGCCAGCCAATCAGGCATGCGCTTCGATCCAAACACGTAATCGAAGACAACTTTCAGCGGCCACGGCTCGAGCAGATCCGTGAGGCTTTCTCCAATAACTGCAATGAAGGCGAGACCGAGGGGAAGAATGTGAGGATATAGCAGATCGGTTATGCGAATCTTCTGCTGCATACTGGTAGAGAATGGCGAGTGATCATCGAAAGATCATCGCGCTGACTGGCCATTCCGTGATCGTCACCCACGCACTGAACTCCAGGCTAATCTCTCATCCCGGCAAGTTTACTAATTCATTAATCCGCGCCCGCACGGTCCTGGTCAGACTTTGAATCTGTTCCGGCGTGTAATTGGCCGCGCGAAAAGCCTCACTGATTTGCTGGTCGCTCAATTGCGAAAGGATGCCGCCAATCCATTTGGCTTGTGCGACGGTAATATCATCCAGCAAGTGCTGGTTCTTGCCGTGATAATCAAAGACCACCTTGCCCTTGTCCACGCCTTTGACAAATTTTGTATCAGCTACGTACTGCGTAGGTCGATTGCGTGTGTGCCCAAAGAAATTTCCCTCTTTGCCGAAGCTGGCACCCAGATCAGTGTCGATGTATCGGGCCTCCTGGTGTCCGGAAGCCTGGTCTGTGACCAGCAAGACATTGTTATTGTGGTTCTGGATGTCCCAATTGTTAATGAGAGCCATTACAACTTTCAGGCCCTGCAATTCCTTCGTGCCGACGAATGGGTTCTTTGACCAGTCCCATCGTTGATCGAGGCGCTTAACCCCGTGGCCTCGAGCTTCGAACCTTACATTATCGAATGCGCCTTTACCTTCAATGACAACGTGCGGGGCAAGGTACGTTGGGTCAACAAAGTATCCCGCCGCCCAAACCAGTCGCGTCGCTGCCGTTTCCGATTGCGCCTCTTCACCAATCTTCACCACCCATTCATTGCCCGCACTGTCACGCACGCGGTATTTCGTTGTATGACTCCTGGTTTCGTCGCTCAGGAATGTGATCCGCGACAAGTCGGGTTTCATTGCGTCCCCGCCGAACCCAAGAAAAAGGTCACGCGATGAAATATCGGTGGGTTGCTGCCACAGCACCGCTTTGGCATCCGCAGGAATAGGTTTTGGACTCTTGTTTTTATTGTTTTTATTGTTCTTGTTGTCCTTCTGAGCCCACAACGATCCCGGTATCAAAATAAGCGCAGCCGTCGCGATGATCGCGAGCGATTGAACTCTCTTCATAACTAACATTGGCGTATCCTCCGATTTGTTATCGCCAGCTTCGGGGAATCAACTGACTGCATCCATACCTTCAAAATAGATTTGGCTGTCAAAAGCCTCTTGATTGGGGGCCGGCAAGACACGCCGGTAAGAACCGTCAGCAGAAAGCTCACGCGCGTTCTTGTTGTCGCGAAGGTAAGCCTGAAGGAGTTCGTCCTTTAGAAATTTGCACAGCGCGGGATCCTTCACCGGACAGACGACTTCCACCCGACGGTCCAGGTTTCGGTGCATCCAATCCGCGCTGCCAATGTAGATCTCTTCGTTGCCGTCATTGGCGAAGTACATCACCCTACTATGTTCGAGAAAGCGCCCCACGACACTGCGCACCCGAATACTCTCGGAAAGGTCAGGCACTCCCGGTCGCAACATACACACGCCTCGTACAACAAGATCGATTTCCACGCCCGCCTGCGAGGCTTCATAAAGACTGTCTATGATCTTTTCGTCAGCCAGCCGGTTTATTTTCGCGATGATTCGGGCGGGGCGACCGGCTTTGGCGTGCGCCGTTTCCCGTTCAATCAACTCCGTCAGTTTCTCGCGGAGGCTGACTGGTGAAACCAGCAGCTTGCGATAGTGCTTTTGCGTCGAGTACGCAGTCAGATAGTTGAAGAATTCCGTGGCGTCCTCGCCGATATCTTCATCAGCGGTGAAAATACCAAGATCGGTGTACGTCGAAGACGAAGTGGGGTTGTAATTTCCCGTAGCAATATGCACGTATCTCCGCAGCACCGAGCCTTCGCGGCGCACAACCAGGGTGAGTTTGCAGTGCGTCTTCAGTCCTATCAGCCCGTAGACGACGTGCACGCCTGCCCGCTCGAGCCGCTGCGCCCATTCGATATTGTTCTCTTCATCGAACCGGGCCTTCAATTCAATAAGCGCAGTGACTTGTTTTCCCTGCTCGCCCGCCTGGCGGAGGATCTCTGCGATTTCGGACTGCTGGCCGGTGCGATAGAGACAGATTTTAATCGCCAACACATCCGGATCGTTGGCCGCCACTCGAATAAAATTCGTGACCGTCGAGTAATCCGTATAAGGGTGATGTAACAGGACATCCTGATGCTTGACCACATCAAAGATGGAACGTCCTCGCCGCAGTGGTTTCGGAATGGTGGTCCTGAGTGGCTTGTATTTCAGGTCCGGACGATCCAAGTCGCACAGTTGACCGAGGTCCAGAATATTTAACGGACCATTAACGACGTATACATCATCCGGCTCGACGCCAATTGACTCCATCAGATAGCCCAGCATGACATCGGACATATCGGCGGAAATCTCGAGCCGCACCGGCGATCCAAAACGCCGCTTTCTTAATTCCTGTTGCAGCGCTCGCAAAAGATCATCGGCCTCGTCCTCGCGAATATCGATGTCTGCGTCGCGCGTTACCCGAAACATGTAGGCTTGTTCTACCGTCATTCCTCGGAACAACGAGCCAAGATTGCCCGCGATGACCTCGCTAAGAAATGTGTATCTGGTTCCGTCGTTAACCTGCACCAATCCGGGAAGCGACGGCGGAACCTTGAGACGGACAAACCGCAGCTCAGCATTCGAGTCAGACGCGCGCACCATCATGCCCAGATTCAGGCTGAGACCGGAGATGTACGGAAATGGATGCGCCGGGTCTACCGCCAGCGGTGTTAGCACCGGAAAAACTTCACGGGCAAAGTAATCATCCGCCCGATCGCGTTCCTTTTTGGACAACTGACTGTACGGCGTGATTACAATGCCCTGCTTTTCCAACTGAGGAAGAATGTTCTTTTTCAGACACCGAATCTGCTCCGCGGCCATCGGCTCGAGCCGGTTGCGGATTTCAGCGAGCTGTTCAGAGGCCGTCAATCCGTCAAGAGAAGGTCCTTCCCACCCATGCTCGATTTCTTCTTTGAGTCCGGAGACCCGGACCATGAAGAATTCGTCAACGATGGTCGAGAAAATTGTCAGGAACCTGAGTCGTTCGAGCAACGGATTCCGCTCGTCCTGAGCTTCCTCCAGGACCTGCCGGAAGAACTCAATCAGACTGAGCTCACGATTAAGCAGACGCCGTTCCGGCGCCGGTGCCAGCGTTAGTTTCGGTTTCGCGGTTTCCGCAGCCGTCAACCGCCGTTTGATGTTTGGAATTACTTGCATTTTTAAAATTGCTGGAGAGACCGAAGCTGAACTTTAAGGATCATCTAAATAGAAATAGTACTCCGACAGTCTTCACCGGTTGCGGACAGCAACTCCTGTTCCGAAAGTACTGTGAAATCAGGTTGTGCTGCTTCGTGGTGTTGTTAGTGTTGCGGCGATAAATTCACAGGCAACTCGCAAGGTGCCGGCAATATATCGTATTAATTTGCGGCAGTCGTTGTTGATTTTCGAAACGGTGCAGATGTCGATAGCCAACGATTTCGGGGCTGCGTTTAACACAGCAGTTAGCGCTTTTTCGCGTACTGTTCACGCGCCGGGATACTCACAAATTCACCCGACTCGATGACGTAAGCCGTGAGATGACCGCCATAGGCGCACCCTGTATCAAGCCCAATCGCAAACTCAGCCCGGCGCGGCTTCTTTTTCGGCCAGTGCCCAAACAAGATCGTCTTCGGACCGCGATACACATCGAACCACGCCACCCCTTTTCGCCGCGTGGGATCGGCGCCCATTGTTCTGATCTCCGTGAGGTCGCTAGCCGTCTGTTGATCGAGAGGAACCCCAGGCCGTATTCCAGCATGGACTACCAGATGCGAGTTGAGATCAATGGTGTACGGAAGCGTACGCAGAAACTCGAAGTAACGGTCACGATTCGGTTCCAATTCAGTGAGCGCTTTGCGCTGATCTTTTGTGAGTCGAACGGGTTCGCCCCGCCAACGCTGCCGCAGTTTTCGATCGTGATTCCCAATTACTGACGTGAACCGCTTGTCAGCTATGAAGAGATCGAGGACCTCTCTGTTTTTCGGTCCTTTGGTGACGAGATCGCCGACTGCAATAACGCGGTCGTCCCGCTGAACCCTGAGGCGATTTAGAAGATCGGTGAGTTCATCGTAACAGCCATGAATGTCCCCAACTACGATGGTGCGCCGCATTAGTCACCATCATACAAGAGACGGACCGCGTCAACATTCCAATCAGCCAGGCCGGCACTTACGACCTCTGCTCCTGCGGCGCGGAGTGGCGCCTGGCTGACGGTGTTCGTAACCGCGAGGGTGCGCATACCGGCGGCGCGGGCTGCTTCGATTCCGGGCGGTGAATCTTCGATAACCAGACACTCCGAGGGGAGCACTGCAAGCTTTCGCTCAGCGCGGCGGCGGCTGTTCATTTGGTCCACAGCACAACGGCAGCAGTCAGGAGCCGGCTTGTGTTTCAATGACGGGTCGGCGCTCACAATCACAGAGAAGAACCGCGATATTCCGGCAAGATCCAAAATCGGATCGATCTCGCTGCGTTCCGCCATGCTGACGATCCCCAACTCATATTTGCGTGCAGCCTCCTTAACGAAAGTTACAACGCCGGGACCGAGTGGCAGGTTTTGGGTGATTAGGGTGTGGTGAGTTGCGTGTTCGCGGTCAATGATCTCGCGCAATTTCGCTGGATCGACTTCCCTTCCGGCGCGTGCGAATGCCGCGCGAGTAAACGCCACGTCGTCCATTCCCAGACATGCGAAATACTCCTGGTCCGTAAGTTTCACGCCTTCATCGTTGAGGACGTCGCGGTATGCCTGCAGATGAATTCGTTCATCGTCGATGATGACGCCGTTAAAGTCGAAGAAAATTGCGTGGATCATTCGCCGGACGATTAAAGGGCGGTGTGACTCGACGCAATTACCGCAGGTCTGGCAGTGGCGAGCCTTTCGTTTTGATCAGAAAACAACTGCGGCAGCCGTTCGCTCTCGAGCACATCGAGTCGCCGCAGGACTTCGGTCAATGCAAGTTCGTTTTTCAGATTCACCTGGTAATCAAGATCGGCGCGCAAGCGATCTTTTTCCGATTGGCGGTTCTGCGACATCATGATAATCGGCGCCTGCAAACCAGCGATGATTCCCATGACCAGGTTTAGCATCTGGTAGGGCGATGGATCGAATCCCGTGATCATGATGTAGGAATTAAAAATGATCCAGGCGATGATAATCGTCACCGCGGCACCGATGAATTTCCAGCTGCCACCGAACTCGGCGATCGCATCTGCGGCGCGATCCGAGATCGTCATTCTCTTTTGCTGTTCCTCGTTCACGTTGCGGGAAACGCGCTGTTGCAGGAGACGGTCAGTTCGGCGCAAACGCGCGAATGTAGCACTCAACATTTCCAGAGCGACGATCGGATTCTCGTGAATGAAAGTCAGAAAATCCTCGCGTGAGAGAACGGCGAGCACGGCATCTTCGGTGACCGTTGCGGAAGCCGAACGTTGTTTGCCGTCGATGATCGCCATTTCGCCAAAATAATCTCCCTGCGTCAGCTCGGCGAGGATGATTTCTTTTTGATCGTCGTCAGTAATACTGATGCGGACGCGGCCGCGCTCGACCAAATACATGGCATCGCCCTGATCGCCGGTACTGAAAAGCGGCGTATGGGCCTGGACCGCACGGATCTTAAGCAGATTGCGTAACTCACGAAGCTCCTCGTCCGTAAGGGAAGCAAACAGCGGCACAGAGCGAATCGCTTCGATCGTCATTTCGGGGGTGTTGGTTGTCGTCATGAAACTTACCTCGGGGGATTGTTGGATTAATTGGTTCATTGATTCACTGGTTCATTTGGTTTAATTCTCCACCACTCTTCCGTCCTTCATCACCACAATGCGGTCCGCGAAGCTGGCAGCCAGTTCTCGATCATGAGTTACCAGCAGCACTGTCAGCCTGTCTTTGTTTACCATTTCGCGCAACAACGTCAGCAGCTCGTGAGCGCGCGTTGAGTCTAAGTTTCCCGTCGGCTCGTCGGCAAGCAAAACTCGGGGACGGTTGGCTAAGGCCCGGGCGATCGCCACGCGTTGCTGTTCGCCTCCTGATAACTCGGCGGGGCGATGCTCGATCCGATCGGAGAGCCCTACCCGCTCCAGTAGACTTGCCGCGCGCTTTCGGCGCTCAACGCCCCGCAGGCCGCCAAACGCAAGCGCCAGCGTAACATTTTCAGCCGCCGTCATGGTGGGAATCAAATTGAAGTTTTGAAAAATCATCCCCACCGAAAAGCGGCGATAGCGCGCCATCTCCCTTTTGGTAAAAGGGCTGAGCGGTTTTGAGTCGAACAGCACTTCGCCGCTGGTCGGCCGATCTAAACCGCCCAGTAAGTTCAGAAGGGTAGATTTTCCCGAGCCCGATGTTCCCTGGATCGCGACGAACTCTCCTTCTGCTGCACCCGTGCTCACGTGGTCGAGCGCAGTGACCTGGTTCGAGCCCATTTGGTAGACGCGACTCACCTCACGGGTTTCAATAAGCATGTTTACAGAACTGTTACAGAATCCCACTTGTCGGGGACAGCGATGCAATCTACCGGCTTGTTACTGCAGGCGGTGCTGTAATCCTACTCGCCAAAGTTCGAATGTCTCTTCGTCAAATCCTTTCAGCGGAATCTCGAACCGGCGGCAAATGAATACCGGGTCACTAAGCAATTCTCGCACCTCCGGGTCGTCGTAGACGGCGCCTGAGATGACGACGTCATTACCGGTTGATTGGCCCTCGAGCCGTGCTGCCAGGTTCACGGTTGAACCAAAATAATCGAGACGATCGTTCAAGGTTACGGCGATACAAGGACCACTGTGTATGCCTGCTTTCAATTTTAGTGGCTGCATGCCGCCGGCCGGAGATGCAAGACGCTCCTGCGCGTTGAGCATTGCGCTCAGCGCCGAAGCCGGATGGCGAAAGACCGCCATCACCGCGTCACCAATCGTCTTGACCAACGCCCCATTTTCTTCAGCGATAGTCTGCCGCAATATGTCGAAGTGGTTCATGACGCGGCCAAACGCGGTAGCGTCACCGATCTCACGGTATAGGCGCGTGGAATTCTTCAGGTCGGTAAACAAGACCGTAAGCGTGCCAACCGAAATTTGCTCGCCCGGACGCAGGGCCTCGGTGGCGAACAAATCGCGGAACATCTGCAAGGCGGTGACCTCGGCGGCCGTCGCCGCGGTATCGCTCCATCGAGTATGCTCAAGAATGAAAAGTTGCTCGTCTTCGGTAGCGTTACTGAATTTTAGTTTTACCTGAGGCGCTATTGCGGTTTCGTCGTTCGGCCACGCACCGTTCGCCTGAATGTTCACTGACGCGTCGCCCGTGTCTGCGACCCGGAAGTGCTGCCACCCATCAATCAGCAACGTCCTAAGGCGATATCGACCTTCATCCAGAGTCAGGCTTATCTCCCGGTTCGTATGCGACGGCAACAGTTGTTGAGCAACTCTGTGTGGGGTGACCTCCGGACCGCCGACGCAAAAGGTTTCTACTTCGAGCGTCCGGATCGACGGGTTTGGGCGAAACGTTAGTTCGACCGATTGTTCAAAATTGACCTTAAAATCTATGTTGCAGCCCTCGCAGTGAACTTGCGAACTGACGTCCTTGAGCGAATCCGTAGCACCCCCACCGCGACACATTGGACAGATCAGGTTCCACTGCAAGTCGAGAATCCCCGTCCGCGTCGCCATCAAACACAACTCGAGAATGCGGCGGCGTGGTTCGTCCCATTTATCGGCGAGCTCGTACGGCCGCATTCGCGCGAGGGCATAATCATCCGATTTCTCAATGTGATCGACCAGTAAACCGATCAGTTTTTCGCGACACCCATCACGCTGCAATCGTTCGCTCAGCGCCAGCAGCCGCTCTCTTCCACCACGCGCAAACGTCGTCGTCTTCGCCTCACTCGCTTGCTTGTGTCCGCTCTGCGCAAGCGCGTCGTATTCCTGAAACGTCCTGGCAAAAGTGCGCGCGCTAAGAAAACCGATTTGGATGGGAATCGCAATCAGGCCCGCAAGGTTCTTTGGTTTGGCCCAGACTTCGTAAACGAGCCGGGTTCCCGTCGATCGACCGTCAGCTCCTGGGAATATGGATTGTGGAATCAGCTCAGCCTTCACGCGCAGCTCAGCTATCGGGCCTTTGGTATATCGCCGCACCACGGCAAACCGTGAAGGCCGGACCCATTCAAATGGTTGTTCTTCCCATTCGACGGGCATTCCCAACACCGTCAAGCGCAAGAGCCGGCGGGCATTTCTCAACTTTGTACTGGCGACCGCTTCGACTGAAGGTGCGCCGATATCTCGGTTGAACCGATTCGTATCAGCGATTAGTGGCCAAAGCTCTTCGGGTGAAGATTTCAGATCGAATTGCCAGCGATAGTGAAATTCGCGCATAGGCAAACGCAGTTTCAGGTCTCAAGTTTAAAGTTTCAAGTTCGTATCACGGGCCGAAGGGTACTCGCGACCCGCAAGAACTTGAAGCCTGAAACTTGAAACCTGAAACTCGAACTAAACTACCTTGTATTCCGAGTCTACTTCCTCGTCCGAAAACGCCACCCGATAATTTTTAGATTGCAGCTGTTTCGTAATCAACAAGTCGTCTTTTGTCTTCAGGAGGTCAATGCGACTGTAGACGGACAATTCGAAATTGTAGCCATGCGTAATCGCGTCTTTCGGGCACGCCTCTACGCAGAATCCGCAGAAGATGCAGCGGTTATAGTCGATGTTGTAAACCTTCGCGTAACGTTCATCGACGCCGATGCGTTCTTCCGGCGGACGCGGGTCGTCCGCGGCTTCGATATAGATGCATTCCGGGGGACAGGCGGCGGCGCACAGAAAACACGCAACACATTT
>Ga0126384_10000541_pt1 | contig 20939 bp, 11 predicted proteins | sample PanSoiMetPlot_36_FD_92543 | JGI IMG/M metagenome (GOLD analysis project Ga0126384, IMG submission 92543) | Tropical forest soil microbial communities from Panama - MetaG Plot_36 | ecosystem: Environmental > Terrestrial > Soil > Tropical forest > Bulk soil | place: Panama | collected 2016-02-17 | reverse complement strand
GATTCCTTCGTGCATTAGGATTTCGACGCGTCGTCGGATGCCGCTTTCGACAGCCAACGACTCGACAAACTCACGCCGCTCAGGCCACGGAATGCCGTCGCGCTGGATTCTAAACAGTCGCAAGAGCTCGACAAAAAGTTGTAAGAGCAAGAAAAGCGATCCAGCTAGCCATACCAGGCGGACTATCGTAATCCACGCAAGTGCCAACCACGAGGTACGCACAATCGGCACACTATCGCTTGGTGTAACCGGCATCACCAACGCTTGGGGTGTCATTGTCTTCGGTGGAGTGACGGATTCAGCTGTTTGCGAGGCGGGAACGCCGATCATTAACGCGGGGGCCGCCCAGGCCACCAGCGGAAGCGCAAGAACCGTGGCAAACGTGGCGGTTAACAGTAGATGGCGGACGGAAGCACTGGCGCGTGCCGACAGTCTCGCCACGGTCAAACCGATCAGCAACATAATTGTGGCCTTACCAAGGATTGAAAGTTCAATCCAACGGCTCAAGGCAACGGCAGCATCGCCAATCATCGATATCATGATTGCCTCCTGTTTTTGCGGACCCGTTCGATTTCGGCACGCAACGCATCGAGTTCGTCGTCGGTCCAGGCTTCGTGCTTCAGCAACGCAGTAACGGTGTTACTCGGAGAGCCACCGAAGAAAACGCTGACAAGCTTGTTCAACGCATTACGTTGCGCGGCGGTTCGGGATTTAGTTGGCGAGTACACGTAACGCAATCCCTCCTCCCGGTGGCGAAGAAAGCCCTTCGCTTCAAGCTTGACGAGCATTGCACGCACTGCGGAGTAACTTGGCGGATCGGTCAGGCGCGTTCGAACGTCTTCCGCTGAAGCGCTGTCTCCGAGCGCGAAGATCGCATCCATAATTTCGCGCTCACGTCGAGTTAACTTTTCATGAGGTGGTGAAACCATTGTTACCTCCTGTCGTTCAACAAGCTTTTTAGCCGCCTCGTATGCTACGTCCGTAGCATATTGCTACGTCCGTAGCATGTCAAGAACTTTTTTTTGTGATTCGAGGAACGGGTTTACTGATTCGCGCTAGTGGGAAACGTCATCCCGCAAGCGACCAGCGCATACCGCGTTCAGCAAAACGGCCATCCGCGCCAACCCTCGCTTTTTCAATAACCTACGACCCTCGGACGATTGGCACAGTGATTGGTATTAAGGCCACGAATTCGGCGCAAAAACGCGATCCGGATCCCGCAAGGCGCAACAAAACGCGATCCGGAAAGCGTAAAGATGAAATAAGTTTGAAACCTCGAATGGTTCTTAGACACAAACGAGGCAACTATGATTCACGATCTCCTGAAAGACATCCGCTACGGCGCTCGCATGCTGAGAAAAAATCCCGCCTTGACCTTTGTTGCGGTCCTCTCGCTTTCGCTGGGAATCGGCGCCGTCAGCACGATCTTTAGCTTTATTAATGGAACGATGCTCCGCCCGCTCCCGTATCGCGACTCTGAACGGCTGGTCATCCTCGACGAGACCGCATTGAAACGCGGCGTAACTTCGATGAGCGTATCGTTTCCCAACTTCCTGGATTGGCGAGCTCAAAACAAATGCTTCGAGGACATCGGCTGTTACACAACGAGAGGACTCGCGATCGGGGCGGGCCCGTCCTATTCACATCCCGGCGCCGGGCCTGTTAACGCCGAGCCCGAAGTCCTACAGGGAGCATTCGTGTCCGAGGGAACATTTGAAGTTCTCGGAGTTGCTCCGATCCTCGGCCGTACCTTCACCGCCGAAGAAGACCAACCAGATCACGATTTGGTCGTCATTCTCAGCTATGGTTTGTGGCAGCGTCGTTTCGGCGGCGATCCGAACGTACTCGGCCAAACAGTACTCATGAACAATCGTCCCAGAGTGGTGATCGGCGTGATGCCTAAGGGCTTTCAGTTCCCTGAGCTAGCCGAAGCGTGGGGACCGTTGGCGCTCACACCAAAGCAGTTCACTCGTACTGATCACGGGCTGGATTCGATCGCGCGACTGAAACGCGGCGTCACGCTCGAACAAGCGCAGGCTGAGATGATCAGCCTTGCTGCAAGCATCGAACAGCAGAATCCCGTCACCAATGAAGGTTTGAGCGTAAGCGTCATCGATTTGCGCGCGTCGCTCGTCGGAGACTACAAAAAAGCGCTTCTTATCCTGCTGGGAGTTGTCGGTTTTGTGTTATTGATCGCCTGTGTGAACGTCGCCAACCTTTTGCTGGCGCGCGCGACGTCGAGACAGAAGGAGATCGCAATTCGAGCTGCGCTCGGCGCCAACCGCAAACGCATCTTCCGGCAATTGCTCACGGAGAGTTTGCTGCTTGGAGTGATGAGTGGGGCTCTCGGGTTCCTTCTGGCCTTATGGGGCATGGATCTGGTGCTGGCTGCGATCCCGATCGACATCCCGTTCTGGATGAAATTTGATCTTGACTGGCGGGTGGTCGGCTTCACCGCAGCCTGCTCGTTGCTGACAGGATTTGTATTTGGCACTGTGCCCGCAATTCAATCATCAAATCCGGATCTCAACGAAACATTGAAAGAAGGCGGGCGAAGCGCGGCTACTTCGGGTCGCCAGCGTGTTCGAAGTGCGCTGGTAATCGGCGAAATAGCCCTGTCGCTGGTCCTGCTTGTCGGCGCTGGGTTGATGATGCGCAGCTTTATCAGTTTGCAGCACGTGAATTCCGGTTTTAAGTCCGAAGGTGTGCTCACACTGAGCATTGGGCTTCCGGGTGCGAAGTACAAAACACCGGAGCAACGGCTCACCTTTTTTCAGCAATTGCTCGAACGAGTAAGAGCGATTCCCGGAGTTCAGAGCGCGGCTACGAACTCGGGGTTGCCACTGTCTGGGGGCGCGTGGGGGAGAAGCCTTACTGTCGAAGGTTTTCCTGTCTTGTCGGTTGGCGAAGCCCCGATGATCAATCATTGCGTGATCAGCCCCGACTACTTCAAAACAATGGGAATCCCGATTCTGAAGGGACGTGATTTCAACGAACGAGATCGCGCGCCGGAGCGGGGATCAGAAGTCGCGGTGCGCGGCGAGGTCCAACCGGGAGCATCGACTGGCGTGACGATCATCGATGAACGGCTGGCGCGAGAGTACTGGCCGGATCAGGATCCGATTGGCAAGCGGGTCCGCTTCGGGCCGCCCGAGGACAACGAGCCGTGGCATACGATTGTTGGAGTAGTGGGCGAGGTAAGGCACGAGCGACTCGATGCTGCGACACGTAAATCGGTTTACCTGCCGCACGCGCAGGTTCCGATTGGGGGAACGCGACTGGCCATCCGGACAGAGGGTCGGCCTGAAAGCATCATCGGCGCGGTAAGAAATCAAGTCCGGGAGGTTGACTCCGATCTGCCTCTCACTCGCGTCATGCCAATGACCGACGTCGTCGCGAGATCAGTATGGAAGGAACGGCTGTACACTGCACTGTTCGGAGTCTTTGCCGCAGTGGCCTTGATCCTCGCGACTGTTGGGATTTATGGAGTGATGTCATATGTAGTCACCCAGCGGACTCGTGAGATTGGGCTGCGCATGGCACTAGGCGCTCAACGCACAGATGTATTGAAGATGGTTGTGGGACATGGGGCTCTTGTCACTGCGGCTGGTATTGGTGTTGGAGTTGTTGCTGCGGTTGGCTTGACGCGTTTGATGTCGAGCCTGCTGTTCAATATTACTGCGACTGATCCTATGACGTTTTTCGCCGTTTCGATCGTATTGGCAGGAGTGGCTCTTGCAGCTTGTTTCGTGCCCGCGCGCCGCGCAGCGAAAGTGGATCCGATGGTCGCGCTGAGGTACGAATGATAGGACACATAGGACAAATTGGTCCTATTGGTCCTATGATCACGGAGTCTTCATGGAAACTCTAATTCGCGATTTACGATTTGCCCTCCGGACCATGGCGCGGAAACCTGCCTTTACCTCGATGGCGCTAATCATCATTGCTTTAGGTATCGGCGCCAACACGGCAATCTTCAGCCTGGTCCGCGCGGTGATGCTGCGGCCTCTCCCGTTTAAGGATCCCGATCGCCTGGTCATGGTTTGGGAGGACGCCTCCTTCTTAAACTTCCCCAAGAATACTCCGGCACCGGCGAACTATGTGGATTGGAAAAATCGCAATGAGGTTTTCGAAGACATGGCGGCGGTCCGCACCCAGGATTGTAATCTCACCGGGGATGGCCAGCCGGAAAAAATCTACTCATACGGCGTCACCGGAAACTTCTTCTCCGTTCTCGGAGTTCCGGCTGCGATCGGCCGCACTATTAATCCGGACGATGACCAACCTCCGGGCGCCAAGGTAGCGGTGATCAGTTATGCACTTTGGCGGTCCCGATACGGGGGCGATTCGAGCCTGATTGGCCGCGACATTCTGCTCAATGACGAAAAGCATACTGTTATTGGTGTCATGCCCCGAGGTTTTCAGTTTCTCGACCCAGAGGTTCGCATCTGGGTTCCCGTAGGGTTTACGCCTCAGCAGTTGGCCAGCCGCGGCTCACATTATCTGCAAGTTGTCGCTCGCATGAAACCCGGAGTGACTGTCGAGCGCGCCAGCAATGACATCAAGGCAATCACCGAACAGATTGCAAGGGATTATCCGGATCAGGCGAGCCGGCTTGGCGCATACGCGCTTTCGCTGAGCGATGAATTGAGCGGCGAATCGCGACGGCCGCTGCTTGTATTGCTTGTCGCAGTCGCCTTTGTGCTGTTGATAGCCAGTGCAAACCTGGCAAATCTCCTTTTATCGCGAGCGATCGGGCGTAGCAAAGAAGTGGCGGTACGAACCGCGCTTGGAGCTTCGCGCACACGATTAGTCCGGCAACTACTGACCGAAAGCGTCTTGTTGTCGACCGGCGGCGGTGTCGCCGGGATTCTTTTTGCCGTGTGGAGTTTCGAGTTTTTGAAACAACTCATCCCGCCTGGCTTGCGACTCTTCGTCGATCTACATATCGACGCATCGGTCCTGATGTTTACTCTTGCTCTTTCGGTGGTTACCGGAATTGTGTTCGGGCTCGCACCCGCTTTGCAGTCGCTACACGTAGATCTCAATGAGGCACTAAAGCAAGGTGGCGGGAGGACCAGTCTGAGCACAGGTCATCGACGGCTACAGAGCGCGATGATTATCGGCGAAGTAGCGCTGGCAATGGTTCTGCTGGTAGGCGCTGGATTGTTGATCAAAACGTTTGCGAAATTGAGCGATCAATACGCAATGTTGCGAGCCGACAGTGTTCTCTCCCTGCGCACACTGTTGCCTGTTTACACCCTTTACGAAAAGTCCGAGAAGCGTTTCGCGTTCTACAAACAAGTGCTGGAAAAAGTTAGCTCACTACCTGGAGTGGTCTCGGCGGGATATACGACTTCCGTGCCGCTTGATTGGAAGGGCGGAACAAATGGAATAAGCATTGAAGGCCGGCCGGTCGAACGAGGCGTTTTTTACGATGCCAACCATCGGCAGATTAGCCCGGATTACTTCAAAGCAATTGGCATCGCACTCGAGCAGGGCCGCTTCTTCAATGAAGCCGATAACGAAAAATCGACACCGGTCGCAATCGTTAACAGAACGATGGCGCGCGAGTTTTGGCCCGGCGAGAACGCAATCGGTAAGCGCTTTAAGCAAGGCAGACCCGAGTCAACAGAGCCCTGGATCGAAATAGTCGGCATTGTCGCGGATCTCAAGCAAATGGGAGCCGAAAAGCCGGTGAAGCCGGAGATGTACATGCCTTACCTGCAAGTCGGTGATCAACCATGGTATTCGCCGCGCGATCTCATCATTCGCGCGTCGGTCCCTCCGTTGAATCTGGTGCCGGCGGTGACCGACAAAGTGCACGAGGCGGACGCAAACCAGCCGGTGTCAAATGTCCGGACGATGAAGGAAGTCCTCGGCGAAGAGTTCGGGCAGCGTGAGACCGGGACGACATTGCTGGGTGTTTTTGCCGCGCTTGCAATGTTGTTGGCTGCAATCGGACTCTATGGTGTTCTTTCCTACTTTGTTACACAACGAATACCGGAGTTCGGAGTACGTATGGCGCTCGGCGCTCAATCACGCGACATACTATTCCTCGTGCTAAGACACGGTATGGGGCTGGCACTTGTTGGTCTCACAATCGGGTTGATCGCATCGTTGGCACTTACGAGGTTAATGGAGAGTCTGCTATTCGACGTCAGCGCCAGCGACCCGATTGTCTTTGGATTGATCGCGATCCTGCTGGCAGGCGTCGCGTTCGCCGCTTGCGCCATTCCGGCATTGCGCGCAACCAGAGTCGATCCGATGATTGCGCTGAGATACGAATGACAATTCGAGGGCCGATCGAACAAAGCGGCGCCCAACGATTTAAAGTTATTGGAGGTACTCATGATACTAACAAAGGTCAATACACCCCTGTTCATTTTGATATTGGCGTCCTGGAGCTCAGCCGGTTCGCTCAATATTCATTCATACTTCGAACAGACCAGTTCAACGAAATCGTCCAGCTCGAGTCGTAGCCAACACTCGGTGACCTCAAATGATAATGAGTGGCACTGGAAGCACTCCGAGAACGGTGTCGGCCTCGAGGTAAAGATTCGTGGAAACGTGGAGTTCACCGACGACTATTCAGACATCACGAACATTTCGGACGGCGGTTCAATTTTCATCACCGATGATCGCGGGGGTACGACGCGAAAATTCGAAGCGAAAGCCGGCGCTAGTGGCATTCAGCGAACCTATTGGGTGAACGGCGCTACGCGTCAATTCGATCGCGAAGCAAGCGCGTGGCTCGCGAAGGTTCTTGATGATACCGTGCGGCAAGGCGGTTACGATGCGAAACCGCGAGTCAAGCGAATTCTTATGCAAAGCGGCCCTGACGGCGTGCTTCAAGAGATCTCTCGATTAAAGGGAGATTACGTAAAACGCATCTACTTCGACGAGCTGATCGAGAACGGTAATCTTGATGACCAGCAGGTCCGCCAGGTTTTGCGGCAGGCCGCAGCGGAAATCAAGTCGGACTACGAAAAGGCTCAGCTTCTGATCAAGATGTCTCAGGGTTATGTGACAACCGATAACCAGCGCAGCATTTACCTGGAAGGCGTAAATACTCTGCACTCAGACTATGAGAAGGGACGCACGATCGGCGCTCTCATCAAAAAAGGGAATCTGAGCCATGAAAATATGCTTTTTGTCCTTGGGGCAGTTAAGAACATCTCGTCAGAGTACGAGCGCGCTCAGTTGCTGATAAAGATAGCGGATGCAACTCCACTCGACGAATCCGTGCGTGTGGCCTACGTTGATACGGTCGCAACAATGAAGTCGGACTATGAGAAGGGACGTGCTCTCTCGGCATTTGTAAAGAAAGGGGAACCGGCGACGGATACGCTGCTCCTTGCGGTCAAGGGCGCTGCAAACATAAATTCCGATTATGAGAAAGCACAATTCCTGATCAAAGTCGCGGCCGCCGGCTCAAAAGATGAAGCGGTGCGAAACGCTCTGATGGATGCGGCTCGGTCGATCCAGTCGGACTACGAGCGTGGCCGTGTTCTGAGTGCTGTGGTCAAGTAACCTATAGGTCCAATTACGAAGAGGTGATACTTATGATTCTGATGATCTGCATGCTCTTTCTCGCGGTTCTGCCATCCGCTTCGTCGGATGAGTGGACAAAGACTTTCCATTTAGAGCGCGTCGCCAAAGTACGCGTCGATACCAGCGACGCCAACATCCACGTTACGTCGTGCGACTGCTCAGAAGTCACCGCCCGAGTCACAACTAAGGGCTGGAAAATCGGCGGCGACGGCATCAACGTAATAGACCGTCAAAGCGCCGACCAAATCGATATCGAAGTTCGCTACCCGCACCACAACTTTCAAATAGGCTGGAATAACCGGAGCGTAGATATTGAGCTCAAGGTGCCAAGACAAGCCGATCTCGATGTCCACACCGGAGACGGCAACGTGGACGTTCAAGGCGTAAAGGGCAACATTATTCTGCGAAGCGGTGACGGAAACCTTAAACTTTCCGACTTGCAGGGTACGCTTAAGGCCGACACCGGCGACGGAAACATCGATATGCGGAACGCGCAGGGCGATTTGACCCTGCATACCGGAGACGGTCGTATAGAAGTCAGCGGAATCGACGGTAGCTTTCGCGCCGAAACCGGGGATGGCCGCGTCAATGTCAACGGGCGATTCGACGTGCTTGATGTCAAGACAGGCGATGGTGGTATTGATGCGGTTGCAGTCGAAGGCTCAAAGCTCGAGACCAATTGGCGCTTGAACACCGGTGATGGCCATTTGAATCTTGCTATCCCGGCAACAATCGCGGCTGATATCGAGTTGCACACGAGCGATGGTCAAATCGATTTCAACCTGCCGGTAATGGTCTCCGGACGCCAGAGTAAGAAAGAAGTTCGAGGTCAATTGAATGGCGGCGGGAAGCTGCTGTCGTTAAGGACCGGCGACGGATCGATCCGATTGGAGAAACGGTAGCTCTCAGTTCACTTTCTGGCGCTAACCTAAGGCGTCGTGGTGCACACGTAGTAACGAATTTATTCGTTTTGTTTCGATTGTCTCGCCTTTGAGTCAGAACGAATAAATTCGTTACTACGTGTGCACTACTGTCAGGTACCCGTAAACAACGCGTATGATGGCTCCTTTTAACAGGTGATTATGGAAAATAGACTGCGGCGCGTATTGCTGTCGGTTGTGATTATTGCCGTCAGCTCGCTCATGGTTTCCGTAGCACGATCGCAGGCCTCGCTCTCTGCTGTTCCCGTCGACACAGCCGCGCCGCTGGCTTCGGCGCAAACTCAGAGCGACTTTGATCTGATGCGCAAAGCACTCGAGGAAGCTCATTCAGGTTTGTACCGATATGCTTCCAAACCCGAAATGGACCGCGTATTCGACACCCAGCGTGCAAAGCTGAGTAGAGCGATGTCCAGCGCCGAATTCCTGACTGTGCTGGCCGAAACAATCGCGCAAATCAAATGCGGACACAGCGGCGTCAGGCAAGACGAGGAACTACAAAAGGAACTTGTGGCCGCCAGGAAGTTCCCTTTGCAAGTGCGACTCGAAGGTCCCCGAATGATAGTGCTGTTCAACGACACCGCGAATGACCAGACGATTCGACCGGGGATGGAGATTCTGGAAATAAACGGCCGCAAGTCAGATGACATCGTCAAAGCGATCCTGCCAAGGCTGTCTCGCGACGGTGACATCGAGACAGGTCGTCGCATGAGCCTGCAACAAAGCTTTCCGCAGCTTTTCTGGCTGAGTGGTGATCGCAGCAGCGAGTTCACCATCAAAGCGCAAGAAGGTAACGGGAAAGTCGTCAGCGCAAAACTGCCGGGTGTGACTGATGATGAGCGAAAGAATAACTCGAACGGAGTGAACGCCGATCTCAAAGCAAATCTCGCAAAGCTGAAATGGTCTCAGGGAAATCTCTCACTTCGATTCCTAAAGGATCCAGACATTGCTCAGATAAGAATTGATGGCTTTGGCGGCAACGATTATCCGAAATGGATGGAAGACACGTTTCGTACCCTAAAAGAAAAAGGGACGAAATCGCTGATAATCGATTTGCGCGGGAACGGCGGCGGCGCGGATATGTATGGCGCGATGCTCGTGTCTTATCTCACCGACAAGCCGTTTCGATACTTTGATCATATCAACGTCAAGACGATCAACCCCTCATTCGTCGAATATTCAGACTGGCGCCGCGATCGTGAGCCTCGTCTGCGTGAGCTGATGAAGCCCAATCCCGCGGGCGGTTTTCTCGTACCAATAGAGATCCATCCGGGGGTCGCCGAGCAACCGGCGGGGAAATACCCCTTCTTAGGAAAAGTGTTTGTGCTAATCGATGGCGGCACCTTCTCGACTGCCGCCGATTTCTGCGCGGTAACTCATCACCTCAAACGTGCAACGTTCATTGGCGAAGAGACTGGCGGCGGGTATTACGGCAATAACTCTGGAATGCAAACAGTATTGACCCTGCCGAACTCGAAGGTTCGCGTCCGTATACCGATGTATGAATACTGGAACGCAGTGCCCGGGTATGATGGCACGCGTCGTGGAACCCGTCCGGATCGTGTGATTGAAACAAAGGTTGGGAACCTGTTGAAAGGGATTGATGAGCAACTAAATGTGGCATTGAAGATGGCTGAATGATTTCACAATAGGAAAGGTCCATTGGTCCTATTCCTGGAGACACCATGAACGGCTTCATTCAAGACCTGCGATATGGTTTCCGGACATTGACGAAGAGTCCCGCATTTACAGTTGTGGCGGTGCTCACACTCGCTCTGGGGATCGGCGTCAACAGCTCTATCTTCAGCTTGATCAACGCGGTGCTCCTCAGACCTTTGCCGTTTAAGGATCCCGACAGACTCATATCCATCTGGGAACGGCGCGACTCCTCAAATGACGCTAACCTCCCGATTTCGGGACACGAATTCGTGGCCTGGCGCGATCAGGCTTCGAGCGTCGATAAGATGGCGATGATTCGCGGAGACGGACTAATTCTGACCGGCGCCGGCGATCCAAGCTCTGTTTCGGTATTACGTGTGTCGTCGGATTTCTTTTCTGTTCTGGGTGTTTCTCCAATTCTCGGCCGCACTTTCTTACCCGAGGAAGACCAACAGACCAATCGGATCGCCGTGTTGAATGCTGCAGTCTGGAAAAGTCGATTCGGATCCGATCCGGAAATAATCGGCAAAGGCTTGATGCTGAATGACCAGCAGTACACCGTGGTCGGCGTTATGGCTCACCGATGCATCGGATCATGGCTAAACGCAGACCCTGACGTGTGGCTACCCATCGATTTGCCGGATGAGATTCGAAAGGTGGGCGAGCACGGCAACAACGTCATCGGCCGCCTTAAACCTGGCGTGTCGCTGGACCAGGCGCAAACTGAGCTCGCCCAGGTCGCGAAGGCACTAGAGCAGGCATATCCAAACAATAACGTAGGGCATCGCGTAAGGATCCTTACGATAAAGGAAGCTTCAGTCGCTTCGGTGCAACTTGCATTGCTCGTGCTCTTCGGCGCCGTAGGGTTTGTCTTATTAATCGCCTGCGCCAATGTTGCCAATCTTCTGCTCACTCGAGCGGCTGGTCGGCAGAAAGAGATCGCAATCAGGACCGCTCTAGGAGCTAGTCGCCTTCGTCTGATTCGTCAGATGTTGACCGAGAGCTGCTTGCTTTCACTCATCGGAGGCGGCGTAGGAGTGTTGCTGGCATTGTGGATCATCGATCTTCTGCCGTTACTCACGGCAGTCAACATCCCGCGCATCGAGGAAATCGGCATCGACCGCAGTGTGCTTGCGGTTACCATTGGGCTCTCGTTGTTGACAGGCTTTATCACTGGCCTCGCTCCTGCTATCCGAAGCACAAGGCTGAGCATCAGCCAGGGTTTAAATGATGGGACTCGTACATCATCGAACCAGGGCAGGAGGCGAATCGGAAGCCTGCTGGTGATAATCGAAGTAGCTCTCGCGCTGGTTTTGCTGGTCGGCGGGGGCTTGATGCTAAGAAGTTTTGTGAAGCTTGTCGATGTTGACCCGGGTTTCGATCCTCACAACGTGCTTCGCCTTGATCTGGCGCTGCCGGCTCCGAGATATGCAAAGCCGGAGAGAATGAGGAATTTTTACAGCGAGTTACTCGAGCGGCTGAGATCCATTCCCGGAGTCGAGACAGTCGGTGCAACGACACAAACTCCATTGAGGCCGGGCGACAACTGGAGTTATTTCTCGATCGGGGGCCGTCCCGCTCCGGCGCCCGGACAGGAAACTGCAGCCGCGATGCGTACGGTTAGCTCCGACTACTTCCGCGCAATGAGGATCCCGCTAAAGAAAGGAAGATACTTCACAGAAACAGATGCCCGGATCGCCCTGCCGGTAATGCGCTGGTACGACCAACAACCATATCCGGAGCACTACAATGACCCTCAGCCGGCTCCGGCAATCATCATTAATGAAACAATGGTCCGGATGTACTTTCCGAACGAGGAACCGCTCGGACAACGAATGCGCATTATCGCCAGCCCATGGCTAACCATAGTAGGTGTAGTTGGCGATGTGTTACATCAGGGCTTGAACACGAAACCGAATCCCGAGATGTATTTGTTCGACTTGCAGGAGCCGCAGGATTCAATGGCGGTAATGGTGCGAACGCGAGTCAATCCGTTGAGCCTGGCGTCGGTTGCGCGTGAGCAAGTCTTATCGGTTGATCCAGACCAGCCCGTAGCGATCACTACCATGGATCAGATATTCTCGATCTCGGTTGGAGGCCAGAGGTTCAATACGCTGCTCATAAGTATTTTTGCCGGCCTTGCGTTATCGATGGCAGTGATAGGCGTTTTTGGAGTGATCAACTATTCGGTGGCGCAGCGAACCCATGAGATCGGAATTCGAGTAGCCTTGGGTGCGCAAAGGAAAGACATACTGAGGCTGGTTGTCGGTGAAGGTTTGATCCTGTCGCTCGCGGGCGTTGCGGTCGGCTTGGGCGGAGCGTTCGCGCTCACACGTTTAATTGCGGAGCTGCTGTTTGGAGTGAGCCCTACAGATCCGCTCACGTTTTCAGCGGTAGCGATTTTGCTGACGAGTGTCGCGGTGCTGGCGAGTTATATTCCGGCTCGACGAGCGATGAAGGTTGATCCAATGGTGGCACTACGGCGGGAATGAAGGGAATTGGCGGTTGGGGATTTGCGATTGCCGATTTGAGATTGCTGATTTGAGATTGCCGATTTGAGATTGCCGATTTTGACATGTGCAATTTGAAATTTGAAATTTGAGACCTGTTTGCGACCGCAGATTCAGATTGCAGATTCAGATTGCAGATTGCAGAATGTCCAAATCGCATCGTATCAGAATTGCCAATGTCTAAGCGGCCATCTCAAAGCCTACACACTGATTCAATTCTGAATCTGAATATGCAATCTGAATATGCAATCTGACTCTGACTCTGCAATTTGAATCTTATTCCGAACCTGAGTCTGCATTCTGACTCTGAATCCGCAATCTGAATCTGCAATCTGAATCGACAATCTGAATCTGCAATAATCACAAATCGACAGTCAAACCGCCAATGTCAAACCTCTCCTACATCTCGCCAAAAGCCGCCGTCCGAGTGAGCTCGATTCAAGGCCGAGGCTTGTTCGCAGTCGAACCCATTCAACAAGGCGAGATCGTTTGCATCAAAGGCGGCCATATTTTCGACCGCGAGACCCTTCATCGACTGACCATATCCCTCGGTCCAGCTGAAATACAGATCGCTGAGGACTTTTTCATCGGCCCTCTCGAACAATCCGAACGAGAAGGCTGCATGATCTTCAGCAATCATTCATGCGAACCGAACATCGGCGTGCAGGGCCAGATTGTCTTTGTAGCGTTACGCGACATCAAACCCGGTGAGGAGCTTACTCACGACTGGGCAACTACCGATGATGACGATTATGAAATGGAGTGCAATTGCGGAGCACAAAGTTGTCGAGGAACGATCAGCGGTCAGGATTGGCGAAGAAAGGATCTTCAGGAAAAGTACGCCGGGCATATGTCGTGGTATTTGACTGAGAAGATCAGGAGGAATGAGTAAAATCGGGAAATTTCAAATTGCAAATTTCAAATCAAATAATTTCAAATCTAAAATAGTAATCTAAAATTTCAAATCTCAAATGATCTCAAATTTCAAATTTCATATTTCAAAAGATAACCAAATTTCAAATTTCAAATTCCAAAATTTCAAGAATTGCAACTTGAAATTAACAAATCCGAACTCTGAAAGCGCCATTACTAATTCGCACTTCTGGGAATGCAGTTACAAAGATTCGCACTTCTGGAAATGGAGTTAAAAGATTCGCAGTTCTGGGAAATGGAGTCACAAAGACGGACACTGGCATGCCTTTTTGGTTCGCACTAAACACGATAATCATTGAACTTAAGTCTATCTCTGTTTGGCACTCAGATTGGCTTGTGCAGGGTGCTTGTCCCGCTCCTGAGGGCGAAGGCAAGCAGTAATCATCCTCAGCGAAGATTTCTGGATCGCTGACGAGACTAGCGGAACTCCTTGAAGAACTTGGTCAACAAATTGATGAAAAAGCTGATCAATTTCCAGGGTTGGTTGCGACGGAGATTCGCTATCATTATCCTCTCGCTCGTGCTCGTCGCGCTCACCTACGGCCAGAGCAGGCAATCGACAAATTCAAAAACAATCGCCTTTACAAACGTAACCGTGATCGACGGCAAAGGCTCCGACGTTCGAGCTGACATCACTGTGGTCATCGAGGGCGATCGGATCATTGACGTTGGACCGCGGTCTCCGATTCCAAAAGGCGCGCAAGTCATCAACGCAGCGGGCAGGTTTTTGATACCCGGGATGTGGGATATGCATACGCACCTCGGCAAGGCAGGCGAAGTTGTGTTTCCTGCGCTCATATCCAACGGCGTCACCAGCGTGCGTGAAATGGGCGGCGACGGCGAAGCCACGATTTCATTGCGTGAGCGAGTAAAGCGCGGCGAGCTATTGGGGCCGCGCATCAAGGCTACCGGATTGATACTCGAGAATCCGCGCTTCATTCAGGTGCTTGAGCGGATCAGTGGCGAATCATTCACAGGTAAAAGAATCGGCGTCGCAAATGCTGACGACGCGAAACGCGCGGTCGAAGCCAACGTAAAAATGGGAGCGGACTTTTTGAAGATTCGTACGAACGCTTCAAGAGATGCGTATTTCGCCATTGCTTCCGAAGCCAAACGTGTTGGCTTGCCTCTGGTCGGGCATCTGCCGGTAGGAATCAGTGCGCTCGATGCCTCTAACGCTGGACAACGGAGCATCGAGCACGGCTGGGTGATGCTCGAGAAGATTCCTGCGGACAAACTGAAAGAGATCGCCGCAGGACTTATCAAGAATGACACATACGTCGTTCCAACGCTCGTAGCCGGGCGAGGCTTCAGAGAAACACCGGACGAGCAGGTAATTGCTGTTATCGATGATAAATCAGGCGCGCTTGACCCACGCCGCAAGTACGTGTCGCAGTCGCTCGTCGATTTCTGGCGCAAGCAGATCGAAATGAAAAAATTTGAATCGGAAAAACTCGACTGGATGGCAGTGAGACAGAACAATCTGGAGATTTTTCGGATTCTGCATAAGGCCGGAGTAAAGATGATGGCGGGGACGGATCTTGGAGCCCCGCTCTGTTATCCCGGATTTGCTTTGCACGACGAGCTCGAGCTGATGGTGAATGACATTGGATTGACTCCAGCCGAAGCTTTACAAAGCGCTACTCGGCTCCCCGCAGAATTTATGGGACTCGGAGCTACTCTGGGCACGATTGAAAAAGGAAAGCTTGCGGATCTCGTACTTCTCGATGGCAATCCTCTGGTTGATATCAAGAACACGCGCAAGATCGCAGCAGTCATTGTGAGCGGCCGGATGTTAGACAAAGCTGAGTTGAAATCGATGATGGACAAAATGGCAGCCGAGGCGGGTAAGAATTAAGAAACAGGGTTCTAGTTTTTGTTTTCGTTCAGAGTTTAGCGTTCAGCGTTCACCATTCAGTTATTTCAACGGATTGGTGGCGCTCGCGGCGTGTTACATTCCGGCAAGACGAGCAACAAAAGTAGACCCGATGATTGCTCTGAGATGTGAATGAAATGCTTTGACTAATGGCTTGTGTGTTAGATGGATTTATGCAAAGCGTAGTAATTGGCATTCCAAAAATTTCACATCGAGCTGAAACCAAAACCCGATTCACGTCACTCACGTTTCTGAAATCCTCACAGCGATAGGAGTCGATATGTCGATCCTGCTCCACGATCTGCGATACGCGTTCAGAATGCTTCTGAGAAACCCCGGCGTCGCGATGATCGCTGTTGTCGCGCTCGGGCTCGGAATCGGGGCCAATACGGCGATCTTTAGCGTGGTCAATTCCGTGCTGCTGCGGGCACTTCCCTACACCGACCCTGATCGGCTAATGATGGTGAGGGAGAACAAGTTTCCACAGTTCCCTGAGTTCTCAATTTCACCTGGGAACTTCCTGGATTGGCAAAAACAGGATACGTCCTTTGAAACGCTTGCGGCCGTAAGCGGCACCTCTTACAACCTCGTTACCAATGACGCCGAACCTGAGCGGCTCCGCGGCGCCCGAGTAACTGCGGGAGTCTTCGAAATGCTTGGTGTGCGGCCGATGCTGGGCCGCACATTTACTGATGAGGAAGACAAACCTGGACACGAGAATGTCGCCATCATAAGCGAGAGTCTCTGGAAACGCCGCTTTGGGAACGATCCCAACATAGTAGGTCAATCGGTAACCCTGAGCGCGGCCAGCTACACAATCATTGGCGTTATGCCATCCAGCTTTCCGTTTCCCGATCGCGAAACTGATCTGTGGACGCCGATGGCTTTTACTGCTCGACAGGCGCAGCAGCATGGCAGTCATTACTTATCTGTTGTCGGACGCCTCAAACAAGGCGTTTCAATTTCAGAAGCAGACGCCGAGCTCAAAACAATCGCGGCGCGGCTTGCTGAACAGTATCCGAGCTCTAACGCCGGTTGGAGCACCAGCATCACCCCGCTTCAGGATTACCAAATCCGCGACATAAAGTCCGGTCTCATTTTTCTTTTGGGTTCCGTCGCCCTGGTTCTGCTCATCGCCTGCGCAAACGTCGCCAACCTTTTGCTGGCGCGCGCGACGGCCCGGCAAAGAGAGATTGCTATTCGCACCGCGCTTGGCGCAAGCCGTGGAAGAATTGCTCGCCAATTGCTGACTGAAAGTATTCTTGTGGCATTCATTGGCGGGACCGTCGGATTGTTCCTGGCCTGGTGGGGAATGGGATCGCTACTCGCTCTAGCGCCTGACGATCTTCAACAAGTCAAAAATGTCACCCTTGATTTGCGCGTCCTCGCGTTCACGCTGGGAGTGACGTTGCTGACCGGCGTCGTTTTTGGTCTGGTTCCCGCGATACAAGCTTCAAACCCAAATCTCAATGACACTCTCAAGGAAGGGGGACGTGGAACGACCGTTGGTCACCACCGCGTTCGCAGCTCTTTAGTAATTCTTGAGGTCGCGCTGGCGCTGGTGCTGTTGGTCTGTTCAGGCCTGTTGATTCGAAGTTTTGTAAGCTTGAACAAGGTCGACCCCGGCTTCAATTCCAGGAACGCGTTGACGGTGAACATCGCTCTGCCTGGCAGGAAATATCAGAACCCGGATCAATATTCATCCTTCTACACCCAGCTGCTCGAGAGACTTGCGGTGCTGCCTGGTGTTACCGATGCTGGTGCAACCCAGTCGCTGCCTATCCAGGGAGACTTTCTTGTGAGCTTCAAGATTCAGGGACGACCTCCTGCGGCACCGGGAGAGGACAGAAGCACAAATTACTATACCGTTACTCCGGGATATTTTAAGAGTATGGGGATCCCTTTGATTCGGGGGGCGGCTTTTTACAGAGCAAGACAACAGCAAGAGCCAGCGGGTTGCGATAATCAACGAAACGATGGCCCGAACTTACTTCGCTGACGAAGACCCGATAGGAAAGAGCATATTCCTTTCCCAGGGTGAAGATAGTTTCCGTGAGATCGTTGGAATCGTTGGCGATGTAAAGCAGTACGGACTTGGTCAACCGAGTCCGCTTCAGACCTACGAGCCTTATCTTCAGATGCCATTTAGCGGAATGACAGTGGTGGTTAGAACGCAGGGTCCTCCGGAAAGTCTGAGCGATACGGTTCGGCGCGAGGTGCTTGCGATCGACAAGGAACAACCTGTCTCACGCGTCAGAACTCTTGAGCAAATTATCTCCAGCTCCGTTCAGCAGCAGCGATTCTTGATGCTCCTGTTAGGCATTTTTGCGGGCGTAGCAATGATCCTTGCGGCAGTTGGATTATATGGGGTGATGAGCTACGCGGTTACACAACGAACGCACGAGATTGGAATTCGAATGGCGTTGGGCGCGGACAACGGTAACGTGCTGCGACTGATAGTCGGTCACGGAATGATGCTGGCTTTGATAGGAATCGCAATAGGTTTGGCCGGTTCATTCGCAGTGACGCGTGTGATGTCAACGCTGTTGTTCGGGGTCAGTGCGACTGATGCAATCACCTTTGGAGGAATTTCGGTCTTGCTTGCAGTCGTGGCTCTGGTGTCTTGTTTAGCGCCGGCATATCGGGCGATTCGAGTCGATCCGATGGTGGCACTGCGCCACGAGTAAGCAAAAACCAATTCAGTCAATTCTGCGAGCTTTGCGGTCCTTTGCGTCTTTTGCGCAAACCACAACGGTCAAATCCTGTGTCTCGCATAGAACGCGAAGATCCGCAAAGCTCAATTTCTAATACATCGTCCCACCATTGACGAAACCAATCGAAGAAATCATCCTGTTACTCCGTCTAATCGTTGTAATTCGCAAACCATCAGCTTAGAGGCTGTGTGAAAAGTTCGTAGTTCGGCCTTTAGGCGGAAGCTTGTACCGTGAATTTCGTCAAATTACCAACTTCCGCCTAAAGGCCGAACTACGAACATCGGTTTTCACACAATCTCTTAGACGGGATACAACTGATGAACTCCTTTTGGCGAGATCTGATCTTCGGCACGCGACTGCTTCTAAAACAACCTGGCTTCACAATACTGGCGGTTCTCACCCTGGCCCTTGGAATCGGCTCCAACACCGCGATCTTCAGCGTAGTAAACGGCGTCCTCCTCAAACCTCTTCCGTACCCGCATCCAGAGCGTCTCGTTACTCTCTGGGAGCGAAATCCGCAGAAAGGTATGGATCAGGAGTTCGTTACGCCTCCCGACTTTGATGACTGGCAAAGTGAACAAAAAGTCTTCGACCAAATGTCGTACTGGACCGGGGACACCGAGTTGAACCTCGTCCAGGATGATGGCAGCGAAAAAGTTCGCGCCTCATACACATCGGCGAGCCTGTTTCAATCGCTTGGGGTGCAGCCGGTAGATGGCCGCGCATTCACAGAGGACGAGGACAAAAAAGAAGGCAATCGCGTCGCCCTGATCGGATATGAACTTTGTCAACGGAAGTTTGGGAGCTCATCTGATGCGCTTGGCCAGACGGTAACCTTAGATACTTTTGGTCGGAGGACCTACACGATCGTAGGTGTGATGCCTCGAGGTTTCCAGTTTCCTGGAAAATCCGAAATCTGGCTTCCCGCAGGATGGAACGGTATTCCGCGCGATCGCCGAGGCGGACACTGGATACAGGCCCTGGCGCGACTCAAAGATGGTGTCACATTGGAGCAGGCTCTGGCTGAAATGAATTCAATTCAGGGCCGAATCGAATCTCAATTTCCGAACCTAAACCTTGGTTCACAAGTCGCTGTCGTTCCGTTGCTCGAACAGACCGTCGGGCGCACCTTGCAAACTGCTTTGTGGGTGCTCTGGGGTGTCATCGCGACGGTGCTGCTGATTGCTTGCGCAAATGTTGCTAACCTGACTCTCGCGCGCGCATCCGCTCGCCAAAGGGAGATTGTTATCCGGCTGGCGTTAGGCGCAAGCCGATGGCAAGTAGTCCGGCAACTCCTGACCGAAAGTGCGCTGCTCGCGTCGATTGGCGGCCTGCTCGGCCTCGCTTTGGCGATCGCCGGAATTTCTGCTTTGAAGTCGATCAGCACAGAGCCGATTCCTCGATTGCAGGATGTTCGCATGGACGCTGGCGTTCTCGGCTTTACGCTGTTCGTTTCGCTTGTCACTACGGTCTTATGTGGCCTGGCGCCCGCGTTGGAAACCACCAAACAAAATTTGAACGATGCATTAAAGGAAGGCGCGGCCGCGACAACCGCCGGATTGCGGCGCAACCGTTTGCGAAACGCGCTGGTAATTGCCGAAGTGGCGTTATCATTGCCGCTTCTGGTGGGTGCCGGTTTGATGCTCAATAGCTTTGCGAACCTGGTTAATCTCAATCGAGGAATTCAGACCGATCATCTCATCGTCGCAAGATTAGACTTTTCGATTAGCGGTTACACGACCTGGGTTCGACCGACGAACACTCGACCCCAGGTGACCATACTGGCTTTGATGGAAAGGTTGGCAGAGCAACCCGGCGTGCAATCGGTTGCGGCGGTCAATTCGCTGTCCCGCAGTTTGGAGCCTCCAAGGCAAGGCATAGTGCTCGAACGCCGACAACTCAACGAAGCGCCGCGAGCGAATTATCAGGGCGTCACACCAGATTACTTTCGCACAATGGGCATTCCTTTATTGAAAGGCCGCACGTTTACCGAGCTCGATGCGTTTGAGGCGCCGACGGTCGCAATCATCAATGAGACGATTTCTAAGAAATACTTCGCTGATGAAGATCCGATCGGACAGCACCTGGCGATGGAAGGAAGAACTCCAGGCCAGCCCGCAGGACCGAATCGCCCGAACACATCTCCGTGGACTGAGATCGTCGGTGTGGTAGCCGATACAAGAAAGATCAATTTGAACGCCGATACTGTTCCCGAGATCTACGTTCCCTACTGGCAGTATCCGATGCAAACGCCCGAACTGCTCGTACGCACAACCGCACCGATAGCGAGCACCGTTGCTGCGATTCGGAATGAGGTTAGAGCGGTGAACAAGAATCTACCTGCACCGAGCATTCAAACACTCGATGCGATGCTCTCTGATATGGTCGCGCAGCCGCGCTTTCAAGCCACGCTTCTTACGCTATTCGGTTTAATTGCGCTTCTGCTCTCCGCGGTAGGAATCTACGGCGTGATGGCTTACACGGTTTCGCAGAGAGTTCAGGAGATCGGCATAAGAATGGCATTGGGCGCCGAACCAAAACACGTGTTCAAACTGATTGCCGGGCGAGGCTTGTTGCTGGTAGTGATCGGGATTGCGGTGGGCGTGGCTGCGGCGCTTGCGTTGACGCGTGTGATGTCGAGTTTGTTGTTCTCGGTCAGCGCTACCGATCCGTTGACCTTTGCTGCGGTTGTGCTATTGCTCGCCGGAGTGGCCCTGGGAGCTTGTTTGGTGCCAGCCCGGCGGGCCATCAAGGT
>Ga0126384_10000540_pt1 | contig 20953 bp, 15 predicted proteins | sample PanSoiMetPlot_36_FD_92543 | JGI IMG/M metagenome (GOLD analysis project Ga0126384, IMG submission 92543) | Tropical forest soil microbial communities from Panama - MetaG Plot_36 | ecosystem: Environmental > Terrestrial > Soil > Tropical forest > Bulk soil | place: Panama | collected 2016-02-17 | reverse complement strand
CGTGGAATCAGCGTCTCACCTGGCGCGGGCTGCAAATTGAAATTTCCAAAGCGCGTGCAAATGATGTTGGCAGGTTTATTCGGCGCATTGCAGTTAGTCCCTGGCGGAGCGAACGAAGGACGCTCGAAGAACTGGCCATCGCCGTTACTGTCAGCGCCGGTAATTATGTTGAAGGGCGCACCTGATGAGGCCAGGATGAACGGGTTCACACTGACTCCCCACCAGTTTGTGGTCCATGTGCCGCCAAACGAGAAACGTTCGCGAATATCAAAACCACCACGTCCGTACTCCTGGCGCAGATTGTATGAATCAGCCGGGAAGCTGCGACTGCCCTGACCATCAGCATCGTTTCTGCTGTTGCTTAGGCTGAAGTTGCCGAAGAAACTAATGAACTGGCTGAACCTATTATTAAAACCAATATAAAACTGCCGCTGGTTGAATCTGGCGCTGGACTCGAACTGATAAACATCGCCGATGTTGCCTAATGGCCGAGTCCCAAGCGGGTTCGTTGGCGTAATGCTGCCTGGTATAGGAGCGTTGATATCTCTCAATCGAATCACGTGCTGAATCTGAACCATGAATAACCCGGCAAACATCGTGAACCTGTAGGGCAACTGACGTTCAACTTGAATACCGCCACCGTAGACGGTTGGCGTTCTTAGGTCCGGCGCAACTCTGTATGTGATCTGGCGGACTGTACCTGGACCAACCAGCGGCGGAACGTTGGGAAATGCGTCAAGTCCTGTTGGCAGGGGCGGCACAAAGACGAGTGTTCCGTTCTGGCCATTAACGCAGGGGGTCGTGGGATCGACACCAGTGTTGCGCTGGCAGACATACAGTGGGCTTTCTCGTAAGAGGAACTGCTGCTCCCTAACGCCATCAAACCGGATCGCCTGTAGCGTTTGATTCTCCCCGAACCGATTGTAAAAGACTCCAAAGCCGGCTCGAATAACCATCTTGGGTGGACGAGCGCTGTTAGCTGCTCCAGGTGACCAGGCTATCGCGGCGCGCGGCGCGAAGTTGAGCGGACTATGAATATTAGTTTGATATTCGTAGCGCAGTCCGTAGCTCACCGTAATATTCGGCCGCACGCGCCAATCATCCTGACCATAAACACCCAAGTCGAATTGCGAGACGGAGGCCTTCGGATCCCCAGTATTGATGCTGAACTGCGCCGCGCCCGCGCCGCGCGCCCGCAGGTCGGATGCCGTCAGGAATCGTGGATCGTTTGCGGGCAGTTGTGTGCGCGGAAACAGGAGTTGGTTCCGACGATAGCGCTCGATGCTATCGACCGGAATAGGAGACGCATTAGGTATTGGATCGCCGTTGGCGTCTAATTGAGGTACGAGTGCTCCAGTGAAAACGTATTGCCCGCCGAAATTTGCTGGATTGATGTTGTCCACATGTACGCCGCGCAAACGCCCGCCAATTTTGATTGCGTGTTGGCCCTTCTGGATGGCGGTGAAGTTGCTGAACTCCCAACGCGTATCCGTGTTGTCGAAATGCCCAACCTGTGAACTGCCGCCGATAAATGCACCGCTGACCACCAGGGCTATTGTCGAGCTATCTCCAAGACTCTCGTTGCGTGAATGTGTGAACTGGAAACGCGATTCATTGATAGTTGTGGGGCTTAATACTGCCGTCTCAGTGAGCTGAAGGTTGTGCGAGTGGGAAGTGGCCGTGTACGCGCGCTGCGGCAGAGAGAAGCCGCCCACGCCATTGTTCTGGAGGTCCGACGAATTATAGTTGTAGCGAATAACCAGAGTGTTGTTGTTATTAATTGCATAGTCGACGCGCGGACTGAAGTTAATGAAGCGGCGCGGAGCAAGCACGCTCGCGCCGAAAGCGACCGGATTTAAGTTTGGGCCCAGTACGGTTGCTCGAACCAGTTCGTTGTCGTCCACTTCGCGCCTTTCGAAGTCGACAAAATAGGATGCCTTACGCTTGACCAAAGGCCCACTCAGGTTGCCTCCAAATTGTCTTACTTGAAATGGTGTACGTTTCGGTAACGTTGTGTATGGATTACGTGAGTTGAGACTCTCATCATTGAAGTTGAAGTAAGCGCTGCCGCGCAATTTGTCTGTGCCCGGTTTGGTAAATACATCGATCCTCCCGGACGGTTGATCATTCTCAGCGGCAAAAGGATTCTGATTAATCCGAATCTCACGAATTGAGCTCTTTGAGGGCAAAGCTCCTCCGGAAAAACCATCAATAAAAATCTGGCCACCATTAGGTCCTATCGAAGGTCCGGCAAGCGCCTGCAAAGCTGCGGCCAGCTCATCCGGATCGTCCGGCAGCGCGTCGAGATCTTTGCCGGAAATAACCGTTTGATTAGCATTGGCGTTCGGATCAGTATTGACCGGTGTTTCGCCCGCAACGGTCACCTTTTGCTCTTCGATTGTTACTTTCAGTTGCAAATCCAGCGATGCTCGCTGACCAGCTTTGATTTCTAATTCAGTTGCGGCCGTGACCGCGAATCCTTTGGCCGTAGCCTGAACAACATACTTCCCCGGTGCGAGGCCGTTAAAAAGATAGGTGCCCTCGCTATTGCTTACGGACGTTTTGGTTTGTCCGCTTGTATCAGTGAGGGTGACTGAGGCGCCTACAACAGCCGCGCCCAGTTCATCAGTGATGAGACCGCGCAGAGTCGCACGGTTTGCCTGGCCGTAAGCAGCCGATATCGATATGGCGGTGATTAGAACTGTCTGGAGACAGTGTCGGAGGAGCTTGGTGAGCATAATGATCCCCAGCAAATAGACGGTGTATAAGCGCAAGCGTTAACTTGCGCCGATTCGTTCGAGCAAATGGCGTAACCGCAAGCTGCGACTTGCGGTTACGTGTCAAACTATGGCAAGCCGATGCCGAAAGTAACGCCGGAGCCTAGGCCTGCCGCCGGATTCGGGGTTTGCGCGCCGGGCGCCGGCCTCGGTGCCAGCATAGCCAGAAGAGTGTCGGCTCCCGTTACTAAAGTAATAGCCGTCAAGCGCGTTGGGTCTGCGCCTTTGGTACTTGAAACAATAATCGTGTCGCCTACTTTTAAATCAGCGGTTGAAATTGTGGGCAGCCGCTCGAGCATATCGTTGATGTTCCCTCCGCCTCGCATGCCTGGGCCGCCTGGTCCCTGACCGCCACCGGCTGGTCCACCACCTGCTGGTCTATTGGCAGGAGCGCCCTGTCCACCACCCGGAGGGCCGCCTGGACCACCGCCGCCTGGACCACGACCCATCATCGCGCCAAACTCCGCAGGAACCCTTCGCAGTACTGAATCGGACTTGAGGACAATTGTCAGAGGTTGTTTCTTTTCCAACTCATTGATCTTGACTTCGCCGGTGGCAGCGTCGATTGCCGTCACCGTCCCGGCTACAGTGCGAAAGGATCCGCTGACAAATCTTTCCGGAGTGAAGTGGGTTCCGTCCGCACTCTTGGTGCCGAGCGCCCGCACCTGGTCACCGACTTTGAGTTCGCCGAACTCACTCGGTTTCGCATCACTGAATTTGATCGAGTCAGGCGCATAGCGGCGGACATCCACTTTGTCCGAGATCGGAATGATGACAGGCTGTGTCCCCAAACCACTGCGCGTGGAAATGGTGACTTCTTTCGAATCCGGCTTTAGCGCCGAAATAACACCAAGAATGCCGCGCTGACGCCATTCGAGTCGCTCCTGATCTTGCTTCTTGGCGATGTCCGCCTTGGTCATCACCACAAGCCTGCGGGCCGGAATCGATTTGTGATCCTCCGATGTCTTGCCTGAGGCAAGGACACGGTCTCCTTGTGCAATATCTGCAAGAGTAATGTCCGTCGCTTTAGCCAGAGTGGTTTCGCCTGGCGGGAGGCGAGAATATGTGGTCGTATCCGCAAGAATGACTGTAACCTCGGAGCCCGCGTCGGTCTTAACAGTTAGTTGTTTTGCGGCGGAGTCAATGGCTTTGACTTCGCCGACGACGCGTGTGGGAGTGATGTTGGGATCTGTTTGTGGGGCCTGAGCAGCCAGAGATTGTGCTGCGAATAAAGTTCCCGTTACGCAAATCAGGAATAGACAAAGAGCTTTCATTAATTCTCTCCCATATCTGTTTGAACACCGCTCAAGTTGTAAATATGGCAAATAAGACGCTCGGTGACCCGAGCCAACGTCTCTTACGCACCGCCTTTGGCGAATGTTCTCAATTAAATCGTTGTTATTTGCCGTTCCAGCAAAAGTAAGTTGCTCAGTCTCATCATGATAGACGCTTATGACAGGCGAAAACTTACATGCCGACACATATGATGCAGGAAGTCGGAGGATCTTTACGAATTTTCGGAATTGCAATGTGAGATCAGAGTGCAGCAGGGTTTCTCCACGTCGCGCCACGACCGACCGTCAACGCCAGGCCCAGGCTAAGAACAATGGTGAATGCGATCATGAATGGCCAAACATAGGGCAGTGATGCAAGGATTCCCCAAACGATAGTCCCCAGCAGTAGCGCCATTGACTCAGACTGATGGCCCATTGGAAGAAAGCGACGCTGCAGCCACCGACCAGTCGCAGCATAAATGATTACGCGACCAAATATACCGGAGGCTATGATCAACATGATGGTTAATAATCCCACTACGACACTGACTGGCGTCGGCAGCAGAAACAAACAGGCTTCAACACCAAAACCCACGACGAGCGCGCCCAGAAAGCCAATTGCAGCAACGCGTAGGCTGGTCAACTGCAGGCGAGCCACACCACGACTCACCGTACCAGGCAATGCAGCGGTCAATATTAACGATACGACGAACCAGAAAAGAATCGACAGTAAGCGCAGCCCAATGTAGGTTGCTGACCAGCCGGGCGAAAGCAACCCCGTAGGATTCCTCATCAACTGTTGCAATTCATATTCATAGCCGGAGAAGACTACCGTCCTCGCTCCTGTGCTTCTGTTAGGTTGTTTCTCTGCAGGCCGGTACGTGCCTCCAGCTACGATTACGTCTCCGCCGATGCGAGCGCCTTCGAGCTGAATTACGGATCCGCCCACCGCGGCAACATCCCCCATGACTGTGCCCTGTACAATCACGTCGCCGCCAAAAGCAATGGCGCCTCCCTTTACCGTGCCATTGATTCTGATTGATTTGCCGACTCCGTAAACATTGCCGTCGATCGCGCCATCGACTACTTGGATGTTCTTGATTTCATTCTTAGATTCACCAGTCGCCTGCCCCCTACCAGCGACGACAGAAAGCAATACCAGCATCGCGATAGCTCCGGCGCGATAAACTTTCCGTACCACAAACTGATTTGCGGGGAAGGCGATCGCCAGATCGTTCACAGTTAAGACTTGTGACATAACCAATCAGTTCGTCGCGTGCTAATCGGTCACGCGTTGGTAGCCCGCGATCAAACGGGAGAGCAGCAGCACGGCAAGAGCCAACAAGAAGAATGCGAGCAAACCAACCAATTGCGACTCGGGAACGACTCCTTTGCTGATTACACGCGAGATTACAATTAACCCAGTGACCACGTCGTACGCTGTAGTCCACACCAGGTCGAATACCAGCGAGACAGGACGCGAGATCGCACGCGCAAAACTAACCAAATAACTCCGCGCGGCAACACCCAGGAAGGCAAATGACGTTACAGCGAGGATCGCACATACCATTAACGCTCGCCGATGTTCGCGACGTGCTCTGACTCCGTGCATATCGCTTTCGGCAGTCACAGCTACGACGTGGGCGAAATTAATTGGTAGCGATAATTCCGAACCGTCAATTAAGACGGACTGCAGCGTTCCCAACAAGCGTCGTTGCTCAGCCAATTCGGAGGTGCACTGCTCGCAGACTTTCAGGTGGGCTTCAAACTGTTGCAGTGTAGTTTCGTCCATCTCATCGTCGAGATAAGAGGCGATTTGCTCACACTGACAGTCGCGCAGATTCATACAAAAAGTCGGGGCTTGCTTTAAATGCCGGTAATGCCTCGCTGCACAAATTGTTGACGCATCATATCGCGGGCGCGAAACAAACGATTCTTAACCGTGCCGAGCGGCAGTCCGGTTACCTCTACAATCTCTTCGTACGTCAGATCCTGAGAATGACGTAGGACTATCAGTTCACGATAAGCCGCGGGGAGCGAGCGTACGACGGTTTCAATCTCGAGTCTTCTTTCCTTGCGCTCGCTCTCTTGTTCAGGACTCAGCCGGCCGCTCTCCAAAGGCATTTCATAGGAATCCCCTTCGGTGCCGGTGATGAGTGATTGTTCCCTGCCGTTGTTCCTGCGCAGGTAATCGACGGCACAGTTGTGAGCGATTTTATAGAGCCAGGTGGAGAACTTGAACTCAGGTCGATAGCGGCTCAACGAGCCGTATATTTTGATGAAGATTTCCTGGGTTAAATCGAGGGCGGCGTCGTAATCGCCAACCATGCGATAGACATAGGCAGAGATGGGGCGTTGGTAACGTCTAACGAGTTCCTCAAAACCGCCCTCATGTCCCTCGACGGAGCTCGCCACAAGCTCCCGGTCGGCCATTAGACTAAGAGGCGTCCGGGCAATGGAGGTAGCTGTCACGCTCATGATGCCACGGTTTTACGCGGCCAGACGCGCAAATGTTTCAGAGCCGGAAGGTTCAACTCCAATGAAGCGTGGCCAGCCCTGCCGGCGCCGCGATGGCGTCAAAACTGAGGTCGCTGGCGGGCAACTGTAAGCCTACATCTTCCGCGCGCAAGACCTGTAAATGTTCGCCCAACGTTTCTCTGGCAATATCGAGGGCACGTTCTTTACCAAAACCCTGACCAAGAACCATCAACTTTGACATCGATTGCTCAGACTCGCTTTCCGAGGCGAGACGATCACGATAAAACAACAGAAGCCGGTAAAACTCGTCCTCGCGCTCGTCAGGCTCGCAATTTACGGAGCGCAGAATCAGCGGCTCGTGGTTCCTGAAGATTCCTGCCGTAAAACCTTCGTTGTGAGCGGTCAGCAATAGTGAATCGTGACGGTTTCCGTTCCGGGTGAGCCAGCGGGACTCGCCCAGATGTCGCGGGAGGATGAGACCTGCACGCCAACCGAGGGAGTTAAAGACGCTCTCGTATTCAGCCAGCACCGACAAATGCACGCCGACAGCTAGAAAGCGATCGCGATCCTGACTGTCACGCGGTAAGGACTGTTTCGAGATCGAGAGTTCGTCAAGCGGAACCCCAAAGCCACGCTCCATTTTCCATCTCACGACCTCTTCCAGCTCGTTTTTCGATCCGACATTGGTTTCCATAGTCAGGATCAAGATGCGGCTGGACGCCTCCGGCAGAGTTATTGACCATTTGCGTTGGCGCAGCAGGCCGGCACTGCTCGCAAGCTCCTTCAACACTTCTGCCAATTGGTCAAGATCGTCAATATTCGATTCATCGAAGCTAGGGCGAATTAACGATTCGCTCAATGTGACGCTCGCCGCGCGGCGCAAGCTGAAGCCACTCTTGCGGCTTTCAAGCTGTACAATCGCTGCGATGCCCCGGTCGAGACCGAGCGCAGCCGCGGGATACCATGGTTTGACTAACTTGGCTAATGGATTAGACATTTAGGAATTTCGAATTGCGAATTTCGAATGCGATTTCGGATTTCGAATGCGAGTCTATTTGTACGAGCAGGACCAATTCGCAATCCGAAATCGAAAATTCGAAATTCTGGCTACCATTCACTGTACGGGCGGCCGTCGGAACCCGTTTCGGTTGATGCACTGTGGACATCCGTAACGCCTTGTTCTCCACTATCCGAATTCGGGTCGTCTCCAGTGGCCACGGTCCAATCAGCTTGATCTGTAAACGGATCGATAGGCTTTTCGCGCAGGTAGCCACCACTGACCAACTCATCGAGAGACTGCGGCAGCTTGCCTTTGTCGGCTCCATATTGATCTATTACCTTGCGCATCTGGTAAAGATCCTCACGAAGCACTGCCTCACGAGTTGACGTAATCGTCTTTTGATACTGCGGAAGAACGATTGCGGCAAGGATAATGATGATCGTAATCACGATCATCAACTCCAGCAGAGTAAAACCGGACGATTGCGGATTGCGGATTGCGGATTGCGGATTGAAGCGCCGCGCCCCGCTGCCGGAATTTGAAAACGCAAAATCACCCGAATGCTGATTTAAGCGGGAAGTTCGGACGCCTGAGAATCTCTTCCTAAAATCCGCAATCCGCAATCCGCAATCCGCAATCGCTTTACCAGTCACTGTACTTCTCTCCATTCAACGCCGTGCCTTTGGATTTGGAACGGACATCAAACAAGTTCTCACCACCCCAGGAATCTGAGTCGGCTGGGTCATAGCAGGATCGAAAATCCCACTCGGCCTTTCCGGTTATCGGATCAATAGGAATTGCACGCAGGTAGACTTTTTTCTTGGTCGAGATTTGTCCGACATCAGTCGCATTCACGCCTTGCTGACCGCGCCCTCCGGTAGCTGAGATGGGAATTACATTCACGCCGTCTACCAGCGTTTGGAGATCCGGAGGATACCGATCGGGATTATCAACACCAAAAATCGTGCAATCTGTTATGGCCACTTTTATGCGCGGGTCGAATGGCAATTGCTGTTGTTGTTGCTGCTGCGTGACCTGCCCCGGTATTTGCGCATTGCAATTGTAAATAAGCGCTTCTTTATGGAATTGATCGATGGCAGCTCTGATAGTCCGCAGCGTTTCATGCAGTTGCTGCTCCTTTTGCCGTTTGACAGCGATCTTGACCAGAGGAACAGCGCCGAGCGTCAGAATCGTCAGCACCGTAATGGTAATCACGAGTTCAATGAGCGTGAACCCATTAGGCAATGCTTCAGGTTGGCGTCCAAACACGACAACGCGGTGACCAGTCGATTGCACTACCTTCACCTTGTCACCGCGTTGCTGGATCGCCGCGTGCTGTAAGCCGCGTCGTTTCATTTACTCCTTCACCACTACTTGACCTTGCGCGAGATCGAGAACAATGTCCCTGGCATCGGTGGCAACAAGGTTTGTCTTCAGCTTATCAAACGCAATTGAGGCATCCCCGGCTCCCACAGCCTCTATATCGAGCACCAGTAACACACCTGTACCCTTCAGAGCGGGCGTACCATTGAGAGCGGAAATCGAAATGAGACAAACTCCGCTTGGATCAATCGACTGGCTAATGCTCGGCACAGTTCCAGGAGCACCCGCGATCATTGAACCTGAGGACACACCTCGAATCTGAATTACCTTGGGATCAAATTTCAGCGTCAATACCGCCAGTCCCAAGGGCACACCCGAATTGAGCTCGACTGAGATACTCCGTTTCTCGCCGACTTTCCACATTCCATCAGCAGAGGTAAGTCTAATCTGTGCAGTTCTCGACTCTCCGATTTTCGGAAGAGACACTTCGACTGCCTTTGGCGCACTGGTAAACGAGGCCGATGCATAACCTTTCAGATTCGAGTTAAGCGCGGCGACCTGGTCAGCTGCCTGACTGCTAATTAGTGGCTTCGGTGCGGGCACGTAAGGTTCGTCGGCCGCAATCTCAGTTCCCTGAGATTGCAAAGGAGTGGTCTGCTGTGCCACCGCGGTTGTCGCCGGAGTTTGTTGTGTGTTCGCGGGTGCTTGGCCAACATTTGCCGCACCATTTACCACACCGCCATCGCCAAACGTTCCCGGCACAATCTGAGCTGCAAGCTTTTGCGTCTTCTGACTCGGCTTCGCTTGCGCAAGCTGATCTTCTCTGTCCGCTTCCCGAATCATCGCCACAATTGAACCGGTGGTTGGATTGGACAGCGTACCACTGGGACGCATCTTTTCGTCACGCGGAGTTACAGCCGGCGCTCGCAAAACGCGCGGAGTGACAGCAATCACGATATCGACCTGGCGGTTCTCGTGCGTTGGCGACGTGAACAAGCGGCCCAACCAGGGCAAGCCACCCAGCACCGGCAGACCTTGACGTCCATTGGACTCAACATCCGTGGTGACACTGGCAAGCATCATGGTGCGATTGTTCTGTACGCGAGCTGTGCCCGTGATCGTACGTTCAGTGAAGGTAGGAGTCAGCGTGTTGGCGCCGGCCACATCTTTCGATTCGATCGACATCTTTACCTGGACGTCAAAATTTGGATAGACCAGCGGGGTGAATTTCAAGGTCAAGCCGGTTGGTTCGTAGTTAATGACGGGAAACCCACCGGTTGGAAAACCCGTGCCAGGGTTCGGGGTGCCGGTCTGAATACCAAACGGATATGCCTGCGCTGTTTGCACAGGCACGCGCTGACCGATGCGAGCAGTTGACTCCTCGTTGTTGAAAGCGTGGACCTGAGTCGAGGCTACCAGTTTCGCGCGGTTCTTGCTTTCATACGCAGTCAGCACCGAAGAAGGTATGACCAGGGCTGCAGCCAATGCAGTAGGCACGCCACCAACGATTGGCGCGAGGTTCACACCATTTTGAGCCGAATTCAACACGCCGTTTCCTGTCAGTAATGAGAAGCCGGGCGAACCGCCGATGCTGAACGTGCCGTTGGTTCCGGGAGTTCCGATCTGATTACCCAGCTGCATCAGATCAGACTTCGAGACTTCATAGATGTTTACATCCATGACAACTTCCGGCCGTTCCTTATCGATGCTCTCGAGCAAATCGCCAATCAAGCGCACGTTCTCCGCAGTGTCTCTTACAGTTAAGGTGTTCGTGTCTTTGTCGGGAACGACGATTGTCTGTGGACGGCCAACCGAAGGCGGAATTGCCTGTCCCACGATTTCACGCGCCTTCTGCGGATCTGTATTTGAAAGGAAGAACGTTCGCAGGACCAACTGCTGATATTGTGCACGCCTCGTCTGATCTGCAACCAGAATGGTTCGGCGACTGAGTTTTTGGAAGAACAATCCTTCCTGAAGGAAAATATAATCCAACGCCTGACCGGTCGTGACCTCTTTCAGGTTCAGATCGATCTGGCGCGGTTGCGCAAACGATTGCCGATCAAAAACCACGTTCAGGTTCAGCTCATCGGCAAGCTTGCGGATGAACTGCTTCAGATCACCGCTATAACTAATAACCCTGAGCTGTTCGGCATGAGATTCCGACGGGATGGGCGCCTCGGTTGCTGTTTGTCCATCGCCTGAACCTGAACTCGGTGAGCTCGGTGTGCCGCCACTGTCATCCCCATCCTTCGATGGCTTAGGTGCGGTACCATCCTTAACTGCCTGTAGGCGCAGCATTCGATCCATTTCAGCTACGGCCAGGGTATTGACAGGATCGTAGCCGTAGGCCTGACGAAATGCGTTGAAGGCTCCAACATAATCATTCTGCTCGGCGAGAGCCCGACCTTGCTGCATGAAGGCCTGCGAGGCATTAAAGCTCGCGCGACGAAAATGGAGCTGGTATTCGGTATTTGCAGGATCGGCAGCTACGGCGAGCGTAAATTCCTGTGCTGCTTTTTCCCACTGCTGAGCCGTCTCGTAATCCAAACCCCTTCTAAAGTGCGGGTCACCTTTTCTATTACCCAATGCAGTTAAGGGCATGAGGAATAAACACGAGGCGAGAAGCAACGAAACGAGGGTGCGCATCTTTATTGTTGATGTCATTTCATCTCTCCGAAATACCAGGAGTTAACTTCAGCAGCAGGCGAGGTCGACAATCGTCGTGAGCCCGCAATTTCCTTAAACGCCCGGGGTTAATTATGGTTCCCGCGATCCCGTCGGTTGCTCCAACCAACTCTTACCACGAGGCTGGGACGCTCGTGCCATGGCTGGGGGATGGGATTGCAAACGATACCGACCGCCGGATGTCTGACTGACTGCAAGGCGCACCGGCGATCAGCTCTTGACCGCGTTAACGTTGACCTCTTCGACGAAAGTTACACGATTGATTTCGTGCAAGGTCGAGAGTCCAGCGAAGACTTTCTTTAAAGCCGACTCGCGCAGCCCGCGCAAGCCTTCGAATTCTGCGGCGCGCCGCACTTCTGAACCGGGTCGCCGTTCAACAATCATTTCACGTATGTTGTCCGACAAGTCCAGCAATTCGTGAATCGCAGTTCGCCCGCGATACCCGGTGTGGTGACAGGTATCGCACCCTGTACTCAGGTAAAGAATGGTGTCCCGATGCTCTTCCGGTTTTAGACCTGATTCCAACAGCTCGTCGTCTGAAGGACGATACGGTCGTTTACAGAGATTGCATAACAGTCGCACCAGTCTTTGTGCGAGGACGCAATTCAAAGACGACACAAAATTATAAGGCTCGACTCCCATATTAAGGAAGCGCCCGATAACATCAATCACATTGTTCGCGTGCACAGTAGTGAACACAAGGTGGCCTGTCAAGGCCGATTGGATGGCGATTTGGGCCGTTTCTGTGTCACGGATCTCGCCCACCATGATCTTGTCCGGGTCGTGGCGGAGGATAGACCGCAATCCTCTCGCGAATGTTAAGCCTTTCTTCTCGTTCACTGGTATTTGCGTGATGCCGTGCAACTGGTATTCGACCGGGTCCTCGATCGTGATGATCTTGTCTTCTTCGTTTCGAATTTCGTTGAGGGCCGCATACAGCGTGGTGGTCTTTCCTGAACCGGTCGGCCCGGTTACGAGCACCATTCCGTACGGCTCGCCGATATACCGGCGGAACTTACGCAGGTCCTCTTCAGCGAATCCGACGACGTCAAGGTTGAGGTTCCGAAACTCCTCGTTGATCTGCTCTTTGTCTAGAATACGAATCACGGCATCTTCGCCATGGATTGTCGGCATGATGGAAACGCGGAAGTCCACGTTGCGGCCTTTGTAACGAACTCTGAAGCGCCCGTCCTGCGGTACGCGACGCTCGGCGATATCAAGTTCCGACATGACCTTGATACGCGAAATCAGAGTCTGATGATAAGCAAGATCGATCGGGTCAACCTTTGCGTAAAGGGCGCCATCAATGCGGTACTTCACCTGTACCTCAGTGTCTCGCGTCTCGATATGAATGTCTGACGCGCGAGACTCCATCGCGTTGTAGATGATGGTATCGACCAGCTTGATGATCGGCGACATGTCAGAATCCGTCGCCAATCGATCGAGATCGAGAACCTCTTCACCGGTTTCAGTTTCACGCACCAACGAGATGCGAAAGCTCGAGGCCGCTTCCTGAAGTACTCGCTGCGTGGTATCGCCACGTCTCAGCACGACATCGATGGCCCCGGCGGTGCCCACGTAAGGAATCAGCCTGGACTTCAGGGCATTGGCCAGCTCGTCGGTCCGTTCAAGATCGGTCGGATCGGCCATCGCGATATGCAAGCCTTTGGCGTCGCGGCGCAGCGGCACAAACTGGTGACGGACCATCAGATCGACGGGAACTTCGGCGAACAGATTGTAGTCAATTGGTGACTCGCGATCGTGCGGAAGCAGATCGATATAAGGCAATCGATAGCGACGGGCCAGTTCTTTCGCTACTCGGACCTCAGGCGGCTCGTGATCATTCGGCAGGGGGAGCACACGTGCGTCTCCCGACAAGGTGGTCTGACCTGGTTCTTTCAGTAGCTCTTCCATCTCTAGGTTCGGATTAACGTGACTGTCAGCTGTATTCGGCGTCAGTGAGCGGCTCCGATACCACCACTCGAAATAGAGCCGATGATGGGTAGATAGATGGCCAACAGGATGGTCACCACTACGCCACCCATGACCACAAGGATCGCAGGCTCGAGTGTGGTCGTCAACTGTTCCAATCGTACTTCCGACTCCGCGTCGTAAAAGACAGCCACCTCGTCCAGCATTTCGCGAAGGCTGCCTGACCGCTCGCCGATGCCAATCATGTCCAGGGCCAGTGGCGGAATCCAACCCGCCGACTCCAATCCGTCCGTGAACGAGCGTCCCTCGCGAATCATCGGCAAAATAGCTGAGCTGCGACGACGAAGCTCGCGATTGGTGATTGACTCAGCCGCAATCTCCCACGACTCGACTATTGTGATACCACCGGCAAGCAGCGTGGCCAATGATCGTGTGGCCTGGGCTACAGACATTTGAACCACCAACTTACCTGCCAGAGGAATCTTCAAGATGAATGCATCGAGCATTTGTTTGCCCGATAAAGTGCGCGACCAAAGAAAAAACAAGATCGCACCGCCAATTACCAGTGGACCAAACCAAAGAACGTTGGCCGACAGCCATCCTGAGAGTCCAACAACAATCTTCGTCGGCAGCGGCAGTTGATCGCCGAATCCCGAAAACAATTCGGACATGCGGGGGACCACATAAATGGCCAGGAATGTGACCATACAAAACGAGGCAAAAAGCAGGAACAGCGGGTAAGCCAGCGCCCCGCGAATCTTACGTCTTAACGCTACGTTGCGGCGCATGTACGTGACATAGCGGCTGAGCACTTCATCCAGGGCGCCCGAGCGTTCCCCGGCCAGAATTGAAGCCGTATAAATTCGCGGGAAGATAGATCCCTGGCTGGCGAACGCCTGCGACAGTGCCATCCCGCCGCGAATTTGCTCTTCGACGTCGCCCAGCACTGCCCGCAAACGCGCCGATGCCGCGCGCTTGCGAAGCATTGAGACGGCCTGGAGGATTGGGATACCAGCGCGAACGAGCGCTGCCAACTGCTGGTTGAAAAGCAAAAAGTCGTTTGCTTTAACTCTGGGTGCGGAACCAGCCCGTCCAAATCGCGTGAGGGTTGCGACTCCGGACGTGCGTGGAGGAGTCACATTGAAGACGCGAAATCCCTCTCGTTCGAGGTGAGCGCGAGCTTCCAGCACTCCGGATGCTTCGATTGTGCGCGTAATGACTTCGCCGGCTGGCGTCCCCAGCCGACAAATGAATTCAGCCATCTATTTTAAGTAACCTTTGCAGAACTGACTTTCGATGCCAATGGAGTGCGAAAGTATAACATGCAGCTTTGGAGCAGGCCGACCTGCCGGCCGCTATCTTTGACCTTCCCATCGAAGTAAGTCTCCAAGTAGGAGTAAGGACAAAGCGCCGACAGGTCGGCGCACTCCAAAGCCTACACGCCGATTTGCGACGAAAGTTGCAGAGTTCCCAAAAGAACAGATGCGAGATCCGAACGAGTACGACGACATAAAGTGAGCTATTTGCGATACTTATTTCTTGCGCATAAGGCGGGGCTGTCCTACAATGAGCCCGTTGCTTACCGATCAATTTGGCACAGTGCGCGGCCGTCTCCCACGCAAGCCGGTTCCGGTGCAGAATCTTTGAAGCCTTTCACGGGTATCAGTCCCCAAAATCCGGAATGGCTAATCCTTCTGAGCCAACCGCTAACAGGTGCGTCCGAAAGGAGCCGCAGGTTACATGAGTTCAGGTCATCGGCATCTCTATCAGCCCCTGTCCCTTCTTTGTCTGACTTTTGCTCTGCTCGCCGTCTTTTACTCCGCCACTTCCACTGCTCAGGAAAAAACAACCGGCGAAGCACAACCGACACCCAAACCAACGTCGGAGCCGCAGAAGACTGGCAAAGAGTTGGATGGACCAGTGATCGTTAACACTGATCTTGTCACGTTCACGGTCACTGTTACTGATACGTACGGCCGCTATGTTTCGGGCCTGAATAAGAACGCATTTACTGTTTTGGACGACAAACAGCCGCAGGACATTGCATTCTTCAGTGACGATGATGCTCCCGTTTCGGTGGGCATCATTTTTGATGTATCGGGCTCGATGGGTGGCGATAAGATCAGGCGCGCTCGAGAAGCTCTCGCTCGCTTTATTCAAACCAGTCATAACGCTGACGAATATTTCCTGATCGCCTTCAATTCACGCGCCCAGCTGTTACTCGACAAAACCCGTGATGGAAATGCAGTGCTCGATAAACTAACCTTCGTGCAGACGAAAAATAATACGGCGCTGTACGATGCCTGTTATCTTGGTGTGGAGAAGGTGCAACGTGGAACACATCCCAAGCGAGCCCTCCTTTTAATCAGCGACGGCCAGGACAACGACTCGCGCTATACGTTTAGCGAGCTCCGCAGGCTGCTGAAGGAATCGGATGTGGTGCTCTACGGAATCGGCATTTTAAGTGGCAGCGATGCCGGCAGCGGTTTGGGAATTGGAGGACAGGGGATTCTGGACGAGCTCGCGAATGTTTCTGGTGGCAAAGCATTCTTTCCGCGCACAAGTGCGGAGATGGATGACATTTTTGAGCAGATTGCGCTCGAGCTCCGGCATCAGTATTCGATTGGTTACAAGCCGCCAAACTTTGTGAATGACGGCAAATGGCATCACATCAAGGTTAAAGTCACACCGCCCCGTGGTTTACCTCGCTTGTTTGTGCGCAGCAAGGACGGGTATTACTCGTTAGTGGCTCCAAAGTAACCAACGGTACTGCGGCAACGAACCTCATCTCCCCAGGCATCTTTGTTGGTGTGCGCAGTGGACGCAGTTGTTCGCGACGCTGTTTGCCCCAGTTCTTGCGAAGCAACAGCGTAAAGTAATCATCCAGCGCCACGCTCCCAGGCTTTTTGTCCTGGGTGCGCGGCGCTTCGCGTTAGCGGGTCGAAGGATAGTAGACTGTATGCGCTTCGACTGTTAGTTTTTGGAACTAGCGCTCGAACCCAAATCCAGACAACGGCATCTATTAAGTGTTTTCTGTATTGAGGAATCTATAGCGGATGAAGCTCAAGCAAAATGTCCCAGTGCCGGCTCGCCTCATCGTGGTGCCGGGTTTTCTAGTTCTGTTGTTCGCAGCGCTACTGGCAGCGACTAGTTCTGCCAAAACACAGGAACGTCCCCGCCGGATGACACCGGCAATGCCCGTAGCGCCGGCGCCTACCCCGCTCCCAGGCAAGACTGCGCAAGCTCAGACTCGAAACACTTCGCCCACTCCTACTCCGACGCCAGTCGCTACTCCCGTTACTGGAGGGCCCCCGAAGCTCGGGGACGCGCCACCTCCGCCGCGTTTGAAGCCGAAGCCGACACCGACACCTCCCCAGGAGATAGATCCGGGCAGCCTTATCAAGGTCGATACCGATCTGGTGACTCTGCATGTGCGCGTTATTGACCGCGACAACAAGCCAATCAATAACGTTGCGCAATCAGACTTCAAAGTCTTCGAGGATGGGGTTCAGCAACGCATTGAATATTCCGACCGGGAGGAAGTGCCAATCAATTATGGTCTCGCGGTTGACACTTCGCTTTCGCTGCGCACGCAAATCCAGAGTGTGATCGATGCGGCCAAGACCATCATCAACAGCAACAAAAAGGGCGACCAAACGTTTATCGAAAGGTTCATTAGCAGCGACAAGATAAACATTGAAAAGGAGTTCACCGCCAACAAAGATGAATTAATGGATGCGGTGGAAAACTTGTATCTTGAGGGAGGTCAAACTGCTGTAATCGATGGGGTCTACCTTGCGGCCGAACACGTCGCGGAATACAAAACCGGTAATGACGACGACCGGCGGCGGCGAGCTTTGATTGTCATAACGGACGGCGAAGATCGTCATAGTTACTACACCGATACGCAGCTGTTTCAGCGTCTGCGCGAAGAGGACGTACAGATTTTCATCATCGGTTTTGTTAACGAGTTGGACAAAGAGTCAGGGTTCGTGAGAAAAAGCCCGCGTGAGAAGGCAGTCAATTTGATCAACAAGATGGCTTCCGATTCAGGCGGCAGAGCATTCTTTCCGCAGTCAATTGCGGAGATGCCGCAGATAGCAAACGAGATCGTACGCGATCTACGGACGCAATACGTGCTTTCCTATTATCCCAGCAACAAGGCTCGCGACGGTTCTTATCGCGCGATTCGAGTTACCGTTGACGAGGGAGCGGGACGAGAAAAACGCATTGCGCTTACGCGCTCCGGACGGACGGCTCCGCGTGAGGGCGCTCCGTCTCCGAAAACACCAGCGACTCGCACGGGAAGCGCGAGACCGGCTAACGGCGCTCGTAAATCCCCTGACCAGCAGTGACGCGTTAGTAAACTTATGACTGAGGCAGCGACCGGGGGTTGCTGCCTTCGTTTTTTTGGACCGCAGTAAGAATCTTCTCCATGACGGCGTCGCGATCTATCCCGCGACGCATCAGCTCTTCAAGCATCAACTCACTCTTCAGATTAACCTTGAAGTCCTGCTCCGCCGCCAGTCGATCTTTTTCAGCGGCTCGATTTTGCGACATCATGATGATTGGGGCTTGCATTGCAGCCGTCATCGATAGCATGAGATTGAGCAGGATGTAAGGATAAGGATCGAATTGTGCTCCGTTCTCACCGTGACCATAGTGCACCAGAACGAAAGTATTGAGCGCCATCCAGGCAATCAAAAAACCGCCATATATAATAATGAACGTCCAGGAGCCGCCAAATGCAGCCACGCGGTCGGCAATTCGCTGCCCAATCGTGAGCTTCTCGTCCATCTGCACATTGATATTGCGCGTGGCCCGCTGCGAGACGAGCATGTTCGTCTGTCTCATGCGCGCGCCAATCTCACAAATTACATCGATGGCTACATCCGGATGACCGAGCAGAAACTTTTGGAAGTCGTCGCTGCTGAGCCGGTGCAGTTCGGTGTCTACAATCGCTGTCGCATTCGTGGACCGCGGCCCGCGATCTAATACGGCCAGTTCGCCAAAGAAATCGCCAGGTTTTAGTTCGGCAAGAGTGACCGGATTAACATCTTCATCGAGTACCCAAATGCGTACAGCGCCGGAATCCACGACGTAGAGCGCGTCTCCTTTGTCGTTCGCATTGAATACGGTTTCCTCGGGTTTGAACTTTACCTGCTCAACCTCGGCGGCTAGTTCTTCGAGTTCAGCCGATGTCAGGCGTTGAAACAGGTGAATATGTTTTAGACTTTCAGCTTCGTCGCTAAGCGGAGCATTATCGGCCATGGCATATCATTCCTATCGACTATCAGATTAGAAAGAGCTGATTTAGCTTTCGAGTCGGTCCAAAATATCGCCCGATAATGAAAACGGATCGGATGGTGGCTCGGCCGCTGACGCTTGTTCGACAGCTGCCACCAATTGTAGGACAGCGGATCCCAACTCCTGGTCGTTTGAATTGATCTCGATGCACGCCGGTGAATTGAAAGGGGTGATGAAAAGATAGCGTGGCGCTTTGGTCTCAGAAGGCGAGTCGGATGGTCCAAGAATCAGAAGGTGATTATTCCACCGCGCGTAACGGTGCGCGGAATTGATTTGTCTGTCCCAATGAAGTTTGCCCTGAACAGTGAGTTCCAGAACCTTTGAAATCAAACTTCGCAGCCGCTGAATCCGGCCAGCATCAAGCGACATCAATTGCCTCCGTGTTGCTAACTTTTGAGACTAAGATCACAGCCGCGCAGATTAACACCTTTTGTTCGACGGGATAAAGTAATCCAGGCGCAAATTTTTGTTTTGCCAACGAGTGACTTACAAAGGATTGGTCTTTTGTCAGTTCTTTTGACAAGCGGACAACGGCCTCGCATTATCTGGTTTAAAGGTCATTAATGTGCCGAGGTACGTCGAGAAACGTTGATTACTCTTGCCTTCTCTGTATGAGTAAATTGCACGTCATACTTGTTCTTGGCATTGGAATTCTCCTCGGTCTATTCCAGTTTGCTGAATCTGGCCAGGCGCAAAAGAAGGCGCAGGAACCGGTACCTACGCAGTCGCCTGATGTCTTGCGCATCAATACACGCCTGGTGCAAACGGACGTGATGGTCTTTGACAAAAAGGGCCGCTTCGTCGAAGGACTCCAGCCGGAACAGTTTGAACTGCTCGTTGATGGCAAGCGCCAACCAATCTCGTTTTTTGAAACCATAAGAACCGGCAGCGACAGGGAAGAAGCTCAACTGATCGCTGCCGTGAGCGGCCGGCCACAGCCTTCCGCACTAACAACGACGTCATCCTCCGTACACGGCCGTACAATCTTGTTTTTTGTTGACGACCTGCACACCGGTCCTAACAGTATCTTGCGGGTTCGCGAGACCCTTCTCGAATTCGTCGATCATAAACTCGCTGATGGCGATCAGGTAGCGATCACATCGGCCAGTGGTCGAGTGGGTTTCCTTCAGCAATTGACCGATAACAAGGCGGTATTACGCGCTGCGGTTGAACGAATATCTTATGCTGCTGCTATGGGCCTGGACCACGAAAACCCGCCCATGAGTGAGTACGCGGCCTTCTTAATCGTCGAGCAGCACGACAGGCTCCCGCAAAAAGCAGCTCCCGGCGTCGCCTCTGCTCCAACAAGCCTGTTCGATTATTTTGTGTTGCAGACAATGAAAGAGGACAACGTCGACAGGCCAATTGCTGAAGCCATTGTGGATCGTCGTGCTACAGCGATAGTTCGGAATTCCGCTACTACCAACAAGCTGACACTGCTAACGCTGGGAAACCTAATGCAATCCCTCGCCAAGGTTACCGGTCGTAAGCTGGTATTCTTCATGTCGGATGGTTTTATTCCAAACTATGCAGGCTCAGACATAGCGGATTCCATTAATCGTGCGACTGAGACTGCGAATGCAGCGGGTGTCGTGATCTATTCAATCGATGCGCGCGGGCTGGCCACTGACCCACACCTGGATCCCAGCGTATCCGGCGGTTTTGATTCCACTGGCGTTTTAACAAGCAGACTCGCGCCTGAGCTGTCGGCTTCACAAGAGCCGCTACATGCAGTGGCGTTACCCACTGGGGGCCGGGCGCTGCTTAATACGAATGCACTCGACGAAAGTATCGGCAAGGGACTGGATGAAACCTCGAACTACTACCTTTTGGCCTGGCGACCCGATACTGCCGATAACCGCATTCCGAAACCTTCAAACATCAAGGTAAGCATTGCGGGCCGGCCGGATTTGGAAGTGAAGCTTCGTCGCGGCTATCTGGGTATGGCAGCTCGGCCCAGCAAATCCAAAGCGAAAGCCGCGGACACAGCAGCTGCAGAGAATGAAATGCTTAGCGAGAGCGTCACGCCCACTCGGGTAGCAGAACTGCCCACAGCACTATTTGTTGGGTACAAGCGGGGTTCGGGCAGCACCGCTGAATTGCTCGCCTTTATCGGCGTGAGCGATGACGAGTCTGAGGGAAATCCGGCGACCGATGCTCAAGTTGTGGGTGTGGTG
>Ga0126384_10000539_pt1 | contig 20963 bp, 21 predicted proteins | sample PanSoiMetPlot_36_FD_92543 | JGI IMG/M metagenome (GOLD analysis project Ga0126384, IMG submission 92543) | Tropical forest soil microbial communities from Panama - MetaG Plot_36 | ecosystem: Environmental > Terrestrial > Soil > Tropical forest > Bulk soil | place: Panama | collected 2016-02-17 | reverse complement strand
GACCAGGACGAACAGAAGGAAGTTCAAACTCACGTGCACCGTCTTCAGCACATGAGCAAGCGCCTTGTCGTTGGGCACCAGATCGGGCAGTGGAACCAGCCCCAGGTACACGACCTGGACACCGGTCGACGAGCTGTAGATCCAGCCCGAGATGGGGATCGCCAAAAGGAGGACATACAGGAACACATGGGTCACGGCCGCGGTCCGCCGTTGCCACTGCGGCATCGGGACCGGGGGCGGCGCCGGTTTGGCCCAGCGCCAGCCGAGTCGCGCGCACGTGAGCAGAAAAACGGTGATGCCGATCCATTTATGGTACTGGTACCAATATAATTTTTGTGGACTGATCGGCAGCGGCACCATCGACAACCCGAGCAGCAGGTTAGTGACAATCAGCACGGCGGTCAGCCAGTGCAGCGTGATTGCTCCGTTACTGTATTTTTCGTCGATCCGGCGGACTGCATTCTGCGCCCCGTCCATAGTTCGATGCCGCGCTTCGATTCGCCGCTAATCTTTGGTAAACAGGCTGTCGACGCGCGTTGTTCCCGGCAAGGGCGCCGTGTCGACGCCAGTATAATGCCACGAACGTGTTCACTCTTCGCTTAGCGTTCGCCTTGCGCGCGGCCGCGTTGCTGCTGCTTCCCGCCTGGCTGATTGCGGGCGCCCAGGGTGCTGCGCTGCCGCAGGGCGTTGCCCGTGCGTTGCATGACGAAGGCATTCCGCTGAGCGCAGTCAGCGCCTATGTCCAGGAAATCGGTACCGCGCGACCGATCTACTCGCTGCAGCCGACGCGTCCGATGAACCCGGCTTCCACGATGAAGCTGGTCACGACGTTCGCCGCGCTCGAGCTGCTCGGTCCTGGTTACCGCTGGCGGACCGAAGCCTATGCGGACGGCCCGATCGTCGACGGCGTGCTCGAGGGCGACCTGGTGCTGAAGGGCTACGGCGATCCCAAGATAACGATCGAGCAGTTCCAAGCGTTCGTTGCATCGCTCCGCGCCACCGGTCTCCGGACCATTCACGGAGACCTGGTGCTTGATCACAGCTACTTCGCATCATCGGCGCACGACCCGGCGGCGTTCGATGGAGAACCACTCAAGCCCTACAACGTCGGCCCGGATGCGCTGCTCGTCAACTTCAAGAGCGTGCGCTTCGTGTTCGCTCCGAATGCGACCGGCGACGGAATTGAAGTGCGTGCGGAACCTTCGCTTAAGAGCGTCGTATTGCATGGCACCCCGAAGGCAGCGCCCGGCGATTGCGGCGACTGGAGATCTTCACTCGCAGCGAGCTTCGACAATCGCCGCGACGGCGCCGATGCGACCTTCGGCGGCCGCTATGCTGCCGCCTGCGGGGAGCGCGATTGGTACGTTGCGCTCCTCGATCAGCCGCATTACACGCTTGCGATGTTCGAACGCTACTGGGTCGATGCGGGTGGTGTCTTCGTCGGAGGGCTACGCATCGGACGCACGCCGACTCGGGCGAAGCTCATTGCGACGCTGCAGTCGCCGCCGCTCTACGATGCAGTGCGCGACATCAACAAGCTTTCGAACAATGTGATGGCGCGGCAGGTGTTTCTCACCCTTGCTACGACCGCCTATCCGCCACCCGCCACCACCGCACATGCTGCAGAGGCCGTGCGCCGCTGGCTGGGCTCTCAGAAACTCGCGTTCCCCGAGCTGGTGCTCGACAACGGTTCCGGACTGTCTCGGCGCGAGCGCATCTCGGCGCGCAGCATGGCGCGTCTGCTCATCGCTGCCGACGCGAGCAAAGTGCGCGCCGATTACGTGAGCTCGCTTGCCGTATCGGCTACCGACGGCACTGTGCGCAAGCGATTCGTCGACGAAGAGATCGCGGACCAGGCATTTCTCAAGACCGGCTCGCTTGAAGGCGTGCGCGCGCTTGCCGGGTACGTGCTGGGACCGACCGGCAGGCGCTTCGTGGTCGTCTGCTTCGTGAATCATCCCAATGCGGCTCGCGCGCAGCGCGCCCTCGATCTGCTGATCGAGGACGTCTACGCGATTGCCACCTCAGGGACTGCACGGTGAGTGGAATGCTGCTACTCGACGCACTTGCCGAGGCACGGATCGAGGAAGCGATTGACGCCGGGGCATTCGACGATCTGCCTGGCGCCGGGCGTCCGCTCGAGCTCGACGACGAGCGCTTCGTGCCCGAAGAGGTGCGTGCTGCTTATCGAATTCTGAAGCGCGCCGGTTACGTCCCGCCGGAAGTGGAAGCGCGCAAGGAGATCGTCGCGCTGACGACGCTCATCAGGACGCTCGACGAGGGCAAGGAGCGACGGAGCGCGCTGGTCAAGCTCGCGCTCATCCGGGCTAAGCTGGAAGCGGACCGACTGCGACCTCTCTAGACTGCTACATCCCCGGCACGGGCTTGCTGTCCTTGAAGAGGAGGTAGCCGCGAATCAGCCGGTAGAGCACCCAAATCGAAGTCGCGATCCAGACCAGCGGTCCCAGGAGAAGGCCCAGGAGCACGATCGCGAGCACGAGGAATAAGACAAGGCCGACCAAGCCCCAGAGCAGCGAAAACCAGAACGTCCGTATCAGCCAGCGGTAGTGCGAGGCGACCCACGTTCCCGCGGCCTCGCCGCGCTTCACGTACGCGAGGATGATCCCGATGATGCCGACGACTCCGGCGAGCGGCGCGATCGGCGGGAACCCGTGCGAGAGAATGGCGACGACGGCTTCAGCACCGAACAGCGCATATACGATCAGCGTCACGGTGATCACCGAAGAAGGCGGAACCGGAGCCGGGGCTTGCGTGTCACTCATTTGGAGATCTCCCTGTCATGGGCCTTGATGTGGTGCGAGCGAGGTGGCTAGGTGTACCTTCGCCCGTCCTTGTGCGCCGCGTACTCGCCATTGCCGTCGTTGCACCACATGATGTCGTCATCAGGATAGAGCGCGAGGTCGCCTTCGATCCGGCTGCCGATCTCAAGATAGGTCGCCGGCTTGTCGCTGCGATTGACGAAGTGATGCGCGTCGCGGCTGCCCGCAGGGTAACCGGCGCAGACGCCGGCGGAGAGCGTTTGCTCGCCGGCGTCGGTGACGAGCACGACCTGACCCGAGAGCACGTAGACGAACTCGTCTTCGAGCGTATGCCAATGCCGCAAGGCCGATTGGCTTCCGGGTGCGAGCGTCACCAGGTTGACCCCGAAACGGGTGAGCCCGCACGCATCGCCGAGGCGTCGCTTGGCGCGCTCACGGACGCGTGCGCGGAAGGGTTCCGGATAGCCGGTACTACGCACCTCCGGCACATCGTTCGGGTGGAGGGCGGGTCGCTTGAGTTCACTCATGGGTGGGGTCAGATCTCGAGGTTGGTCCGGCATCGACAAGCGCGGGGCTATAATACGCCAAGCGTTGAGTCCGGCCCGGTCTGCGCGTCGTTAACCCGATTTGAAAGCGACTTGAATATGAGCGGCCCGGATATCTCGCCTTCCCCAAGGAGATGCACATGACTGCTGCAAGATTCGAGCGCAGCCGCGAAGCGCTCGTCAAGGATTTCGCCGACGTCCTCACCGAGGCCGATAGTCTGCTCAAGCAGGCTGCCAAGGAGTCCGGGGACAAAGCGAGCGACCTCCGGGCACAGGTCGAAGCAAAGCTCCGCACCGCCAAGCTCCGGCTCGCGGATTTGCAGGACGATGCGGTCGACCGCGCCAAGGCGGCCGCGCGCGCAACCGACGAATACGTGCGGGACAATCCGTGGCAGGCGATCGGGATCGGCGCTGCAATCGGTTTTCTGGTCGGCCTGGTCGTAAGCCGTCGCTGAGCTGGCAGGGCGTACCCGGAGCCTCGGATCGATGCCCGATCCCGTGGAGCAGCGCCCCGCTGGCGGCATTTCCGGCGCGCTGTCGCAGCTCGCCGCGAGCATTGTCGCGTTGTTTCACACGCGCTTCGAACTCGCTACCGTCGAGGTCGAGGAAGAGATCGAGCGCGCCAAGGACATGCTCGTCCTGACGGTAATCGCCACGGTCTTCTTTTCGTTCGCACTAGTCGTCTTGTCTGTACTGATCGTGTTCCTGTTCTGGGAAACGCACCCGGTTGGGGCGCTGATCGGGGTGATGCTCGTCTACGTGGTCATCGGCGCGTCCGCAATTGTGCTGTTGCAGCGGCGCAGGCTGACGCGACCGTTTGCGGCAACGCTCGCCGAGTTGGAAAGGGACGTCCAGTCGCTGCGAGGCAAGCCGTGACTTCCCGACTCGAGGTGCTGGCGGATCGCAAGCGACTGCTGGTTACCCGGCTGCAGCTGCAGCGGATGGAACTGTCGCTGCGCACATCCGAGTTGCGAGAGGCGTTGCGGCCTGCAAACGTGATCGGCGGTACCTTCGCCCAACCCGCCGCGCTCGTCGCTATCGTCCAGACGATCGCGCCGCTGTTCGGCATGCGACGGCTGGCGCGCTGGACGCGTTTCGGTGCGGCGGCGATGGTGCTCGTGCGGATCCTGCGCAACTGGCGCGGCAGGCCGCGCACGACCCCGGAGCCGACGGTCGAGCCAGGTCCCGATCTGTAGGCTTTAACGGCGCCGACGCCGGCGCCGCTACAAGCCCAGATCCTTCCAGAGACTGTCGACGCGGCGCTTCACGCCGTTGTCCATCGCGATCCTGCGACCCCAGGTGCGGTGCGTTTCGGCGGGCCATTTGCTGGTCGCGTCGATACCCATCTTGCTTCCGAGCCCCGCGACCGGCGAGGCGAAATCGAGATAATCGATCGGGGTGTTCTCGACGATCATCGCGTCGCGCGCGGCGTCGACGCGGGTCGATAGTGCCCACACGACCTCTTTCCAGTCGCGAATGTTGACGTCGTCGTCGGTCACGATGATGAACTTGGTGTACATGAACTGGCGAAGAAAACTCCACACGCCGAACATCACGCGCTTGGCGTGGCCCGGGTATTGTTTTTTCATGCTGACCACCGCGAGGCGGTACGAGCAAGCTTCCGCAGGCAGATAGAAATCCACGATCTCGGGAAACTGCTTCTGCAGCAGAGGCACGAACACTTCATTGAGCGCGACGCCCAGCACCGCCGGCTCGTCGGGAGGCTTACCGGTGTAGGTGCTGTGATAGATCGGATCTCGGCGCATCGTGATGCGTTCGATGGTGAGCACGGGGAAGCGCTCGACCTCGTTGTAATAGCCGGTGTGATCGCCGAAAGGGCCCTCGAGGGCCGTCTCGTAGCCGGTGGCATCGGAGGCGTCCGGACGGATGAAGCCTTCGAGCACGATCTCCGCGGACGCAGGTACTTCCAGATCGTGGGTGATGCATTTCACGATCTCGGTCCGCGAACCGCGAAGCAGGCCGGCAAACTGATACTCGGACAGCGTGTCCGGCACCGGCGTGACCGCGCCGAGGATCGTCGCTGGATCGGCGCCGAGCGCAACGGCGATCGGGAACGGCGTGCCCGGTGACACTTGCGCATGGTCGCGAAAATCGAGCGCACCACCGCGATGCGGCAGCCAGCGCATGATGAGCTTGTTCCGAGCGAGCAACTGTTGCCTGTAGATGCCGAGGTTTTGCCGCGCCTTGTTGGGTCCGCGAGTCACCGTCAAGCCCCAGGTAATCAGCGGTGCAACGTCTTCAGGCCAGCAGGTCTGAATCGGCAGCCGGTTGAGATCGACATCGGCACCTTCCCAGACGACTTCCTGACACGGTGACGAGGAACGCTCCTTCGGCGCCATGTGCAGTACCTGCATGAACACCGGCCGTGTGTTTTGCCAGGCGTCCTTCCATCCTTTCGGCGGTTCCGGTTCCTTGAGAAACGCCAGGAGCCTTCCAACCTCGCGCAACGCTTCGACCGTGTCCTGTCCCATCCCGAGAGCCACGCGCTGCGGCGTACCGAAGAGATTGGCGAGCACCGGAATTCGCTGACGTCCGCGCGTTCCGTCGAAACCCTTCGGTCTTTCGAACAGCAGTGCTGGCCCGCCCGACTTGAGCACGCGGTCGCAGATTTCGGTCATTTCGAGTCGCGGGTCGACCTCGATCGCGATGCGCTTGAGCTCGCCTCGCCGTTCGAGCTGCGCGAGAAAATCTCTAAGGTCGGCGTATTTCATTCCAGGTTTGAGACCCGAATGGGCTGAGCGCCGGCATCTTACCAGTGAGTCGATGACTGGCCTGACGTGCAGAGGCGCCCCAAAAAGCGCCAAACCACCAAAATCTGTCGGGCGCTGGCGACAGTTGCCGTCGTATCAATGCGACAGCACGGTCGGGACGCGCTATTATCCGCGGCCGCGGCTGGACCACCCAGGCGACCAGCCGCTATGCTGATTTCATGGGCTCCCACGGGAGCCCGCGTCGCCAAGGAGTCCTGCCACTTTGCGTATTGGTGCAGCCACGCTCGCAGCATGGTCGGGAGCGGTCGCCATCATGCTGGCGACCGCGAATGTCTTCGCGATCGATGCCGGCACCACGGCGCAGCCGACAAGCCAGGCTCCGGGGCCGACGTCGACGACCTTGCCCTCTATCGATATTCCGAAGAGGCAAACCAGCCTTGCGGGAACCTGTGGCGGCACCACGTTCAACCTCGATACCTTCATCAACGTTGGAACGCAGGCTTCCGCCGATGTGAAACTCAGTGCGCCGGGCGTGGGCATTCTCGAGGAGTTCACGGACGAGACCGGCAAGAACATCGGGCCCTACAACGCAAAGTTTCCGACGTTCCAGATTCCGGCCTTTGGCGGAGGTCTGGCACCGAATACCCTGATAACGGTGACGGTAACGACCTACTCTGGTCCCGGGCTCACCGGCGTCGCCACGTTCAAAAGCAAAATCGTCTTCAACTGCACGACCGGGCAGGTCCTCCTTAACGCAGTCGACCCGACGGCACCGATCCCGACGCTCTCTTTGCCTGCCCTCTTTGCGTCGATGGCGCTTGTCGCGCTGCTCGGCGCAGCAGCGCTTCGGCGCTCAAGGCCCGCACGACAAAAAAGCTAACACTGTACCGCGCGGGTTACGCCGCTCACAGCGGCCAGCGGGGCCACTGGTTGAAGCGCAAGGCGAAGTCGGCCACGACACCCGCGAATATCGCAAGGCCCAGCCAGTGATTGCCCAGGAAGGCGCGGAAGCAGCGCGCGCGCTCGCGGCCGCGAATGAGCCAAAAGTGCCACAGCGCGATCAATGACGCGATCAGCACGCCGGCGTGGAACGGAGCGCCTAGTGCGTAGAACCTGCCGACCCAGGTGAGGGCGCCGAGGTAAATCGTATAGCAGAGCATCACCGCGAGCACGTCGAAGCGCCCGAACGCGATCGCCGATGTCCGCAATCCGAGCTTGCGGTCATCGTCGCGATCGACCATCGCGTACTCCGTATCGTAGGCGATCACCCAGAACAGATTGGCAACGAACATGGCCCAGCCGGTCAGAGGAACGCTGCCATAGGTCGCGGCGAAAGCCATCGGAATGCCGAAGGAGAAAGCGATCCCTAGGAACGCCTGAGGCAAAAAGAAGAAGCGCTTGAAGAACGGATAGGCAACGGTGATCGCCAAAGCTACAACCGAGAGCATGATTGCGACCGCATTGAGCCGCAGCACCAGGAAAAACGCGCAGATCGCGAGCACGGCTGCAACGACGAGCGCTTCCCAGGGCTCGATCTCTCGCCGGGCGAGCGGCCGGTTAGCGGTCCGCTCGACGTACGCGTCGAAATTCCGATCGGCGTAATCATTGAGCGCGCATCCTGCGGAGCGCATCAGCAGCGTACCGAGTACGAAGATGCCGACGACAATCCACGACGGCGATCCGTATGACGCGATCCACAGCGCGGAGAGCGTGGGCCAGAGCAGGAGCAGCGTTCCGATCGGCTTGTCGAGGCGGATCAGGCGCTCGTACGCATCGAGCCGGGCCGCGATCCGCTGCCAGCGCGTGCGCTGCGCGTCCGCGGACGCCGAATCGCCGCTCATGAGCCGAGAGGAAGGGCCAATTGCTTGCGCAGCTCGCGCGGGGCGACCTCGGCGAAGAGAACCTGCGGCTGCGGATATTTGAGGTGCAGTCGCAGCTCGCGTTTCATCCGCGCATTCGACAATCTGCGCGACTCGCTCATGAACGACAACAGGACGGGCGCTAGGCGTGAGGCGGCTTCTTCGCGGGAAACCCGCGGCGGACGCGGGAGATGGAATGCATCCGCGACTACGTCGAACCATTCGCCCATCTGCATTTCCGTGTCGTCGCTGACGTTGTAGGCGCGATTGGGTTTGCCGCGGAATGCCGCTGCCATTGTGGCGCGCGCAAGATCATCGGCATGGATGTGATTGGTGAACACATCTTCCTCGGCGCGCAGCGCGGGCGTTCCCTGTTTGAGCCGGTCGAGCGGCAGGCGCGTGTCGGCGTAGATGCCTGGTGCGCGCAGGATCGAAAGCTTCACGCCGTAACGTTGCGCCCACTGGCGGAGACGGTCTTCGGCAGCGATCCGTCGCCGCGCGCGAGGCGTCCGGCCGCGACGTGGCCGTGCTTCGGTAATGCGCGCGCCCGCGCAATCTCCGTACACGCCGCTCGTGCTGATGTAGACGAAACGCTGCGGTATAATCCGCGCCTTTGTGAGCGCGGCGATCAGATGTGCGGTGCGCAGATCGTCGCGGCCCTCACCGGGCGGCGGAGCGAAATGCAGGACCGCGAAGGGCGCAGCGCGCAACCGTTCAAGGCTGCGCTGGCTGTCAAGGTCGCCGACGATCGGCACGACGCCGTGTTGCCTCAGCCTGGGAGCATCCTCCTGCCGCCGCGTAAGACCGTACAGTCGAACCCTTCCGCGCAGCAAGTCTGCGGTACGCAGGGCGATGTCGCCGCAGCCAATCAAGAGGACCCGGATCACTTCACGCACTCTGTGCCGAACAGGTCAGGCAGCAACGAAAGATGCCGTTCGAGATTACCATAAAACCCAGCGAACACCGGTTCGCCTGCGACGACGGCGAAACCGTGCTCGCCGCGGCGATGCGCGCCGATCTGATGATCCCGTACGGTTGCCGCAACGGTGCGTGCGGAACCTGCAAGGGGAAGATTCTCGAAGGTGAAGTCGACTACGGCATGCATCAGTCGGGAGCGCTGACCGAGCAGGACAAGGCGAAAGGGCTGGCGCTGTTTTGCGTCGCGAAACCGAGATCGCCGCTCGCGATCGAAGTGCGCGAGGTTCGCCGCGCGGGCGACATCCAGATCCGCAAGCTTCCCTGTCGCGTCGAGAGGATCGACAAGGTCGCCGACGACGTCGCGATCATCTCGCTCAAGCTCCCCGCGAACGAGCGCCTGCAATATCTCGCCGGGCAATACATCGATCTGTTGCTCAAGGACGGGCGGAGGCGCAGCTTCTCGCTGGCGACCCCGCCTGAGGACGATGCACTGTTGGAGCTGCACGTGCGGCATGTTCCAGGCGGATACTTCAGCGCACAGCTCTTCAATGAATTCAAAGGTCGGGAGATCCTGCGCTTCGAGGGGCCCTACGGGATGTTCTATCTGCGCGAAGACTCCGACAAGCCGATCATCTTTGTCGCCGGCAGCACCGGCTTCGCTCCGATCAAGGCGCTGATCGAGCACGCATTCCACCATGGCGTCAGCCGACCGATGGTGCTTTATTGGGGCGTACGAGCCTTGCGTGATCTTTATCTGCCAGAGCTGCCGGGGGAGTGGCAGAAACAGCACAAGAATTTCACGTTCATTCCTGTGCTCTCCGATCCGCTGCCGGAGGATCAATGGCCGGGGCGCACCGGCTTCGTGCACCAAGCCGTGATGGCAGATTTTCCGGATCTCTCCGGCTACCAGGTCTACGCGTGCGGTGGGCCGGCCATGATCGAAGCTGCTCGCAGCGAATTCACCGAGTCGCGCGGACTTCCTGCCGACCAGTTCTTCGCCGACTCGTTCACGTACGCCGCGGTCACCGAGCAACCAGCCTAGCCGATCTTGGGGCTTATTGCGCTCGCGCGCCGACGATCTGCGCGAGCCCCGCCGGCGTTTGGGCGGCGGCGACCTGCTCGCGCAAACGCCTTTCCGCCTCATCGACATCGCTCGCTTCAAAGCGCTTGGCACTCAAGCATACTGCTTTCACCAGGCGCTCGTTGATCGCGGGATCGAAGTGATACAGGTCCGTGTAACGGTCGAGGTCGTGAGTGATCGAGCGCTCGCTCTGCAAGTCGGTAATGGCAACGTTCGGTAAGCCGCGCGTCGCCTCGTAGACGTAGCGCTTGAAGGCGAGGCTCAGATCGAGCTGATCGCGCTGCGCGAAATCGACCCAGACCAGGATCGAATACGGCGGCCAGACAAGATCAAACTGCGTCTGCGGATGCGCGCGCAGGAGCGGCAGCAGGTTTCGCTCGAAGCTCGCGCGCATGGCGGCGAGGGTGCGTTCCGGTTGCTGGAATCGCGCATTCAGATTCTTGAGGTCGAGCCCCCGCAGCACTTCGTCGCGCCCGAAGCGCTTCAAATCACCCCAGTACCACGGCGCGTCGGGATCCGACGCGTATCGCTCGCTGCGATTGTCGGTGACGATGCGCCACGAGCGGAGCAGGACGTTCCATGACAGAAGATACGGCAGATCGTTGAATGGATTGCGATCGTAAAGATAGGTCGGCAGCGGACCGGCGACGTCTTGCCGCTCATCTGGCGCACCGGCGAATTCGTTGAAGTCGAGAACCATGATCACCCGGCGCAGCGAGCGGCTTGCCAGCGCGGTGTCGAGCATCAGGCGCTGCTCGGAAGCGCTCATTGCGGGCATCGACAGGTTGACCGCCGCGCCGCCGCACAGACGTGCGACAACGCTGTTGCGCGTGCTCTCCATGATCGACGATCCGCTGATCACCGTGTCGTAGGCCTGGTGCTTGGCAAGCCCTGGATTGATGTAGCGGTGATGCAAAGAGTAGAAGCGCGGTGGATAGCGCGAAGCGAGGCGATACTGCTGGAACGGATCGACCCACCACACGAAGGTCGCGCAGGCAGCGAGCAGCGCGAGCGTGGCCACGGTCACGGCTGCGAACCAGAGACGCGCCGGGCGATCAGCGGTCAGCATCGGCGTCGCGAGCGTGGCCATCAGAAATTGAAATAGATGAACGGCGCGACCTTGCCGAGCTGGAGCACAGAGAAGACCAGCCCAACTGTGACCGCAATGCCTGTCGGCCAGCTCGGGCGGAACTCACGGACCATCACATTCGAGTTCCGGCGAAGCGCGGCGACGACCACACTCGCGAGGATGACCGCGCCGACCCATGTCGCCGAAGTCTGCGCGTCAGAGGTGAGCGCGGCCGCAAGCTGCGCGAGCCAATGCGTTGCAGCCGCGCCGCTCGGCTCGACGGTATTCCCGCCCGAGAGCGCGCGGAGCATGGTCGCCGCGCCGGCGAGCGACTGCGCGCGGAAGAAGACCCACGCGATCATCACGAAAAGGAACGTCAGCCCCCAGGCAAGCGGCCGCGGTAGGGTCACGCCAGTCCGCTCCCACGCGCGATAGCAAAGCAGCGCCATGCCATGCATCGCACCCCAGACGACGAACGTCCACGACGCGCCGTGCCAGAGGCCGCCGAGCAAGAAAGTGATCATGACCGCGAGCATGGTTCGCCACTCGCCGTGGCGGTTACCGCCGAGTGGAATGTAGAGGTACTCGCGCAGGAAGCGCGACAGCGTCATGTGCCAGCGTTGCCAGAATTCGCGGATGTTCGTCGCGTGATAGGGCGAATTGAAGTTGAGCGGCAGCTCGATGTTGAACATCCGCGCCGCGCCGAGCGCCATATCGGTGTACCCACTGAAGTCGAAATAGATCTGCAGCGTGTAGGCGAGCACCGCCAGCCATGCACCGAGCGTTGACAGCCCCGCGGGGTTGGCGAAGCCGGCGTCGGCGAGCGGCGCGAGCTGATCCGCGAAACAAACTTTCTTCACCAACCCGATGCAGAGCAGGAAGAGCCCGGCCGCGAGATTGGTCGCCTGCGCGCGCTTGTTCGTCGGCGAGGCGAACTGCGGCATCATTTCGCTGTGATGCAGGATCGGGCCCGCGAGCAAGTGTGGGAAGAAACTGACGAAGAGCGCGTAGTTGGCGACGCTGGGCTCGCGCGCCTTGCGGCGGTACACGTCGACGAGATACGCGATCTGGGTGAAGGTGAAGAAGCTGATGCCCAGCGGCAGCACGAGATGCGGCAGCGGAAGCGGCTTTCCGAGCAGATTCGCGGCGTTCGAGAGCGCGAAATCCGCGTACTTGAATACGCCGAGCAACAGCAGGTTTCCGGCGATGCCGCCGCCAAGGATCAGCCGCCCGCGCGGCGTCTCGCGGCGCAGTGCACGGCCGACGAGGAAATTGAACGCGATGCTGCCAAGGATCAGTGGCAGGTAGCGCGGGTCCCACCACGCATAGAAGAACAGCGACGCGGCGACGAGCCACGCAACCGCCCAGGTCGGCCTGCGCCCGAGCGCGAAGAATCCGACGAGCGACAGCGGCAGGAAATACAGCAGGTAGTCGTAGCTGTTGAAAAGCACGCTTCGTCCCGGGCCCTGGCGTGCGAGATTGAACACGGTATTCCACCGCGAAAGCAAGCATTTCCCTGAACGTTCGGGTCGACGACAGCCCTCCGGATCCACGGTCGCCGCCGCTGGCGGGAGACCTGAATCTCGGGGCGACGGACCTCATGACGATGCCCCTATCGTTCGGAGATTCTGACCGTCGGTGCTTCGGGGTTCGATGCCGAGCCCTGCGGTCCGTCGAGGACGGCTGCGGTGGGCGCCGTGCCAGACCTGACGCTGTGTGCTGGCCGGAATATTTTTGTTAACGTACCGGCAGGGGTTCTGGGGAAAACGCGAATCGGGTCAGCCCAAGTCATGCTGCACGGAAAGAAGATCGTCGTCGTGATGCCAGCGTACTTCGCCGAGAAGACGCTGGAAGACTGCTTTAACGCGATTCCGCACGACATCGTCGATCTGGTGCTGCTCGTCGACGACGCGAGCAGCGATGAAACGATCGCTGTCGCTCAACGCCTCGGCATCGTCACGCATCGGCATGCGAGGAACCAAGGGTACGGCGCCAATCAGAAGACCTGCTACGCGAACGCTCTTGCGCTGGGTGCCGACATCGTGGTGATGCTGCACCCGGACTACCAATACGAACCAAGGCTGATCACCGCGATGGCCGCGATGGTCGCTTCCGACGTCTACGACCTCGTGATCGGATCGCGCATCCTCGGCAACACCGCGATCGCCGGCGGCATGCCGCGATACAAGTATGCCGCGAACCGCGTTCTCACCGCGCTGCAGAATCTGATCGTCGGATCGAAGCTCTCGGAGTTCCACACCGGCTATCGGGCTTTCGCGCGTCGCGTGCTCGAAACGCTCCCGCTGGCGGCCAACTCGCAGGATTTCATCTTCGACAACCAGATTCTCGTCCAGGCGCTCGCCTTCGGCATGCGGATCGGCGAGATCTCCTGCCCGACGCGATACTTCGAGGACGCAAGCGAGATAAGCTTCCGGCGCTCGGTCGTGTATGGATTCGGCGTGCTGTGGACGAGCGTGCAGTATCGCCTGTGGCGCTGGGGTCTCTTGCACCCGCGCATCTTCTCCACCCGAGCCGATATGCGGCTGCAGCGCTCGTCGGTCTCTTCATGAGCTCGGCGGGCGCTAGGCGCCGACCCGCAGAGGCGGCTGCGTGGTCGGTTCTCCTGGCCGCAGGCGTTCTCATCGGCGCCTTCCTGCGCTGGTATCAACTCGGCATCCAGGTAGTGCTCGACGACGAGTGGCATGCCTTGCACAAGGTGCTCTATTCCGATGCCCTCGACATCGCCACGAGCTTCGGCTACGCCGATCACAGCATCCCGCTGGCGCTGTACTACCGTTTTCTGCTGCTACACGGCGGCCTGACCGAATGGGTGATGCACCTGCCCATGCTCGTCGCCGGCATCGCCTTGCTCGTCGCGGCACCTTTGCTCCTCCGACGCGAGACCACGCTGCCCGTGCGCGCGACCTGGGTCGCGCTTCTCGCGATCGCCCCGCTGCTCGTCTACCACAGCAAGGTCGCGCGGCCGTACGCGCTCACGAGTCTGCTGGTTCCTGTGGCAATCATCGCCTTCCGTCGCTGGTGGCTGGCCGGCAAAAACGCACGTGGCTGGAGCGCAAGCTATGTCGTTGCGACCGTCCTCGCCGGTTGGCTGCATACGATAACGCTGACCTTCACCCTGCTGCCGTTCGCCTATTACGGGGCGCGTTGCCTGCTCAACGCGCGCCGGGACGCGCACAACGCGGGAGCCGGGCTTCGAAGGTTGCTTCTGCTGGGGCTCGCCACCTCGCTACCGCTCGCCGCAGCGCTGCTGCCCCCGCTGATCAACGACTGGGGCAGCCTCTCCGCGAAGGCCGGCGTGCACTCGGTCACGCTCGAGAGCATCTATCGGACCGTGCTGATGCTTTTCGGCATCTCGCAACCCGCGCTGCTCGTTGTTCTGCTCGTGCTGACGCTGCTGGGCATCCATCGGATCTGGCGACGCGACAGCGATTTCACTGCTTATCTTGGCACGGTCATGGTGGGCGCTGCCATCGCGATCGCCGCCGCACGCCCGGTGTGGATTCACCATCCGGCTCTATATAGCCGGTATCTGCTGCCGGTGCTGCCTTTCCTGCTGCTGTTTCTCGCCGAGGGGATCGTGGCGACGCTCGAGCAAGTGCGCGCCGCCGCGCCGCTCCGCGCGATCGCAGTCGCGGTGATAGCTGCGGCGTTGTGCTGGTTCGGGCCTATTCCGAGCTACTTCTACTACCCGAACCAGTTCATGGGTCATTTGCGCTTTCAGTTCGATTACGACCCGGCCCACAACCCGTACGTCCAGCTGATCCCTCGCGACCCGGTACCCGAGTTCTACCGCATGCTGGCGCAGAGGCCGCCCGCGTCGCTGACCCTCATCGAGGCACCGTGGCGGCTCGAATCGAACTTCAATCCGCATCCCTGGTATCAGGAAATCCACCGCCAGCAGGTGAAGATCGGGCTCACAACGCCCGTGTGCGGCGTGCGCACCTTCGGCGAATATCCCGCCACGGTGCCGGGATTGCGATTGCATCAGTTCGCTCATCTCTCGAACATCCTGGCGGGAAAGACCTACGGCGCGGATTATCTCGTCATGCACCTCTCGCCATGGAAGACGCCGCCGGACGCAAGCGTCGAGTGGCCCGATGTCGCCGCCTGCCTGCCGACGATCGAGTCGGCACTCGGGCAGCCGGTCTACCGCGACGCCCAGATCGTCGTGTTCGATCTCAGAAGGAAGTGATTCCCCCTCTGGCTTCCGGCGGCATCGAAGCCCGCTACCGCCGCTTCAGTTCGTCGGTAGCGAGCTTGAGCGCCGCGACGAAGTGGGAGTTGGCTTCGGCCCCTCGGCCGAGGCGCCCGAGCATTTCACCCAGCGCGAGCTGCGTGCGCCAGTTGTTGTCGAGCGCAAGACTCGCTTCCAGGTAGGTCTGCGCCTTGCCCCACAGCTGCTGACGCTGACAGAGCGTGCCGAGCACCCGCAGCAGCGTTGCATCTTGGCTGTAAAGGCCGAGCCAGCGCTCGGCCTGCTCCAGTTGCCGCGTCGCGTCCGGGAGACTGCACTCCCCGTAGAGATCGACGAGCTCAGAGTCCCATTCGCGCTCGAGGCTGGCAGCAATGATCTCCGCAGCTTCGCGATCTCCACCGAGCTGCAGAAAGCTCCTGGCCGCAGCGCCGGCGACCTTCGGCTGGGTCCTCGTCGCCTCCGGAAGGCGGTTCCAGGTGTCGCGCAAACCCGACGCGTCGTGCGCGAGCGAGCGCAGCTGTTCTCGTTGCGCCGCGCTGCGCACTTGTTCCCCTTGCGCAGCGTCGAACACCTTGCGCTTGACGAGCTGGTCGACCAGAGGCGGGATCTCCGCGAAGCGACGCGCAGCCTGCATCGCTCTCAGCTCCAGGCGCAGTGCGGCAGTGTGCATCCCCGCTTCGTCCTTGAGCAAACTCAGCAGCCGGAGCGCTTCCTGCGGCTGGCCCTGCTCCAGCGCGATCTCGGCTGAAAGCGTCAGCCGCGGCACGGCGAGGCTCTTCGGCTGAACTTCGCTCCGCGCGAGGAAACTTTCCGCCTTGTCGAACTGACGCACGTCGATCGCAGCACGTGCCGCGATGAGCGCGGCAAGACCGGATGATTGCGGCAGCGCCAGCGCGTCTTGCGCATCCTGCTGCGCCTTGCCGTAGCGGCCCTCGAGCAATGCGACGATCGCCGCGTCCTGCTTGGCGCGCGCGCTCTCGCGTTTCTGCTGCTGGCGCCACGCGCGAACCTGGGTCGGCAGCTGGACCGTGCGCACAACGAGCTGCGAGAGGAAATAAAGCGCAAAGAAGCCGCCAACGGCCAGAATGAGAAGCAGATTCAGCGACAGCTCGATGCGATACGGCGGCGAGACCAGCAGCGCGTAACCGTGGCTCAGCTTCGCGGCCAGTGCCGCGACCACTGCCACGACCGCGAGAAAGAGGAACCAGAAAAGGATGCGCATGGCACGCGGCGCCGGCTCACCGTAGACGCTTCTCGCGAGCGAGTTGCAGCACGCGCACTGCATCCATGCTGCCGGCGATGCCCGGGAGCTCCGCTCCCATCTCGGTCTTCCTGAGCTCTGTCAGCAGGGTCAGCAAGGATTGAACCGGCTTCGCGCGCGTGTCGAAGTACTTCTTCAACCATCGATCGGCCGCCGAGAGGTCGGCGCGGAAGTTGGCCTGATCGCGAAAGAGCAGATTGAAGCGCGCGGAGAGCAGCCGCAGCTTCAGATTCTCCCGCAGGAAAAATTGCTCCTGCGGACCAAGCAGAGGCGCTTCGGGCCGGTCGAGATTCTCGATGCGCACCAGCTGCCGGACATCCTGCCAGATCTCGCGCAGAAAGCGTCGCCAGCCAGGCTCGTCCTTGGGTGGCGCTTCGGGCTCTGTCTGCGGAAGCCTTTCCTCGAGCGCCAACGGCAGCGCGTCGACTGATCCGATCGCCTGATCGAGTCGGAGCGAAATGCCGGCGACGTCGACGAAGGGCACCGCCTTGAGCCGATCCATGTCCCGTGCGAGCGCGCGGCGCAGCGGCACGAATTGGGGTCGGTCGAGCCGTTGCAGCTTGACGTCGGCGAGTTGCAGCGCCGTCAGCGCTCCCGACACGTTGCCCGCAATCTGGAGCTGCTGATTGGCGAGCAGCAGAATTTGCTCAACCTCGGTCAGCGCCCATTCATCGCGAGCCGGTGCGAGCTCGCGGTAAAGAGCCTCGAGCGCTGCCTGCTGCGTTTGCGATTCCGCGAGCCGGTTTTCGAGCAGCGAGATCTTCGCCTGCGCGTCGCGCACGTTGTCCTGCGCGTCCTTTACCGCGGCGCGCGTCGCCATTTCGGTGGTGTCCTGCTGGGAGAGGCGCTGGGCGAGCTCGGTTCGCAGGCGGCGGTCCGCGTTGCGTTGATCGGTCCACACGGCAAATATCGCCGCGACAACGGCGATCGCGAACAGAATGCTTAGCCAGCCACGGACACGTGCGGCGTCGCGCCGCGCCGGCGGAGGCGCGGCCGTCCGCAATTCTGCAGCTTTCGCTTCGTCCTGCGGACTGCTCATGGTGAAGGGGATCGGCGGCCGGATAATGCCTCGCTCGCCGCGCAGATTGTAGCAGGATGGAGAGCCCGTCATGGCCCGCATCTGGCCGTGGTTCGCCGGCTCGACTAGAATCCGGTTCCTGCGCCGCGGCGATTGGGGTGCCGCGGCCAGCACCCCCGCAAAGTGCTCACCTTTTTCATCCTAGTCCTGGTCGCTCTCGCTGCGCTCGGCGGCTATGTCTTTGGCACGGTTCGTCGCTCTTCGGTCGCGCGTGCACCCGAAGGCGCGCACTCGTCCCAAGGTCCTCGAGCGGTTCAGGCGCCGCCAGTCCCAAGCGCCAGCCAGTCGCAAGAGGTTCACCGCGCGCCCCCTATGGAGCAAGCCAGTGATGATCGAGTCGGCGTGGAGAAGGCGCGACTCATCCGCAGCCGCGACGCGGAAGCGGCAATCCTGCGCCAACAGATCGCGGACCGTGACGCCGTGCTGGCGCAGCTCCAGGACCTCGCGCGCGAACGCGAGCAGTTGTTCGGCGACCTGGCTGACGCGCGTGCGGAGGCTGCCCGCTACCGGCAGCTCATCGTCGACATCGAGAACAATGCTCCGCCGCCGATACTCTCCGGCCCCGCCGGTCCGGATGACCTGAAGCTCATCGTCGGCGTCGGCCCCGTGCTCGAGCGCATGTTGCACAACCTCGGTGTAACGACGTTCCGTCAGATCGCGCGCTGGACCGAGCGCGACGTTGCCGAGTTCGACGCCAAGCTGCCCGAGTTCCCCGGACGCATCGTGCGCGATCAGTGGGTGACTCAGGCTCGTGCACTGCACGAGTCGAAGTACGGCTAGATCGAGCGTCCCGTCTTCCTGTGTCGACGACCCCGCGCCGAGGCCGCCGCCTGTGAGCCCTCGACCAGTCGAACACCACGCGGTGCCGGCGTCCGGTCTTCTGCTGATCGCCCTCCTGAGCCTGACCTGGGGCTTGAATTGGCCAGTGCTGAAGCTCGGCGTCACGGAGTTGGAACCGCTCACCTTTCGAGCAAGCACGCTCGGATTCGCGGGACTGGGCCTGTTGCTCGTATCGAATCTGTCCGGCGAATCGATCCGCATCGACCGCGCACTGTGGCCGCGCGTGATCGTGCTGTCGCTTTTCAACATCACCGGCTGGAGCGCTCTGATCGTATTCGGAGTGCATCAGGTGCCCGCTGGCCGTTCGGCCATTCTTGCCTATACGCTGCCGATCTGGAGCTTGTTGTTCTCGCTCTGGCTCCTGCATGAGCCCTTGTCGCCGCGGAAGATTCTCGGGGTGGTGCTCGGCGTCGGCGGAATGGTGGTGCTGCTGGGCGAAGAGATCGTCAACGTGCAACGCGCACCGCTGGGGGCGCTCATGATCATCGGCGCCGCGATCTCATGGGGATTCGGCACGGTGCTTCTTCGCCGCTGGGCAATGCCCACCTCCCAGACCACGTTGACGGGCTGGATGATGCTGATCGGCTGGATCCCCATCCTGCTTGCAACGCCACTGGTCGATCCGCACGCGGCGTCCTCGCTGGCCACCATGAATCGCACAGCGTGGTTCGCCGTTCTCTACAACATCTTTATCTCGGGCTCCATCGCCAACTGGGTGTGGTTTCGGATGGCGCGTACGCTACCGGTCGCCGTGAGCTCGCTCTCGTCGCTCCCGGTTCCGGTCGTCGGCGTGTTCTCGGGGATGTATTTCCTCGGCGAACGGCCCGGCGCCAGCGAGTTCGTCGCGCTGGCCCTGGTTTTGGCAGCGCTCGTGGCAGTGATGCTTCCGGAGCGAAAGCGACGCGCTGCAGCGGGTTGAGCTCGATTCTATGAAAGCTCGGGAATCAGCGTCAGCACGCCCTTACCCGAGAAGTATGCGTCGAGGTTTGCCTTGCAAAGGTCGCCCATAGCCTGGCGGGTCTCGCGCGTCGCGCTGCCGACGTGCGGTAAGAGGACGACGTTGTCCATGGCGAAAAGGTCTGCGGGGATGTGAGGCTCGTCGACGAAGACGTCGAGGCCGGCGCCTTTGATCGTCCCCGCCTTTAGAGCAGCAACCAGCGCCGGCTCATCGACGATGGATCCACGCGCGATATTGACGAGGGTGCCTTTCTTGCCGAGCGCCGCGAGCACTTCGGCGTTGACGATGTTGCGCGTCGCGTCTCCACCCGGGCAGGCGACCACCAGAAAATCGACTGCTGCGGCGAGCGCTTTCAGGCTCGCGACGTATTCGTAAGGAACCTGCTGCGGTTTGCGGCCAGTATAGGCAACTTTCATTCCCATTGCCGAGACGCGCTGTGCAATCGCCTTGCCGATTCGGCCGAGCCCAAGGACGCCTACTTTCCTGCCGCTCAGCTTCGTGGTGAGCTCCGGTCCCCGCTTCTCCCACTCGCCCGCTTGCACAAAGCGATTTGCTCGAACAAAACCGCGGCCCGTCATGAGAACGAGGGCAAGCGCGACATCGGCGACATCGTCAGTGAGCACATCCGGCGTATTGGTCACCTTGATACCGCGTTGCTTGCAGTACGCGACCGGCACTCCGTCGTAGCCGACCCCGAACACCGAGATGAGCTCGAGTTTCGGCAGCGCGTCGAGCAACGAGCTAGGCGTCAACGTTCCGCCCCCCTGCACCAGACCACGTACGACCTTGCCCTGCTCCGCAAGCAGCGCGGGCTTGTCCTTCGCCTGATGATAGTCGTGACAGCGATAGTCCGCTTTGAGCGGGTCGTACAGAAAGGGCGGCAGCGGCGCGGTAACGAGAATGTCCAGGTCGTATGTCGGCATGATTAATGTGTTGGGTCCAGACGCGGTGAATCCCGAGACGCCCGCCAAGAGAGATTCGAAATTAGGATTTTCGAGCGGCGAAGTATTCTATCAGCGCAGCGATAAGCCCGGCGTCGGCGGGCGGAGTGACGATTACCTCCGCGAGACCCAGGGCTCGTGCGCGTTCGCCTATCCGCGCGTGTGGCACGAAGGTCGGCGTGCTCGCGAAGTGCTTGCGGCCCTCGACGTCCAGAATCTCCCAAAGGTTGGTGAGCCCTTCGCTCGAAGTGATCGTAACAGCGTCGACCCGGGCTTCGCGCCACGCTTCGAGCAGCCCCTGAGCCCCAGCGGTGGGGCGGGATCGGCGGTAGCAATCGACCTGCACGACGCGAGCGCCGCGCGCGAGAAGCGCGTCGCGTAACACTTCGCGACCGCCGCTGCCCTGAAAGATCACGATTCGCTTCCCGGCGATATCGGCAAACTCCGGAAGCGCGAGAAGGCCGTCGCTGTCCATCGTCGTCGTCGGCAAGCGCACGTCGGTGATGCCGACGCCACGCAGCGCGGCGGCAGTGCCCGGCCCGGGCGCAAACGCAATCAACTGCTTTGGCCATGCCGCGGCATCGTTGACACCGTATTCGACCGCGTTGGCGCTGACGAAGATCGCGTAACTGTAATCGGCGAGCTGACGCTGCACGTTCTCGAGCGGGCCGGGATCGCTCGGCGG
>Ga0126384_10000538_pt1 | contig 20969 bp, 17 predicted proteins | sample PanSoiMetPlot_36_FD_92543 | JGI IMG/M metagenome (GOLD analysis project Ga0126384, IMG submission 92543) | Tropical forest soil microbial communities from Panama - MetaG Plot_36 | ecosystem: Environmental > Terrestrial > Soil > Tropical forest > Bulk soil | place: Panama | collected 2016-02-17 | reverse complement strand
TAAGGATAGAACTATTCTACGCATTTCAAATCCTCCTTGGAGGCAAGTGATCGTGTTTTGAGGATGACGGTGCAACCACGGTGCCACTTCAATGTCATCTGGTGGCGAATTTATTCGTTCTTTGCGTTTATTAATATCCAGACTTTCCCATAAAGGACGGATGAATTCGTTACTACATGAGGGTGAGTCTCGTTATCATTTTTCACACATTTCTCATCTTTCCTTCACATTTCTGCGGTCGACTGCGAGTATGGTGATAATGCAGAACTCGAATAACGGTGCCACGGCGTCGAGTAGGATCTTGAATTCGAATGACATTTAAGACGCAGGCGGGCTTTATTCAGGTGGCTGCGAATAACGAAGGAATCTCCCTACCTTCTTTTTAAGACAATCGTAACAAAGAGAGGTAATTTCATGTCTGTTAATCAGGAAAAGCTGAATCAATTGCTAGGCCAGTTCGTTGCCGATTTTGGCGCCTCTTTGCACGCTGGGATGGTTGTAATCGGCGAAAAACTTGGGCTCTATAAAGCCATGGCAAAAGCCGAACGCCCTGTTACGTCAGGCGAGCTCGCGCAACTCACCGATACGAACGAGCGTTATGTTCGCGAGTGGCTGTGCTCCCAGGCGGCAGGTGGTTACGTAAGCTTTGACGCAAGCACACAAGAATACTTTCTTTCTGAGGAACAATCCTTCGCTTTGTCTGATGAAAAGAGCCCGGCTTATCTGCCAGGGGCTTTTCTTGTTGCGGTATCAGCGCTGCGAGCGGTTCCTAAAATCTCGGAGAGATTTCGAACCGGAGAGGGTTTCGGTTGGCACGAGCACGACGCAGGGTTGTTTCACGGCACTGAGCTGTTCTTCCGACCAGGCTACGCTGCCAATCTTGTAAGCTCATGGATTCCGTCGCTATCGAAGGTGGAGGCGAAGTTAAAGGCGGGCGCGAAGGTGGCGGATGTCGGCTGCGGCCTCGGTTCTTCTACAGTTTTGATGGCTCAGGCCTATCCTAAGTCAACGTTCGTCGGATTCGATTACCACGATCACTCCATCGAGCTGGCGCGCCAAAGGGCAGCCGAGGGCGGCGTCGCTGATCGTGTGACTTTTCAAACCGCTAGCGCGAAAGATTATCCAGGGGACGGTTACGACTTTGTCACGTTCTTCGATTGTTTGCACGATATGGGCGACCCGGTTGGTGCAGCGAAGCATGTACGGGAGTCGTTGTCGCAGGATGGCACATGGATGATCGTCGAACCCTTCGCCAATGATCAGGTGAAGGATAACTTAAATCCGGTCGGGCGGATTTATTATTCCGCCTCGACGCTGCTTTGTACTCCGGCATCTCTTTCTCAGGAGGTCGGTCTGGCATTGGGTGCGCAGGCGGGCGAGGCGCGGCTTCGTCAGGTCGTGACGGATGCGGGTTTCAAGACATTTCGGAGGGCAACGGAGACGCCTTTCAACATAATCTTTGAAGCAAGACGTTGATATTGGCGTGTATTTGTGTTTGTAGCACGACCTGAAAGATTCTCCTGCGGCCTCGGTGACTCTGCGGTGAACCTTAAGTGCAATTGAAGGACACCGCAGAGTTCGCCGAACGTGCGCTAAGGCGTTCTGACAGCCGGCGGGAAATAAGAGCAGTTCGTCTTTAAAAGTTCAGCTTCAATCCGAACTGAATAACTCTACGTTATCAATTTTGGTGGGGGAACTCGCCCTGCCAAGTGTTGTTTGCCATCACTTTACCGCCTGGTTCGAACTCATTCCCCCAAACTCGGCTTCCGCAAGACCGCCGCGCCGCAGGCTCCCGATTAGCTTCCGTCGGAACTGTCCCCATTCGGCGTAAGTCTACACATCCTCGTAAGCAACATTAGTACCGCATCTTCGGCAAGTCCCATTACAGAACTTTCCGGACCGTGAGGATGACGCCAGCTTGCTCCCGAGCGTAGATCCTCCCCGGTTGTGAGATTTTCGATGATCAACCGGATACGATGTGTTTTGAAAAACTACAGTAGACGGAACTATCAGCTCCTCTTTTGCACCGGCAGAAGCAACCATCATTGAGGAGCGGCCATTTGCTCGCTCGCTTCGACATCGACCTTTTGTTTGTTTTCCTTTTTGTCTTTATCCTTTTTTTTCTTTTCCTTCTTTTCCTTCTCTTCGCCTGTGCTCATCCAGGGTTTTCCTGGTTCGAGGTGAAGAAGGTCTGCCTTTACCAGCGCCGCGACACGATAGGAAATGTGCGGCTGTTGACGGGGCAGATCAGAAATTACCGCCCAGATCCCCCCATAAGGTCGAACATTTTCCAGGTATGTTTCCGGTCTCACCTGAGATACCAGTCTGCGGCCTGACGCCAGTATCAGCAGCCCTGGCAAAGCGTTTGGCTCCAGGTACGCTCCGTAGCGGTCATGCGAGAGCGTTTGGATCTGCGTTAGCGGATTTCTCGCGTATGGAATTTTGTCCATATACGCAAGAAGAACTTCGTACCACCACTTTGTGTGGCCCAGGCGAAGACGACCGAGCTCACGACCAATCATAAACGAGAGCACGTCGCGTGACTTTGCCGGTTTGCGTTCGATAAAGCGCGCGTTTAAGGCAATGCTGTTCTGCCACCAGGTTGAGAACGCCTGGCTCGGAGCTGGCACTGCTCTGTCCGTCAGATATAACTCGGGAAGAGGCATGTCACCGAGCTTCTTGCAGTGTTGTTCGAGGAGTTCAAAAATTTCCGGCAGTTGCTCGCGCGAAAGAAGGACGGAGTTCCCAAGGACTGAGGCCCTGCGCATATTTCGGATGAACACAATTGCCGGGGGCGCCAATACCGCTGCGGTCGCAAGCATCTTTATCGTCTTAATATTTTGGTGGATAAATGGATGCTGGGCCAGCCAATCCGCGCCTGCGTTGGCCAGCATTAATGCGGCGGCCATGAGCACCAGGTTGAACACGACCGAAGCAACAAATATCGGCTGTTCCAGAGGGTGTCGTAACTGGCTTTCGTCTAACGGAGTCGAACTCATATGGTGACTTGTGATTTGTGTCCGTGATATTTAATTAGTGGTGCGTGATCCGTGAATCACGAATCACGGTTCACGCAAACACTTTATCACTAATCACTTTATCACAAATCAGGTCTCACCCATCACGGCTTTGTTGGCTGATTTCTGCGTGGGTCTGCCGATTGCCGGACCAAGTCGCGCTCCAGAAGTTGCAATGATATTGAAGATCGATCGACGAGAACACAGCTATATCTCGATGCCTCGTGCTCGATATTTCTCTGTCCGACACGCTGAGATTAATACTTCCAGGTCAAGCGGCAGCGTTTCGTCTTATTAGTCGATAGACAAGAAGCAAAAGCATTGCTCCTACAACTGCCGTCGCAAAGCTCACAAACCACCCGCCTTTTATGCCAACCAAAGAACCGAGGTAGCCGCCGATCAGCGACCCGGCGATGCCCAGCAGGACTGTGATGATGAAACCGCCCGGATCCTTACCCGGCATCAGAAGCTTTGCTACTATGCCTGCAATCAATCCGAAAACGATCCAACCGAGAATTTGCATAATCATTTTTTTCTCCCTTCACCTCCGCGTTCCACCGCGGTTGATCCCTGGAGACTTCGACGACAACCGCAGGGGCACGTAGGAACGCGGAGGCGACGCGACGATTTCTTCACATTCACCATAGCCAGCGAACCGGCAACTTAAACTTATGATCCTCTGGCTCGTAGGAGGTTGAGCAACTTTGGTGATTTCAGCCGGTCGCCCGAAAGAGACAGAGCTTAGGCGCGAATAAGCTGTCTCTTTCGGGTACGCGGCAATCGGCAAGGCTATTGTTCGCCGATTCCATTCCGAACGGTGTTTAATGACATTCCGGCAACCACGTCGTGCGTGGGCGCGGCTCAAGTGCAAGTGGTCTCTTGGCTCAGGCTCCAGCTATTTGATTGTTTTCCAGTGACCCTTCGGCAGGCCGTGAAAACCACTGAATGAAATCATTCTGATGCGAATGATAAGACTCATTAAGGACTTTCGTTAGGCGGCACACTCGTACGAGCGTTATGAATGCGAAGGAAGCAACTAATCAGGGCTCCGTTCAGCAAGAGCAAACGCTACTCCATTCCGCGGAATGTTCGCGATCATTAAAAGAAGAACATCTCGGCCCTGGCGCCTACAGACGGCGCGCTTTAAAGATCTCGGAAACTGCGGAATGTCGTGGTAACCCTCAATTCGATTGCCTGTTTCCTTCTCCCAATAAGTATTACCCTGAAGCGCTCGCTGTTTTGTCGACCACAGGCTTCTGGGGTATCTCGACGAGGTCCGGTCCGGCGAATCTGCTACCTGCCTCTTCGACTATTCCAGCAATCTGCAGCAACAGATCCTCACGCACAGCAAGGAATTCCGAATAATTCGTCGTCAGCACATAGGCAAAGAGTTCGAGTTCAATCGAGCGAACTCCAAAATCAACCAAACGAATGCGGCAAGTTTCGGTTTCAATCTCAGGCGTATCGCTGAGGAGCTTACGAACCCGGTCCAGTATAGACCTGAGTTGTTCAGTGGTTGTTTCATACCGCAATCGCAGGGTGGTTTTAATCAGGATCTTGCCACGCGTAGTGAAGTTTTCAATGGTATCCTGTGATAACACCCCAGCCGGTATCGATAACAAAGTCTGCTCTGTAGTTCGGAGACGTACTGATCTCAGCGTGATGTCTTCGACAGTGCCTGACCGATTCGAGATGGAACAATTGTCACCGACTGCAATCACTTTGTCAGTTAACAGGAAAAATCCGCCCAGAAAATTCTCCACCGTCTTCTGCGCGCCGACGGCGAGAGCGACGCCAAAGATACCGACTCCTGCCAATGCCGTCTGGGTATCGACTCCACTTATGGTGAGGACCACGAAGATGGCGACCAGGATGATAAGCGCTTTGATCAGGCGTTCGCCCAGGACAATTAGCGATTCTTTACCGGTCTGCTTCGCGCGTTGCATCCTTCGCCGCGTATAGGAGAACGACAGCGTCAAAATTCGCCGGATCAACCACGCAACTGCTAAAACCAACAGAGCAGCTACTATACGGCCATAGATGATGCGAAATCGTAGTGAAAGTCGAAGCGCAAACAGGGACAACAGGTGAATAATTAGCGTGAGGACTATTGTGATTGGCCAGCGAAGCGCCGCATACCGCGTCTCCGCACGCTGCCGGCGTACGGGATTCCTGAAGATTTTTCGAGAGATTGTAGCGAAAATCAGGAAAACTAACGAAAAAAGCAAGAGTGGAATGCCGATAGAGGCTGTCCAACCGATCACATGTTCGTATGAGATCCCGAGAATCGTTTTGTCCAGCAGCTCCTCTGGCATTAATCGCTCTATCCAGGTTTTCTCAATTGCGCCGTGGTAGGCTGGAACGTCATTAAGTGTATCTGAAGAGATTAACCAGATTTGGCCTGCCTCTTTGTCTTTTACGCGAACGAGCTCTATTGAGAACTCGCCTTCACCGACCCTGAGCGGTCCGATTTCTTCCCGATCGAGCGCGAGTCCATCGTCAAGGAATCCCTCGGCGGAATCGCTTATGGTCGAAATTGGCTTGCGAAAGTACCGATCCATCAGGTCTTTCAGGTCGCGCACCAGGATCTCGGTATTCGGACGTTGCTTTGAAGTGAGCTGCATATAGCGCACGGCAGAAACAACGTCACCCGAGTTCGCGGCGCGCATTAACCCGGTCATAGTACCGCGCGGCGTGCTTCGACCGAACGGATCTTTGGGTTCTTCTTGTTTTTCAGGTTTTGCAGTTTTTGCTTTGCTGATGCCGGGTATCTGGGCTGCAACCGGGCGGGTAAGAGTAACGCAAAATAAGGTAAGAAAGATCGCTAGAATACCGTAGTTGGTCAATCTGAGCACGAATCCCATGGCGGGTCTCCTACGTCTGTCCCTTTTGGACAATTGATACGTGATTAAACCTCTTCCAAGGTCGTTGAGATACTGCCATACGCTTGGGTATGGTTTTCCATATGAAGACTACACCTCAGATCGACGATAACGTGATGCCCCGATTGGATTTGCGTGTTTCTACGGAGCACAGCAGGTCCTCGGTGAATTTCCCTTGTTGTCCGGTAACCTTTTTCACGGTGCTCATATTGCGATCCCATGCGCGAGCATGGCGTCCGTCAGATCGTAACCCACGATGCTGACTTTCATCGTTTCTCGTCTTCGATGTCGTCAACATCTTTTAACTCTTTATTTCACTCTCTCAACGTCCGGAAGAATCCACCTCTTATCGAAGAAGTCTTTCTGGGGACCGTAAAGCCGAAATAGCACTTCAAACCGACCGCTCTCGTTCGTCGGTACCCAGTTTGATTCCTTACCGTCTGGAGCCTTGGGCCCAAAGTAAAGGTCTACTGAACCGTCAGCATTCTTTTGGAGCTCCGGATTCTGCGAAGACCGGCTCGGTCGCTTCATGTTGCGAATTAGCGCATGTGTTTCCCGGTCATAAAGGGTGGCGGACCAGTACTGCTCGATCGGTGCGTTTGCCGGTACATGAAGTCGGTATGTTCGGGCGCCTTCGAAGTTGTAGCCGTCCTTGTCCTTGATCGACATCAGATAGAATTGTCCCTGTCCAAGATGCCTGGCACTAAAGAATGCGTAAGAAAAGCAAAGCCCTCGCGCATCTGTCGGATAGACATCGGGATCATTGAAGTTTCTGGAAATCGCCGCTACAAACTCCCTCGAGGCCGGCAATGCCCATCGCGCACCTGGATAGAAAGGCGGCAGAAATACATTTTCATATTGTTCCTGAAGGTAAGCATGCGCTTCGGCTGCCGCATCCTTCAGAATAGTTCTTGTTTTTGCATCCGGTGCAAACGTCCTGCCCTTCTCAATGCCGATTGCCTTGAGCTGATCGATCATGAGCTTGTCCCGAGTCAGCCACGGCTCGGATTGAATCATTCGGTCCAGCGATTGGAAGAACCGCAGGTCATAAGGGATCGTGGAGTCGAAGACTACATCCACTGAATCAACGAATGTTGTCTTTGGCGGATTCGCTGCTTTTGAAAGCGGGTAAAGCTTAATCCCTTTAGCGTACTCCACCGCCTTTGCAACGTCTCGATCGCGACCGCTATTGGGGATGGAACGCAACAGTGCGTAACCCTGGTAATTGCCTGAGGACATCGGGATGTAGCAATCCTGAACGGTCTCTCGGTGATTTGGAGGAAGGATCAGGTATTTACCACCTCTTCCTTTGTCGATGCCAGCGGGCCCGACGTCCTCAATTGCGGTTTGCCAACAGTCCTTCACGCTCCCTACGATGGTACCTCCATTCGCCGGCGGAATCTCGAGTACGACCGGTCCAGCTTCCCTGGTGTTGAAGAACGGCATCAGATAGATAGCGTCGGGGTTCGGTGTCAGCGTCTGGTTTTTCCAATCCGGCAAGCGCGACCAGTAAACGATTTGATTGAACCCACCTTTCGCCTGGCTAACCATAGCCTGGTACATAAGCTCATAGTTAACGATCGGCATTCCCCAGATGACCGCCTCCACTGCGCGACGTTGTATCGTCCGCTCGGCCGACTCCTCCGAAGTACGAGTGATTTCCGCTCGTTCGGCTTGTGCTTTCATTTACGGCTCCTCTTTGCATCCAGCCTGAATGCGTAAGTTCTCAAAGGCAAGAACCCAGATGCAGCTGTTTGGTGGCTCTGCGTCGGAAGATCGACGCGCGGGTCTGATTGGCTTCGCGAAAGCAATGAACGCTAACCACCGAATCGCAATCATTCAGACGTGAGCAATCTCTAATCCGCTTTTTGCGTAAAAGAGCTTGGTGCCAAGTGCCTAATTCTTAAGGTTTAAGCAGGGATCAAAGTTTCGTCCCACGTTGATGGCAACGAAGCTATGGAGTAAGTGCGAAATCTCGTGGAAAGTTATAAGGACTTAGTCAATGCGTAGCATAAAGTATTTGTTTCAACTCGAGGGATCATGCCTGCCTTGACCGTTCAACTGAAGCACGAGACACACAAAGTTTTCGCGTGGGTTTCTTTGTTTGAACGTCGTGACTTAGAGTCTTTGCGGTATAGAAGCCTTTTCCACAATCTACACTTTGTCGGCTGACAAACTATCAAGCACTGTTTTGGCGTCCACAAGGTCCGGCGTTTTGAATCCTTCGGTGTACGTGTCATAAATTGACGCAAGTGAGCTTCGCGCTTCGTCGCGACGGCCCTGCCGTTGAAATAGCCGAGCGAGGCTCGTCGTAGCACGGAGCTCCCAAGCCCTGCTTCGCTGGCGACGGGCCGTCTCGATCGCCATTCGGAAACGCTCCTCTCCTGCGGTATGGTCGTTCGCCTCAACGAGGTGTAATTCGCCCTTTAGACGGTAGAGCTCCGCTTCATCAGAGCGATTGTCATTCTTTTCAAGGACCAACAACGCCTCGTCAAGTGCCTTATGCGCGTCATCGAACCTGGCAGTTTGTGTGTAAGCATCGGCCAGAATTCCGAGGTATGACGGAACTCGGATTTCCGCGCCTGTCTCCCGGAATGCCTTAAATCCCTTAAGCAGATGGGGCAGTGCCTCGGTCGCCCGACCCTGAAGAAGCAAGCCGGCTCCTGTGTGGAATATTCCCAACGCATGCCAGAGTGCGAATCCCTGATCTCTTCCAATTTCCAATTCTTCTTCGGCGGCCGCCTGCATCTCGGCGCCAAGCCTGAAGTAGTTATAAAGGAAGGCCGAAAAATCCACCGCATGGCAGCGACTGAAAGCGTGTCCGATTGATAAAGCCAGCTCACGCGTTTCCCGCTCCAGCTTGCGAGCCTGATCGGGGAATCCTAAGTGCCACAAATTCAGGAAGAGATAGCAGCGATTGGTTACGCCACCGTCGTGCCCGCTGTAAGTGGTCCAAAACTTCGTGCGCTCGCGATCGTCATACTGAAGTGCCTTCTCATGGTAGGGTCGCGACTCCGCGAATCGACCGCGATAAAACAACGTCACGCCCGGCATAAACAACGCCTCCATCGTCACGCCGGGGTCGTTCAAACGTTCGGCGACGGCAATTCCTTCTGCAGCAAGCTCTGTACAGATGCTCAAGTCTCCTCGGACGATTCGCCACTCCCACGCACCCAGCATGACGCCAAACATCAGCTGTTCCTCGCCCATCAAGCGGCACAATTCCCGCGCACGTTCGAGTGTGGGGCCAATCTCGGGCGCCGCGTACCCCAGTGCAGCGATGTAGACGGGGCCAAGCGTAGACAGGAACTGGAGCTCTTTTGCATCGCGACTTAGGCCTTCTGGCAGCGTCCCGATGAGCTCCAGCCCTCTCGTAAGATGGCCGCTCGCCTCAACATTCGCCGACCTCTCCTGGGAACGCAACCCGGCACTTAGCCAATAGCCGATTGCTTTTTCGGGTAATCCTGCTTCCGTGAAGTGATGAGCCAGCAACTCCGGGCGAGTCGCAACAGTTTGCGGGAACTGCGCTTCAAGCACTTCTGCTATTCGACGATGGAACTGCTGCCGCTTCCCTTTGATCAGCGCGTTGTAGAGGGCATCTTCGAGCAGGGCGTGTTTGAAAAAATATGTCGATTCCGGCGGCCGGCCCTTTTGATAGATGATTTCAGCCTGAACTAACCTGGCCAGTTCGTCTTTCAGCGTTGGCTCATCTCGGTTAGCAACGGCGGTAAGCAACTCGTAACTGAAGGACCGGCCGAGCGTCGCGGCGATTTGAGCCAGTTCTCGCTCGTTCTCCATCTGGTCCAGTCGCGCCATTATTAAATCCTGAAGAGTCGCAGGGATCTGGTGCTTTAACCAACTCCCGGTATCGACTCCGACTGGCCGATCCACCGAATCAGACTCCTGAACAATCTTCGTGAACTCTTCGACAAACAGGGGAACGCCGCCCGCACGGTCGTAGACCTGCTCGATCACCGCATCCGACAGGTCGCTCTTTGTCTTCTGTCGCATCAACTCAGCGACTTGACCCTTTGTGAGACGGTTGAGAGCGAGACCGGTCTGGTGAGCGAGTGCAGGCCACGGCGTCTTGAACTCGGGACGAAATGTGAGCAGCGTCAGGATCGAATCGTGCACTCCTTCTGAGAGGAACTGTCCGAGGAATTCAAGCGTTGATGCATCCACCCAGTGCAGGTCTTCGACGATGAATAGAATGGGTCTTCGTTCGGCGCGCACATGTAGCCACTCCTGAATTGCCCGAAACGTTTCTTCTTTCTGCCGGGCAGGCGATAACGATAGTGCCGGGAAATTTTCAGGAGTCGGAAGCGACAGTAATGACGCCCACAAAGGAACATCCTCCGGAGTATCAAGCCCATACCGGTGCAGCCGGTTGAGCAGTAGTTCAAACCGGTTTTGCTGTGGGCTTTCGCGCTCTGTTGCAAGGGCCCGTTCAAAGAAATCAACCGCAGGGTACAGCCTCGTGTTCTGGAAGTGCGGCGAACACCGCCACTCAATTACCGGTGCGTCAAATTCGCCTAACAGCATCTTTCCCAGGACGTGTTGCTTCATCGTGTGAACAAGTCTCGATTTACCGAGGCCCGGCTCGCCAATCAACAGGACGACCTGGCCCATGCCCTCCTGGACCTGTTCCCATCGATCCTTAAGCAGGCTGATTTCGTGATCGCGTCCGGTAAGCGGGGATAGCTCGGCCGGAGGAACCGCGTCGAGCAAGCTTCCGGTGACAGCGACTCCGTCGACACGGAAGAGTTCTAGCGCGCGGCTAACGCCTTTGATCTTATGACTGCCGAGTGTTTCACAATGGAAGCGGCCTTTGAATAATGCCTCGCTGACTTCGGTACAGGTTACCTGACCTGCTACGGCTACGTCCTCCAAACGTTGTGCGACGTTGCGCGCCTCCCCAACCAACGAGACATCGCCGTCTTTAACTTCGGCAATCGCGGAACCAGTGTGGATGCCGACCCACGGATTAAGCTCAAGTTTGTGCTGGCGGCGAAATGGCTCGCCGATTGTCTTCACCATTTCGAGGATGGCGAGGCCGCTGCGAGCTGCGCGGCGGGCGGCGTTTTCGTAAGCGATTGGAAAACCGAAGCAGGCCAACAGCCCCTTTTCGGTCCGCTGCACGACAGTGCCGCCGAACTGCAGAACTGCCCGATCACAAGTCTCGTGGAAGGTGCTTAGCAAACTAGCCTGGTCCTCCGGATCCATTTCGAGATACGCCTCTGACTCGAACAGCTCACAGCCACAAACCAGAATAGTCAGTTGCCGGCGCTCGGCTTCACGAGCGCGTTGGATTGAACCGGATGTATCCAAAGAAACCGAGCTTGATGGTGTCGTGGACGCGGGGATCGACGTACTCGACGGAATGGTCATGGAATCGGACAGCGTAGCAAGAACGCCGCGAAGATCTTCCGCAAAGTCACCCGCAGTTGTGTATCGGTCCTGTTGTTTCTTTGCGAGCGCCTTTAAACAGATACGTTCGAGGTCGGGTGGAAGCTGAGGTACGAGTTGTCGAGGCGGCTGCGGCTCGTCTTCGATCACCTGCCGCAAAAGCTCCTGAAGCCGTGTTGCCTTGAACGGCAGTCGGCCAGTCAGCATCTCGTATAGAACGACGCCGAGGCTGTAAACATCCGTGCGTCCGTCAATGCGGTGGGCCGCGCCCTCAGCCTGCTCGGGTGACATGTAGTTGGGCGTTCCCGAGATCTTGCCCTTAACGCCACCGGTCGCTTCGTCCTCGCCAAGAGCGATACCAAAGTCCACGAGCACTGGCGCGTAATCACTTGTAATTATGATGTTGGCCGGTTTGATGTCGCGGTGAACGATCAGCCGCGTGTGTGCATGGGCTAAAGCATCCGCCACTGAGGCTGTGATTTGTATTGCTTCGGGCCAGGTAGGACGATAACCCCGTAACCAGTGGCCGAGGTCGGTGCCGTCAAGATAATCGGAGACGATGTATACCTGGCCTCTCTGAATACCAACATCGTGAACGGTTACTATGCCAGGGTGGCGAAGGCGAGCGAGCTTACGGGCCTCCTGAAGAGAGACATTGTCTTCGGTCTGCGTCTGGTCTCGTTTTGGACGGAGCACCTTGATTGCTACCGGTCTATCCAGTTGGGCGTCATGCCCGAGGTAGACATCGCCGTAGCCCCCGGTACCGAGGGAGCGCTTCACCTCGTAGCGGCCAAAAACCATAGGTGTTTCCTTGCCGCGATTAAGGAGTCCCAGCGCGCTCTCCGCATCCGGGGTCGCTACGGTTCGTTCGCTGTCATCGATCGACGGCTCTAAAGTTGGAGCCTTTTCATTTGGCTTTTTTGCCGCCGATTTGTCTGAGGACTTCGATTGGCCCGTAAAAAACCGTTTCATACTTATCCTGTTACATTATCGACTATCTGAGTTCACTTCTAATTCGACCTATTTGCCCATGTTGCTCAAAGCGCGAAGCAACGGTTCGTTAGGAATGCGAATCAGTCCGCTAAACGGCCGGTCGAGCTCGACAATCAGGAATATCGCGCCGGAAATCGAGAGTGCCGAAATGATCAAAATGGTCAACGCCGTGACGCTTCGTGGCGCAATCACGCTGAACGTCAGAAAGACGACCACCAGCCATGCGATAAGGACAACCAACAAGGGCCGGGAGATGTAAGTAACCGACTGAGATATCATGAGGGCGCGTAGTTCGGCAATTTGTGCAGTCAGAGCTAGAGTCTGTGTCTTGAGCATTCGTTGGGCGTCGTCGCGCGGCGAAAAACTGCTAATCGCGATGTAGATTGAAGCACCAGCCTGGGTTTCGGGATTGAGTACCGGTTTCGTGCCTGAATCTTCCCACAAATTGTTCACCAATTCCTCTGTAGCCGCGCGCAGATTGACGCGCGTCTCATTTGCCTCGGACCCATAAAGCCCAAGCGCCCGGTCTAATAACGAAATCTTTGCCGACAATTGGATCACAGTGTTCCGTTGAGCGTCGTAATTTGTTTTCGCGGAATTAACCAGGAGACCCAGAATCAATGCGGACATGGTGGCCACCCAACCGACCGCCAATTTCATCGAGTCCTTGGTCTCCGGATTTAAATATTGTTGCGGCATGAAGTGGTTGAGTGTCCGCCCCAACAAACAAGCGACAACGAGAAAACCAGCTACGATTAGAGGTGTAAATTGTTCGCTCATCAGTTTTGAAAGATCAGCCTTTCTGTGTGATCTGTAGCATTGTGGATGAACCTGAAATCGTAATCATCCGCAGATTACGCAGATTACACAGAAGATGACAAGTACGATTTAGCTTTTTTAACTCCTCGTTCAGCGCCGCAAGCTTCAAGTTCAAGCCCCTTGTCACAAGAGAACGTCTTTTCTTTCGGTACGGGCGTAGTGGTGCCGGGCGCCATTGATATTTTTCCACCCACAGATTTCAAGTACAGATTCTTAACAGAATTAGCTGACGCAGCTTGCGAAGGTACGAAGCCTGGTAGGTCTTTGAGAATGATAGCGTGTAGCTCCTGGTTGGCTGGGCGGCCACCAATACAGAGAGTGTCCGCCCAGCCAGAGTAAACGGCCTACTGATTAAAGGTGTGACCCAGGAACGTCCTGGCTTTTGAAACCTCAGCGTCCCACTTCGCCAATTGGTCTGGTGTAAAGAATTTTACGACGCGTTCGCGCAGCGAACCGCGGACTTCCTGGAACTTCGCGATAACATCAGCTCTGGTGACATCCGGATTCTTCGCCCGAATTTCATCCAGTCGCTCACGCGCGGTCTCTAGAGCTGTCTGCAGTTGTTCTTTCTGAGCGTCGGACAGATTCAGATCGGCGGCGAAGCGCCTCAATTCTGGCTCGACGATTTTCGCTACTTCAGGTTTCATACTTCAACTTCCTTTCTACGGTGGCTAAGTAACACCGAGCAGTTTTGCCGGCCCACAATTGTTGGCCGGTGATAACCGCGTATGCTCGGCCCAGCGTTCGGGCCGGGTTTCCAGGCATCGAGTTTGATACCTTAGAACTCTTTGCTCAAACATTCGCTTTTCTTGCTCGTTTGTGAAACCAGGATGAAAGTCTTGCAAACTCAATCCTTGCGCGCACGAGGCTTGATGTCTGCGAGCACGCACTCATTGCTTTGTACTACTTCGATAGATTCTTCGGCGAATGTTGAGCCAGGACATCGATGATCTGTTTTCCCTCTGGCGTTGGTTGAACGGCGCCATCGCGAATAATTTGAGTCGCGTTTACCTTCTTGTTGTAGATGCTCTCGTTGTCGCTGGAGTCAGACTGTAGGTTTGAGCCTGATAGCGACACGCCGGCAAAGATTCCTCTGGATCGGGAGTACGAAAGCATTTCCGCCTCCATAGTTCCGGAGGTCGAGGCTTCGGCGGTGCGCCCTTTCGGTCCGGCGGCAATAGAGGCATCGGAGCCGAGCTTGATCTTGTTCTTGAGCATCGCATCTGCGCCCTTCTTGTTCATCACCAGTATCACGAAGTCTGTAGCTTCGCCTCCGAACTGGAATCCGACGCTCAACCCGACGAGGCGGTACATCGCCGGTGCACTCCAGGGCCCATCAAAATTCGCTCCTGTGCGACACGACATCGCTCCACGACCGTAACTTCCGCCAAGAAGAAATGAGCTCTTACGGACGGAAGGCAACACAAGAACGCACTCGGCTTTATCCATAACGTCCTTAGGCACGTCGTCGGGTATGTCCAGAATTTCCTTCAAAACTTTCGCGCAATTCTGGAGTCGTTCCTTTTCTTTTTTCTGCGCGTTTGCCGGGAAAGCGAGGGTAAGAATCCAGATAGTGAATGTGGCCATCGTAAGAACGACGGCGGCTCGGCTGTGCGAACGAACTTTATAAGGTTTCATTGGCCTCTCCTTTAACTGACTCCTGTCTGGAGGATACCTCTGGCTTCGATCAGTGTGTCGCCCAAATAGTCGCAAAGGCCGGAAAGAACGCTAAGACTCGAGTGGTAAATCTCGCGCGTCACTTCACGACTCGCCCTTCCGGATCCATGCGCGCCAGGTTGCCTTCAATCCTGTCGACGTAAGCCAGCGTCTCCTCATGTCGCCACCTGGGTACGTCAGGCGCAACTGTCTGGATGCTTAACCAGAGAGCGGGATCCAAAATCTTGAGACGAGCGACGTCCTGAGCTCGAAGCAAAGTCCCACGTCCAGCGTTGTAACTGCCCATCATGAACGAGGCGGAACCCTGTTCTCCCTGTTGGTCGGTCCATTGCTTCCACAGTTGTCGGTCGTAGTAGATCCCTGCAGCGATGTTCCATTCCGGTTTATCGATGGACAGGATGTCCGGATTCTTGGAGCGAACCTCTTTGAATGTGGATGGCATAAGCTGCATAATCCCCCGCGCGCCGACAAAGCTCTTGGCATTCATATTGATATTGCTTTCGGCCATTGCTTGCGCTTTGAAGATGCGCCAGTCGTATCCGGGACCGAAGAACCGCTGCGCATATTTTCTAAAGGTATCATCATAGCGGTCGGTCACAACATCGCCAAAAGCGGTTGAGGCGCTGTTGATTGCGAAGAATGCAATCAACAGCAGCGACGATTTGAGAAACATCTTTTTCATTTCAGAGCTCCTCCGATGATCAGGGCGATTGATACGAAAATGGCGGCTATGAAGATCGAGACCGCGACATTGCCCTTCTTCAGCTCGTCGGGAAAGTGGACCTCCGGGGTAAGCCAGTCGAACACCCGATACGAGATGAACATGAGCACCACCCCGAGGACTGCGTAGAAAAAGTTGAGCGCGATGATCTTCAATTCCATTCAACACCTCCGGTTGCGTTATTGTTGGGAGATTTCTGAACCGTCGTCACCCGAACCGCAGAGCAACCTCCGGCAGCAGACCGATTTTGATTTCAATTCATTTTTGCTTTAAGTCCTGCCATCCTGAACTTCGTATGAAGCTGTTTACCCTTTTCCCAGTGTGTTGAGCAGCATGATTGTCATCCGATGATCGGCGTATTCCACCAGGGGTCTGTTTAGCCGATCTTCCTTCACTCCAATTTTCTTGAGAACCTCAACTAAATGGCCCGATTCCAGCTCAGCGAGCTTAAGATCGCAACAAGCGCGATCAGCAGTAACAGCGCTGATGTGTCATTTTACGTCGGCTCGATTATCACGGCATTCCCCTGAAGATGGTCTTGAAGGATCTTGGGGCGGCGATCGGGAGAATCGACACCTCGTTCGTCGGCATACTATCTGCCACGCTAAATTCGATAGAGAACTATTGCCGGAATAACACGACGAAAAAAGTTATGATGCCGAATCCTGAGATCAATCCCGCAAGCATTAGGTCAGCGAGTGAGGCAGGTCATACGCGAACCGTTGTCTAATTGCCTTCACGCGGTGCCAGTGTTGTAGTGTTGATATCACCGCGGCTATGACTCCTATCACAATGATCGCTATCGAAAAATCCTGAACGCCCGGCTGTCCGGTCCGCGGCGCTCGGGTTGGACTCCCGCAATTATGCAAACAACGTGTAGATGTCAAGACCAGGGCTGAATAACGAAGCCGCGGTTCGTATCCAGGCCCGGAGCGTTCGCTCGCCGCCATGTGAGTGCGATCGGACGACAGATCAATCGCACTCGGTGAGCAACGGCTGCGCATGCGTGCAACACCCGGCTAGCCACGGCCTTACCTTCAGGCTCACAGTTAAGCGACGCGCATAACCGGCAGCGTATGACTTGCTCGCTCGGCCGCCACACGCGCCGCGATTTGCTCCATCGTTGAGAAGAGAGCCTTGTAGACCTGGCAATAGGGGTCTTTACGGAAAAAGTCGCCGGTGATCGAGTAGGTGCGGACTGGACACCCACCGTGACACACGGACAAGTAGTCACAATCCGAACAGCTTTCTTCGGTCATCAGTTTTTCCGGTCTCATCTGAAATTTCCGACGGGCTGGACTCTTCTCGAGCAAGTCGGTGAAGCTGGATTCGGCGAAGATATTTCCAAACCAGTAATCGGGGTAACTCGTGACCCAGCAATCGCACTGAGCGACATACCCCCGTGCATCAATGCTGACGAATTCGTCCGCACAATTCTGCTGCCAGATACAGGGCAGAGACGCAATATCGCCGATGAAGTGATTCAGCAGTTGATCAAATGGGCCGAGCTTGACTCCCCCCCTGAAGCCTCGCTCGGCCCAAATGTGAGCAAGATCGACCACGAACTTGCTCAAACCGTGCAGATCCAGAATGCTTTGTAGTTTTGCGTCGCAGGCTTCGCCTCCCGAAAAAGAAGTATTCACCTGGAAATCTGTGATATGAAGCTCATCGACAAAATATGAATAGAAGCGCTCGGCACCCAGCCGAAGTGTTTCGTTGTTCGGAATCGCAATTACACCAATTTGAATCCCGGAGTCGCGCGCTTCGCGAACGTTGCGGTTCCAGATGTTGGTGTACTCTGCCGGCGAACGATTTCTCGCTCTTCGATACAGGTTTGGAAAATCCATCGACGTGCCGACGCTGTTTCCAAACATCTCGCGGATGAGGCGATTCCATTTACCGCTATAGCCGATCATGTTCGACTGCAGGCTGTGTTCGACGATGCGACTTCGCGAGGCGGCCTTCCGCGCAATGAGATCATTAGCTCGTTCAAACCATGCCGGAGGAAGCATCATCACTTCGCCGCCCTGCCAGTAGATGGTCAGGGCGGCTACGTCTTTGCGGTCCATGTGATCGAGAAGTTTTTCAATGATCTCATCCAACATTTCGATCGACATGAAGTCGTCGGTCTTGTCCTCAAAACAGTTATCACAAGCGACGTTGCACTTATTGGTTGGCAGTAAGATGACAGAGAAGTGCCTGCCAAACATCAAGCGACCCCTTTCTGTGCTTGCGTAAGGACTGTGATCTCCCCCTGCATTTCCTGCGCGGCCTCTTCCAATGTACCAAAGAGGGACTTCACGCCTTCACATCGGTAAGTCTTCCTCGGCCATTTGAAATAGCTGCCGCAGTGCCTGAAGTATCGACAATCGTAGCATTCGGCCTTTTCAGCTATCATCGAGCTCTGCCAGTCAGCTACGAACGTGTCGAAATTGCCTTCGGCTCGATCGGTTCCAAGCCTTCGGGCAATTGTCTCGCGGCCGTCTTCGGTTACATACCGTATGTTGACAGGGTTTTCTTCTTGTACGTCCCAAAGAGAGCTTTGCTCCGAGTGATACATCGCCAAAAAGGTGCTGTGAAAATACTCAATCGGTAGCGCCACCATGGGATTGTGGATGTAGAAGTTTAGTACTCGGTGTATCTCGTCGATCAGCGATGGATCGGGCTGTCCAATTTCAAGTTTAACGAAAAGTTTTAGCGATGTTGCCACCTTGACCGCCTTGCTGAATCCGCTAACCACAGGAATGCAGACGCGAAGCGGATGGCGATCGAGAAGCTTCGCGTAACGGTACAAAAATGGAAACTCCGTCTGCGGATGCAGCATGAGAAGATCGATTGGGATTCCATTGCCCCAATTGGTCAGAACGTCAACGTTGCCGGTCATCGAGAGGAGTTGCACTGCAACCAGATGATCCAGATCGTAATCCGAAAGACCCATTACCATTTCCACCGGGTCGTAGGAACGAACGATTACGTTCTTTCCTCGATATCCCGAGAACAGACTGATTGGAATGTTGTAAACAACCTCGGTCATGACTTCTTACCCTTGATCAATTTCCGGAAGGGTCTCCTGCAAAAACACCTTCTGTTCTGGTTCGGAACCAGAACGTAACTGGGGCTAAATTCGATTGGTCACTCAATTCAAAGATTTGATTCAGCCACGACGGTTTACCCACGCACCACCGCCGCCGCGGCTGTTTATCCAGCCTCCTCCGCCGCGATTCACCCAACCGCCGCCACCGTTGATCCAGCTGCCGCCGCGATTAATCCAATTTGTGCCGCTGTTAGCCCATGAGCCGCCGCCGTTGACCCAACTTGCGCCACGGTTGACCCAGCCGCCGGCTCCCGCTCCGTTCACCCAGCTCCCTCGGCGGTTGACCCAACCTGCTTGCGCTTCGATAGGACCGGAAGCTGTTCCGAACACGACCGATCCAATCACAATGCTCGACCACTTCATCAGGCTGTGTAAGAAATCTCGCCGGGCCAGCAGCTCGACATCGTCGAGCTCACCAGGGTCTTTGCTGTTTATTGGATTCTTATCGTGGTCTTCCAAGGCTAACCTCCTTCTTCGAAGATCGATCGAGCCATGATGGGAGGCGCTCCGTCCCCGATGCCGCCACTATTGAGTTGAAGACCCGCCGCCGGTGAGATTCGAGAAATGCAGAAGCCTGAAAAGCCAGCGGCCGCTTTGCTTCTCCAAAACAGCTGATACATTCAGCTCGTATTCACGTTTCTTATTTCCCAACGAATCGCTGACCTTGCACATTGCTGCGCCCCACGCTGCGGTCCCTACGACTCCGCCATCCTTCCAATAACAATTTGCGGAGAGCGAGCCCTTGTCGAAGTCTTTGAAGATTTCCGAGTACGCTGTTCCGATCTCTTCGAGGCCCTGGAATTTCTCACCAGGACCCGTTCCAAGAAGAACGGTGCTTGGTCCTTTTGCGTAGAGCTGGATTACACCATTAAGGTCGTGCTGATTCATTGCTGCGTCATGCTTTTTGAGAAGAGCTGCGATATCGGCTGCAGCTTCGCTCTTGGGTGATTGGGCCGATGCCACCGTTACAAGTCCAGCAATGAACGATAACGCCAAGAAAGTTCTTAGAGCGCGGTACAGTAGGGCCGTGTAGTTCATGGGATGGCCTTTCCTTCCCACTCAGCCAATCAACGATTCGGTGTGCGCAGCGTGTGGCAGGACTTTTGTGGAGCTCTTACGACTACGCGACCGCTTTTCCGGGAACAGAGTCCGACAGGACTTCTTCTTTTTGTTCGCTGGCGAACAAAGAATGAACGACTCCGGCGAGGGCGGCGCCCGCAATGGGTGCGACCCAGAAAAGCCACAACTGCGAAAGCGCCCAGCCGCGTACGAACAATGCGGGACCGGTGCTGCGAGCCGGGTTCACAGACGTGTTGGTTACCGGAATACTGATCAAGTGGATCAACGTCAGCGCGAGCCCGATGGCAATCGGTGCGAAGCCTTGCGGTGCTCGTTTGTCGGTTGATCCCAGGATAACCATTAAGAACATGAAAGTGAGAACCAATTCGGCGACCAGACAAGCGGCCAATGAGTAGCCTCCTGGGGAGTGCTCTGCATAGCCGTTCGATGCGAAGCCGCCTGTTAACGTGAAGCCGGCCTTGCCGCTGGCTATCACGTAGAGGACACCAGCGCCAGCGATGCCTCCGGCAACTTGCGACAAGATGTAGGGGAGAAGATCGGAGGCAGGGATGCGTCCCGCTGTAAAGAGGCCAACAGTGACTGCCGGATTGAAATGCCCTCCCGACACGTGGCCGACTGTGTAGGCCATCGTCAGCACTGTCAGTCCAAAAGCCAGCGAGACACCAAGGAGACCAATCCCTACCCCCGGGAAGGCCGCAGCAAGCACGGCGCTGCCGCAACCTCCAAAGACCAACCAGAAGGTGCCCAGGAACTCTGCTCCGGATCTCTTCGCAAGTGTCATATCGTCTCCGCTTTCTTGCGCAAAACCTTCCCTCTCCGGTCATCCTCGGAGTTTGACGGGTCTTGCCTGGATGTTGCGGTCGGAAAGTAAAGAATTTTTGCTCCAGATTGGTGACGATCCGGCCGCTTGTGCTTTTTCCAAATGACTGACGCTGTTGAACCCACGCGAAGTATCAAAGCCAGCGCGAAAGCCAGGTAAGCCAGGATAATGAGTGCGAGAATGAAGTCCTGGACGACCATCACGAGTCCGGGAGCAAACGAATCGCTTAATTCGATCTCGTTCGCAATTGTGAGCTGTGTGCCTCAGGAAGCATTACAAAAGCCGGCGCAAAGAGCGTCTGAAGGAATCCGCCTCTAATTGCAAGGACGCAGTGGCTCGACCGAAGCTGGATCCCTTGCAGACGCTCATTCCACCGGCAACCGAAGTTATTGGGCCGTCTGTAATGACGGTTACTATCCTTAATAGTCAGTGGGTGGTTGCCCAGCAAAAGGAGACCATT
>Ga0126384_10000537_pt1 | contig 21006 bp, 17 predicted proteins | sample PanSoiMetPlot_36_FD_92543 | JGI IMG/M metagenome (GOLD analysis project Ga0126384, IMG submission 92543) | Tropical forest soil microbial communities from Panama - MetaG Plot_36 | ecosystem: Environmental > Terrestrial > Soil > Tropical forest > Bulk soil | place: Panama | collected 2016-02-17 | reverse complement strand
TGACCATAGGCTCCGCTTTGGCGCAACAGAAAAAAGCAGCCGTGCCGGCAAGCCAAAACGCCGAAAGGAATTCGATGAAGGATCAACCGATCGCCTGCAATCTCTTCGGGCTGACCGCAGCGGAGCGTCACAGGCAACAGGAATTGCGAAACCAGATTTTCTCAGGCACACCAACTGTCCGAGAATTGAAGGATGGCTATGCGGTCGGCCTGCCGTCGACCAAAGAAAACATCCTCGCTGTAGCCGAGTTCATCAGCCTGGAACGCGTTTGTTGCTCCTTTTTCCACTTTGATCTTGAGGTTGGGCAGTCGGATGAGCCTCTATGGCTTCGGATTACCGGTGGAAACGGCGTGAAGGAGTTTCTAAAAACTGAGCTAATGAATAAGTAACTTGTGTCAATCGGTTGCTTCAGGAGATACCAACTCCGGTGAGGCACTTTGATCACTTTGAGGTGCAATCCCCCAGCCGAAAAGGCTCGCGACCAGCGGCAGCCATCGGTGGCCGCTGACAACATTCAGGAAATACTCCTCGTGTTGCTTTTCGACATCGGCCATTATAAGAAGGTCAGATTCGAACTCTCGTAACTCGAGCGCGGCTGCATGCATTGCTGCATTTTGATACTCGATCACGTTTCCGCTTTCGAGCCGGCCCGCAAAATACATCGGCAGAAACCATCCGATCATGTGACAGGCAATTCCGATTGTGCGTCCGACGATCCACAACCTTGCCTCTCGGAATTTGAGCGGCCCGGCGTCCAGGTGCGCGAGCATCTCACCCACGCGGGTTCGATGAACCCATTCCTCATGCTCGATCTTCTGAATGGCTGCGCGTTCGTCAACGTTCTTTAATGATTTCCAGTGTCCGCGATACGCAAACCCTGCCGCAAGCTCCCCTGAGTACGCGCTCTGGAGAATTTCAATCAGGTGCTGTCGATGGAGCTCAGGATTCATCTGCCCTCAGTGTAACCGCCGGAGTTCGTCCACGCGATACTTATCAGAATTATTTGTAAAGGAAGTCCCAAGAACGTTGAATAGAAGTAGCGTAGACTGTCGAGTCTGCGCATGTGAGAAAGTGGGTAGACTGTCCGGTCTGCGCATTGTAAGAAAGTAGCGTAGACTGTCGAGTCTGCGCATTCCGACGCTTTTAACTGAATCTCGCTGTTGCTGTAAACTCGTTCTCAGCGATGCGCAGACTGAACAGTCTACGCTACATCTACGGGAGGCTAACCATGCAAACGAATGTGATCAGACGTGGGAGACCAGCTGACATTCTACGATCGCGAGCGGCTACGCTGGCTGCAGCACTCATTCTCATTTCTTCAATGGGCGCTGCGTCCAACAGCTATCAGGCCAATGCCCAGGAACCCAAATACGAAATGGGAACGTTCTACATGTGTCTATTGATCAGACCCCCAAACTTTTCGGCCGCAAATCTCAGCCAGGATCTGGTCAAAGAACATCTCAAACATATACAAGGCCTGTTAGCCAGCGGCAAAGGCGTAATCGCAGGTCCTTTCGCCGACAACACGCGAGTGGCTGGGGTGTTCGTTCTAAATGCTTCATCGGCCGAAGAGGCAAGGGCGATTGAAGAGGCCGATCCGTTCGTAAAGACAGCTGGTCTCTCCGTCGAGGTTCTAAAATGGTGGGCGGCGAAAGGAATAATGAAGCCTCCCCCGCAACCACTCAAGCAAAAGGTATACTACCTTACTTTCCTCCGCCGCGGACCGAAGTGGACACCCGAAAAGACTCCCGAAACCGAAAAGCTGCAAGCCGAACACATGGCAAACATCAACGCAATGGCCAAGACCGGCAAGCTGGTCATCGCCGGTCCGTTCGAAAACGCCGGGGAATACGCGGGAATATTCGTGTTCAAAGTTGATACGCTTGATGAAGCGAAGCAGCTTGCGCAATCGGATCCGGCAGTGAAAGCAGGACGCCTGGTGGCTGATGTCCATCCGTGGCTGTTGGGCGAAGGTTCGTTGCCTTAATCAATGGCTGGGAAACAACAGTAGCCATAAACTCATCAGGACAGGATCAAATCGCGATCACGATTCAGGTTGTTTTTCGCCGTCGAGAGTGCCTCATCGCCGCTGTCCAACGCCGACGCAATGATCCTCGGCGATTTTTCAGCCAGGCTTTTAGCGATCTCTTAAAACGCAGCAAGCTAACGTGCGTGACCCTGTAGAGTCGCGTCGCCTTTATCACTCCGTAGACTCGAGCCTTGAATGTTATGAATTTTTCATGTAGCCACGCGAACCATTTAATGCGCATCAGTTTCGGCCTAGTTAAAATGAAGATGCGCGCAACCAGGGCCGTCCCAATAATCTTGGCGCCAATCACCGTTAACAGACCCAGCGTCGCCTTGCCGTGAGTTATGAAGTAAAACGCCGCAATCTTGACAGGAACAAGAAGAAGTGTCGGCAGTCCGAAGCAGGCAAGAGCCAAATACGGAGGGAGACTTGCTATGAGAACCTCGATCGAACGGAAAACCGGAAGCCGGCCGATCGCCGCCGCAAGTCTTGCGAGATCATCCCAAAGCCAATCTTCAATGAGGATGATCGCTGCTGCCAACACCACTAACGGTGCAGTCAGCAGCTTCCTCAAAAGCCGGGCGGGCGACTGTGGTTTTCTATCTCGGCTCTTCATCGCCAACTGCGGAGACCAGGAAAATCAACCTGAGTTCTCCTGGCTAATTCTCAAGCCTCCCAGCAGCCAGGTCAATGATCAATTGAGTGAACCGAACGCGCCGTCGAGCGCGACAACAAGCTGATCGATGTCGCCCTTTGACGCAATCAGCGGCGGCCCAACTCGAATGACATTGCTGTACAAACCGCCCTTGCCAATCAGCACGCCTCGACGCCGTGTTTCCTCAAATACTCGAAGAACCGATTGGGGGTCCGGTTCTTTCGTGGTCCGATCCTTGACGCATTCGATTGCCTGCATCAATCCCATACCGCGAACATCTCCGATTACCAGATGCTTGTCCTTCAACTCTTCGAGCCTTGAGCGCAGATATTCGCCAACGATCCTCGCATTCTTCGGCAGCTCGTTTTCTTCGATCACCCGAATCGTCGCAACCGCCGCCGCGCACGTAACCGGATTTCCGCCAAAAGTCGAGAAGGTTAGTCCGGGATATTTGTCCGCAATTTCCGGCGTCGCAGTCGTGCAGCCGATAGGCGCGCCGTTCGCCATTCCCTTTGCGAACGTCATCACTTCAGGCTGGACGTCCCAATGCTCTATTCCGCACCAGTGATCACCCGTACGGCCCCAACCGGTTTGAACCTCGTCGCAGATGAAGATTCCACCATATCGGCGGACAATATCGGTTACTACTTTAAAGTACTCTTTGGGAGGGGTGATGAACCCGCCCACACCCATGATCGGTTCGGCGATAAATGCCGCAATCCTCCCGGTGGTGGATGTCTGAATCAACTCCTCGACGTCACGCGCGCATTCCATCGCGCAGGACTCAGGCTTGAGATTGAATGGGCAGCGATAACAATAAGGCGCGTGAGCGTGAACGATGCCCGGGACCATCGAAGGCCCGTGCTTCCAGGGCGCGTGCCCACTGGCGGTCATGTTTGTTACTGAGCGTCCGTGATAGGCGTGCCGGAGGGCGATGATCTCGGTCTGGCCAGTATAGATCCTGGCTAGCACCATAGCGGTCTCGTCAGCCTCGGTTCCGCTGTTGGTGAAGTAGCTCTTCTTCAAATCTCCGGGTGTTATGCTCGCAACTTTTTCAGCGAGATCGGCCTGCGGCTGATTGATGTACAGCGTGGAGGTGTGCGCAATCTTACCGACCTGGTCGCTGACGGCCTTCACTACCTCAGGCCGGGCGTGACCTACTGAAGTTGTGAGGACCCCGCCGAAACAATCGAGATAGCGATTCCCCTCCGAGTCCCAAACATGCATACCTTCGCCGCGTTCCAGCGCGAGTGGGTGTTCGTAATAAGCTGTCGCGCACGGCCAGATGTACTCTTTCTGCTTGGCAATTAACTGCGCTGTAGAACTTTGTGCGCTTGGGTTTTGAGCAGCCATATTGGGACCTCCAGAAGATTCGATTTTTCGATAGATGTGCTATTAGAACAATAGACTGAATGGGACGTCAATATTATTAGGTTAGGCGTGAAGCATTCAGGCTACATTCAGGGTTTGGGGTTCAGGGCTTTGGTCGCGGTGTCTTCTGCGTAATCTGCGTCATCTGCGGATGAGTTCAACTGATCCACAGATTACGCAGATTATGCAGAAGATACAAAGGAAACGGCAAACGCTGAACGTTAAACGATCAATCATTTCGAGCGTGCTTTGGGCGGAAAAATATCGGAGGGTACTCCGGGATATAGTTTTTGCACCGCCTTGATGAACTTTGGATATGGATCATCTATTCCCATCGGGTTGTCCGGGTCATCCGGAAGCTTCGATAGATCCTGAATCTTCCACGCGCCGTTCTCTTTGTGCATTAAAGACGCCCCACCTTCGGCAACCGGCTTACCTTTGTCATCCAGCGGCGTCACGTCCACAAAGGCCCAGTCGCCGTGGATTTTCAAATAGTGCACTTTGAACACGACCTTTTGATCGCCGCGAAGACCATCCATTACTTCCTTTCGTTCCTGGCTTCCCGCGGCCGGCGTGTGAGCGGTGTTGGTGGATTTTGGAGTAGCCTGCGGGAAAACCGCAGCGTTTGCTAATTGGCTAGCCGTGATACAAAGGTAGAACAACGTTACCATGATCTTGAGTCTGTTAATCACGTTCTCTCCTTCGCGGGCTTTGCGGTACTTGGCGTCTCCTTAGGAACACCCCCGAGGCTGTTGAATGAAATCAACAACTTACGGGGATGGGTTTCAAGGGCGCATTCGCCCGGCAAAACGGGCATGGTTACTTTTCGCGAATCCATTCGCAGAGCAAAAAAATCGCAAAGCTCTTTCCTTCGTTTCCCCTACATCTAATCGTTTACACCTATTTCGGTAAACTTATAAGCGCCGTTCACCTTGTCAAAAAGAAAGATTTGCTTACCGCAAAACACCTCAAAACCTTCACCCTCTTTTACGAGTTTCGCCTTTTCAAAACATCTCTTCGCTTTCGCATCAAACAGCACTGCGAACTTCTGAATAAACGCTTGCTTCGTAAGCTCGCGTCCCTGGAACAGGAACGGTAGTCGAGTCATCGACGCAACGGCTTCCTTGTCATTAGCTGCAACGGCGGCCTTAAACTTCGTCCAGAACTCTACGCCGGCAGCATCTACCTTGTTACCACCCTGAGCAAAGACGAAAGCAATTGAAAACACCAACAGGGATACCGCAAGAATAAGCCTTTTCATTAGTCCTCTCCTCCAAAAGGATTTCGCACGAAGAAGTCACATCTGTTTAGGGACGTCCCTTCGTGCGGACTTTACATCGTAAGACTTACGTCGCGTCTGCGGAGCACTCCGGGTTAGTCGCTCACTCTCTCATAATCCCTGCAAGGGGCACCAGAGAGGACCACGCCGAGCGGTGTCGTTATTTGTAATTCACATAAACAACTTTCGTCTCAGTATAGAAGCTCATCACTTCATCGCCGACCTCGCGCCCGCCATAACCGCTGTCCTTTATTCCCCCAAAAGGAACGTGCGAGAAGCCTCCTACCCCCGGACGATTCACGTGTATGATTCCCGCTTGTGCCCGCTCTGCAAAGCGAAACACCCTGGACACATCGCGCGTGAAGATAGTCGAGGTCAAACCATAGCGCACGGAGTTAGCGACTTTAATTCCTTCCTCGACATCGCGGACCCGAATAACGGCAACCAATGGGCCGAATACCTCTTCTCTGGTTATTTCCATGCCTTGTTGGGCTTCGATCACCGTCGGCGCAAAAAAATAACCGCGATCGAGCCCGCCATCATTCACCGCAGCGCCGCCCGCCAACAGCTTTCCTCCTTCATTGACTCCCACCCCGACGTAGTGAGCTACGCCGTTCAGCGCCCGTGAATCAACCAACGGCCCCATTTCCACGCCGGATTCTACGCCCGGTCCAAGCCGAATCTTTGAGGCGCGCGTGATAAGCCGGCTTAGAAAGTCGTCGTAGACTTTCTCCGTCACTATCGCTCGGCTCGTCGCAGTGCAGCGTTGACCGGTAGATCCGAAGCCTCCGGCAATGACGCCATTCACCGCCTGGTCTAGGTCGGCATCATCCAAAACGATTTGTGGGTTCTTTCCGCCAAGCTCCAACTGCAGTTTCAACATCCGTTCGCCGCCGTCGCGAGCTATCATTTTTCCAACTTTGGTCGATCCGGTGAAAGAGACGCCTTTTACTCTCTCGTTTGAGACAAGCTCCGCCCCGGGGGCGCTATCGCCATGGACAAGATTCACGACACCCGGCGGCACACCAGCTTCCTCGAGCCCTCGAACAAGCGCAGTGGCGGTTAGCGGTGTAAGAGGAGAGGGCTTCAGCACAGCGGTGTTTCCGGCAATCAGAGCGGGCGCAAGCTTCCAAACAGGAATCGCAACCGGAAAATTCCAGGGGCTTATCAAACCGACTACCCCGAGCGGTTGAGAGCTCGAGTAACAAAACACGCCGTCCTCTTCTGCGGGAAACACACGTCCCGCGAGCCGCCGGCCCATCCCAGCGGTGTACTCCAGAATGTCAATCGAGCGTTTCAGTTCTCCTGCGGATTCCGCCAGGATCTTGCCTTCCTCACGAGTAAGCAGGTTCGCAATCTGATCCTTATTTGCATCCATCCAGTTGAGCCACTCGAAGAGAATCCGGCCGCGTTTTGGTGCATTGATCGCGTTCCAATTTTCCGCCGCATCGGCAGCTGCAGCGATAGCGTGTTGTGCATCGGTGGCCGAAGAATCCGGGGCCCGCGCGACCAGGACGGATCGATCGGCGGGATCGTGGCGATCGGTCCATTTATCTGATTCTGAGGGCTGCCACTTTCCGTTAATAAAGTTAAGAACGGTTTGGCCTATTTCCGGGATGCTCATCGCGTTTGGACACCTTCTTTACGAAAGAAAATTTCGACTTCGTCATATAAAGACCATCTAGCGAGCGAATTATACGTGGAACGCGATCTTGCTACAAAGAAGCGAGGTCATCAAGATACGCAAAGCCTTTCTCGTCTACTTCGTGTTTTGAAATCTTTGCCGCAGAATTTCTGTCCAAGTCAAACAGAACGTTCCGATAATGCCTTATGTTTTGTTGCGCGCCGATAGAAACAAGCTGCTGTGAACCTCTCTTACTCTCGACTGGCCTCCGATTCTATACTATGATTCCTCGCACTAAGAGGGTTGGGCAAGCATTTATGTTAGAGGACATAAAGGTGTGGTTTATACCCTTGGATTTGCTGATGCGCAGGAGCTGTCGGAACATTACGAAAAGCACTGTATCATTGGAAGGGAGTTCCCAACTGTGGCATCTGAAGCTGAATATCAGGACTTAGCCGACTTATTTCTTGGATCTCCATTAGGTGCGCACATTCATGAATGTCAGCGCCGTCGCAAGGACGGCACCAGCGACAGGATTAGATACAATAGTGTAACCCAATAATACGGTATATTAAGTTCAGCAAATATTATTCGTTCGTATTATATTGCTAGTCCCCTTGAGCATGGCTTCGCGTCGAATTATCTTTATTGGCAGTGGGATTGTAGGCGGTTAAAAGGATAGAAAATGTACACTTGACCAGTTTGTGGCTACGATAGGCTGCGTCGCCCTCCAGATGATGACTTGATCTGCCCGTCGTGTGGGACCCAATTTGGTTACAGTGATGCGGGCACCACTCATGACATACTGCGTCGTCAATGGATCGATAGAGGAATGTTGTGGTTCAGTCACGTCACTCCGATGCCGCAAGCATGGAATTCCATCTTGCAACTTCAACGGGCGGGGTACGCTGACGAGGTATATCAATTAACGGGCGCGTCTACGCAGCGTCGCAATATGGCTACTCAGCACGAAGCCGTTGCGGGGCCTGAGCCCAAGTTATCACGCACCGTCTCACAAGGTTCGGCCATTGGGACGGATCTGCGCGCCGCGTAAGGCCCAGATGCCAAAACTGCTTTTTTTCGTAGCTTGTGAAAGAGTGATCGTAAGCCGAGAGGGGCCAATCTCTTTGATTACGCTCCTTGAAGGTCTGACTACAAGCCTACCATCAGATACGTATGATAAGTTACCAGACGACGCGATTGCACCGATTATCTGGCATGTTGTTACGAAGTGGTCACGCGAGGAAATCCAAAACGAGGAACCTGCACGTTGGCAGCAGCGCATAACGGTCTCGGCGCACGATGGTAGGGTAGCGACGGATGCAACGACTGAATTCGAGCTTGCGACGAGTTTGGCAATGCGCAATATCGTTCAAGTAAATGGACTTCCGATAAAACCAGTTGGGCACGACAAAATAACGCTCTTCCTACGGAAGGCCGACGACACTGATTCCTACTGGCAGGAAATAGCAACCTATATATTGAAGGTGGAAAATATCCCACCACCAGCAGACCAGCCAGCTTAGCCTCATTCTGACTCCGGTTAAAAACGCATTCGTAAGTAAAGCTTTAAGTGGCCAATCATGATCCCCCCTTCCATCGTAGGTGTTACCTGTAGAGGCAATTCCCCCTTCCTTGTCGCGGTTCAACGCTTCTGATATTCTCCGCGCCATCCATTGCGCTTCGAAATCGGGTCAAGAACGGCGCGAGACCCCTCGCCGCCGCTGCGTCCCGTCACCAGGAGGATTTATGCAAATCAACATTCGTGGGATTCGAAGATTGTTTTTGTGTGCGGCAGTCTTGTCTTCAGCGCTCACGTTTCTGCCTAATCGCGTTGGCGCAAACGGTGTCGACATAAACGACACTCGAATGCTCGGGCAACCGGCGATCAGCAAGGATCACATTGCATTCATCTACGCAGGTGACCTGTGGGTAGCCGGTATTGACGGCAAAAACGTCAAGCGACTCACCGGCGACGAAGGCGAGCAGACCAATCCTTTTTTCTCTCCCGACGGCTCCTTGATAGCATTCACGGCGCAATATGAGGGCAATCCCGATGTCTACGTAGTGCCGGTTGCCGGCGGCGTGCCTACGCGCCTGACCTGGCACCCCGGCCCGGATATCGTTCAGGGTTTCACGCCCGATGGATCAGCGGTTCTCTTTACATCCAGACGCGCGGCATTCAACAACCGGTACGCGCAATTGTTCACAGTTCCAGTGAAAGGCGGCATCGAACAGCCTCTTAAATTGCCAAACGCATTCAAGGCATCATATTCACCCGACGGCTCGCGGCTCGCTTATAACCCACTTTCCGAGGCGTTCACTCAATGGAAGCATTACCGCGGCGGACTTAACTCGACAATCTGGCTTTACAAATTTAATGACAACTCTGCCGAAAAACTTCCCCAACCTGAAGGTCGTGCCAATGACGTTGACCCGATGTGGATCGGCGATAACATCTATTTCCGCTCGGATCGCAACGGAGAGTTCAACCTATTCGCCTACAACCTCAAGTCTAAGGCAATCAAACAGCTCACCGATCACAAGGACTTTCCGGTAACCGGTGCTTCGTGTGGCGCCGGACAGATCATTTACGAGCAAGCGGGGTATCTTCATATATTTGATCCCAAGTCTTCTCGACATACGAAATTGACGATAGGCGTCTCCGCCGACCTCGTTGAAACGCGTCCGAGATTCGTTAAGGGCGCGCGCTACATTCGCGACGCCTCGCTCTCGCCCACCGGAGCTCGCGCGGTGTTTGAGTTCAGAGGTGAAATCATCACCGTGCCTGCCGAGAAGGGGGATTCCCGTAACCTTACTAACACTACAGGCGCGCACGAGCGCTCGCCGGTATGGTCTCCCGACGGAAAGTCGATCGCCTACTTTTCAGATGAGTCCGGTGAATACGAGCTGCACATTCGCAACCAGGATGGAAAGGGCGATGTGCGCAAAATCAAGCTCAGTGGCGCCGGCTTTTACGACACGCCCGACTGGTCACCCGATAGCCAGAAGATCGCATACTCGGACAATTCCTGGAGCCTTTTCTGGATCGATCTGAAAACCGGAGTGTCAAAGAAGATTGCATCCGAGTATCAATACGGGCCCGCGCGCGCAAAGACAATCACTCACGTGTGGTCGCCGGACTCAAAATGGATCGCCTACACCTTGAACACCAGGGGCTACATTCAAGCTGTTCACGCATATTCGATCGAGAAGGATAAATCATTCCAGATCACCGACGGCTTGAGCGAAGTCAGCGAGCCGGTATTCGATGAAAGCGGTAAGTATCTTTACTTTTTCGGATCAACCGATGCCGGTCCGTTAAAAGATTGGTTCGCGATGTCCAACGCCGATATGCGAATCACGCAATCGATCTATCTTGCTGTGCTTCGAAACAACCTTCCGAACCCGCTGGCGAAAGAGAGCGACGAAGAGAAGGGCTTACAGAAAGAAGAGAAGCCGAAGGATGCTCCGAAGCCCGCTCCCGAACCTTTCTCGATCGACTTCGAAGGCATCGAGAATCGAATACTCGCGATTCCGTTGCCGCCCGGAAACTATCGCGAGTTATCGGCAGGCCCCGCTGGCCAGTTCTATTACATCGAGAGTCCTGCTACCGATCAATTCGCTCCTGGACCCGAGAGGTCGTCGCTGCATCTGTATGATTTGAATAAACGCAAAGACGATGTTTTTATCCCGGGAGTGAGGGATTACGTCGTTTCCGCGGACAAAAAGAAGATTCTTTATACCGGAAACAATGTGTGGTCGATAGTTGCGGGGACCCCAAAACCTCAGCCCGGTCAGGGCAAGATCAATGTCGACGAGATAGAGGTGCGCATAGATCCACGCGCTGAGTGGACGCAGATATTCAACGAGGCGTGGCGCATCAATCGGGATTACTTCTACGCGACGAACATGCACGGGATCGATTGGAACGCGGCGCGACAAAAATACGCTCAATTCCTGCCGCATCTTGCGACACGCAACGATTTGAACCTGGTGATCCAGTGGATGTGCAGCGAACTGGCTGTTGGGCATCATCGGGTCGGTGGCGGCGACTTCTTGTATCAACCCAAGAATGTTCCAGGCGGATTGCTTGGCGCGGATTACTCTGTAGAGAACGGGCGTTACAGGTTCAAAAAGGTCTACGGTGGATTGAATTGGAATCCTCAGCTTCGTTCGCCGCTGACCGAACCAGGCGTCAATGTAAAAGCGGGCGAGTACCTCCTGGCAGTTCGTGGTGAAGATTTGCGGCCTCCTACCAATCTCTACAGTCTGTTCGAGAATACATCAGGCAAGATCATTGAGATCACCGTAGGTCCGAACCCGGACGGATCTGGATCGAGAACGGTTCAGGTCGTGCCCATTCCCAATGAGGCAGCACTCAGGAATCGCGACTGGGTCGAAGGTAATCTGAAGAAAGTAGATGAAGCGACCGGCGGGCGTGTGGCGTACGTATACGTTCCCAATACCACGACCCTGGGTCACACCTACTTCAAACGTTATTTCTTCCCCCAGGCTAACAAAGAGGCGATCATCGTAGACGAACGCTTTAACGGCGGCGGCCAGGCTGCCGACTACTACATTGATATTCTGAAGCGACCGGTGGCTTCTTACTGGGCGATGCGTTATGGCGCGGATCTCAAGAATCCTTCCGCTTCTATTCAGGGTCCCAAAGTAATGCTGATCGATGAGACAGCTGGATCGGGCGGCGATTACCTTCCGTGGATGTGGCGGAAGTTCGGGATGGGCAAGCTTATTGGAAAGCGAACGTGGGGAGGGCTCGTAGGCATCCTCGGGTTCCCGGTGTTGATGGACGGAGGTTCAGTGACCGCTCCGAACTTTGCTATTTGGACACCAGAAGAAGGTTGGATTGTTGAGAATGTCGGAGTGCCGCCGGATATCGAGGTCGAGCAGATGCCTGCCGATATAATCAACGGGCGCGATCCGCAGCTCGAGAAGGCGATACTGGTTGTTATGGAGGAATTAAAGAAGAATCCGACGAAGCAACCGCAGCGTCCGCCGTTCCCGGTGAGGAATACGCTGCAGCCGTGAACGCTGAAGCTGTTCAGCGTTACTGGTCTAGGACTATGACGCGACAATCAAAAATTCTGCTGTTGTTGATACTTTGCAGCTGCGTGGTCTTTCTTCAGACTCCGGCGGCGCAAAAGAACCATCCCGCTAAATCAGCAAAGCCTGCGCGAGCAATTGACGATGCGGCGTTGCGCAACGCCGACTCGAGGACAGGTGAGTGGATTACCCATGGCCGCAATTACTCGGAAACTCGTTTCTCACCGTTAAAAACCATAGATGCGAGTAACGTCAACGACCTTCGCCTCGCCTGGTCATTCGATACCGACACAACTCGCGGGCTTGAAGCGACCCCTCTAATAATCGATGGTGTGATGTACACCACTGGCAGCTGGAGCATTGTTTATGCCCTCGATGCGCGCACCGGTAAACAACTGTGGCGGTTCGATCCACAAGTTCCTCGGCAATTCGGCCAGAAGGCCTGCTGTGATGTGGTCAACAGGGGTGTTGCGGTTTACAAAGGCAAAGTCTACGTCGGCACAATCGACGGACGGTTAATCGCGCTGGATGCCGAATCCGGCAAGCTGGCTTGGCAAGTTGTAACTGTTGATCAGAACCGGCCTTACACAATCACCGCTGCTCCCCGAGTGGTCAAAGGAAAGGTTCTGATCGGAAACGGAGGCGCCGAACTGGGCGTGCGCGGTTACATCTCTGCTTACGACGCCGAAAGCGGAAAGATGTCGTGGCGCTTCTACACCGTGCCAGGCGATCCGTCAAAACCGTTCGAGTCGTCCGCGATGGAGCGCGCCGCAAAAACCTGGAAGGGCGAATGGTGGAAGATCGGCGGTGGAGGTACGGTTTGGGATTCGTTGGCATTCGATCCGGAGCTTGATCTTTTGTATGTCGGGACCGGGAACGGGTCACCGTGGAATCGCGAGGTACGAAGCCCGGGCGGCGGTGACAATCTTTACCTGTCATCAATCGTCGCCCTAAGACCTGATTCAGGAGAGATGGTTTGGTATTACCAGACGACTCCCGGAGATTCGTGGGACTACACTGCGACTCAACACATAATCCTGGCCGATCTGGATATCGGCGGACGCAAGCGCAAGGTGCTGATGCAGGCGCCAAAGAACGGTTTCTTTTACGTATTAGACAGAGCGACTGGGGAACTGCTTTCGGCACAGCCGTATGTCCAGGTCTCCTGGGCAAAAGAGGTTGATAAGAAAACAGGTCGCCCCGTTGAGAGTCCTGGAGTGCATTACCCCGATTCCGCTGCGTTCATCAAACCTGGTCCGCTCGGCGGTCACAACTGGCAGCCGATGTCCTACAACCCGCAAACCGGGTTGGTTTACATACCCGCTCAGGACACGTTGTTCATTTACTCACCGGACAGAAAGTTTACTTACAGACCGGGCGCCTGGAATCTCGGAATCGATGTTTCGATCTTTAAAGATGTCGCGCCATTAATGCCGGGTTTCCTGCTTGCCTGGGACCCGGTGAATCAGAAAGAGCGATGGCGAGTTCCATATTCAAACTTCTGGAATGGAGGAACGCTGACGACTGCGGGCAATCTGGTCTTTCAGGGAACTGCCGACGGAAGATTTCTTGCGTATAGCGCTGACAAAGGGGAGAAGCTCTGGGAGTTGTTGTTAGGCACTGGCATCATCGCGTCGCCGGTGACGTATGAGTTGGACGGCGTGCAATACGTTTCAATCATGGCTGGATGGGGCGGCGCCTTCCCGCTCACGGGCGGGGATGGCAAAGGGGCAGCGCCGGCGCCCGGCAGATTGTTGACCTTTTCCCTAAATGGAAAGCAGACGCTGCCGCCGTTTATCGCGCAGAAGCGGACAGTGACTTTGATTGGGGTCACAGCGTCACCCGAGACTATAGAGGCCGGACAGAACCTATACGGTCAATGGTGCGCGGTCTGTCACGGCCTCGCGGCAGCGGGTGGTGGGGCCACGGCCGATCTGCGTTATTCGAACCCTACGATATTTGATAAGTATCGCGAGATTGTTTTGGAAGGTAAGTATCAGGGCATGGGAATGCCTTCACTCAAAGCGTGGTTGACTGCCGAGGATGTCGACGCGATTAGGGCTTATGTATTGACCCGACGAGCAGCGCTGGTGGATGCGAAATAGGCTTTTGGTTTCTGGTTTTGGGTTTCTGGTTTCATCCAGCTTTCTGCGTAATCTGTGTAATCTGCGGATAAAGGGCGCCTGTGGTCCTTCAGATCGAATCATCCGCAGATTACGCAGATTTACGAGATTAAGTCGAGCTCGAGAAATTCGAAACCAAAACTAGAAACCAGAAACTAGAAACCAAAAAACCTAAATGCTTACAGTGGAACTAATCAGACGTGGCGCGCGGTACTTTCCCAATCGCACCGCCGTGCTTTTCGAAAACAAAGCTCTGACGTACGCCGAAGTTGACGAGCTATCTAATCGCTTCGCCAATGTGCTTGCGAGCAAAGGCATCAACCGTGGCGGACGGCTCGCGATTCTCGCGAACAACAGCCTATACAGCATGCCCGTAGACTTCGCCTGCATTAAAGCCGGCGCAGCGCGAACGCCGTTGAATGCGCGGCTCTCCGTCAATGAGCACGAGCATATGCTGCGAGAAACCGACGCGCGTTTGGTGATTTACGACGCGGATCTCGCCGAGCGAGCTGAGGAACTAGCATCTCGCATCAGCGGGCTCTCAATGCTCGGCCTTGGTTCGACCCGATGCGGAGCTGATTTGATACAAGAAGCCCAGCCCGCTTCTCGCGAAGATCCGCAGACCCCAGCCGATCCCGACGATGTCATTCTTACAGTATTCACATCAGGCACAACTGGAAGGCTCAAGGCTGCGGAACATACGCAAGCGACGTACGCTGCGGTCTGCAATAACACCTCGATGAATCTCGGAGAGGTCAAAATGGATGACGTGATGCTCCACGCTGCTTCGCTGTTTCATGCTAGCGGTTGTTTCATGCTTCCTTACTGGCTAAAAGGAGCGGCGACTGCAGTTCTCTCGCGTTTCGAACCCTCCGAATTTCTTAACGCCATAGTTCGTTGGCGAGCAACCTCTCTTCACCTGGTTCCGACGATGCTGGCGATGTTGCTGGCACATCCCGAGATAGAGAATGCCGATCTTGGTTCCGTGAGAACAATCTTCTATGGGGCGTCTCCGATGCCTCTGCCGGTGATCAAACGGGCGCTGCAGCTTTGGGGTCCGCGTTTTGTTCAGTATTACGGTCAAACCGAGGCGCCATTGTTTATCACCAAACTGGACAAAGAGGATCACGTCGGGCCGGATGCCGAGAGACGTCTTCTTGCTTGCGGCAGGCCCTCTGTGGACTGCGAGATCAAGCTGATCAACGACAAAGGCCAGGACGTCCCACCCGGCGAGCAGGGCGAGATCGCGCTTCGCGCTCCCTTTTCCATGGCGGGCTATCTCAATGCACCTGATCTGAACGCGGATATGTTCCTCGAAGGCGGCTGGCTGCGAACTCGAGATGTCGGGAGGTTTGATGAAGAGGGTTATCTTTACCTCGTCGATCGCACGTCGGACATGATCATCACGGGCGGCTACAACGTGTATCCTCGTGAAGTCGAGGACGCGTTGTTGGCTCATCCAGCGGTACTCGAATGCGCAGTCGTCGGAGCGCCGCATGAGAAATGGGTCGAATCAGTGACTGCCTTCGCGGTGTTGAGAGCTGGTGCCAAGGCCTCGGAGGACGAGTTGATCGAGTTCACCCGCGTGCGTCTCGCAAGCTATAAGGTTCCGAAATCGGTGCGCTTTATCGAGCAGATCCCAAAAAGCGCCGTAGGAAAAGTCCTGCGCCGCGCCTTACGTGATCCGTTGTGGAAGGAACGTTCTGCTTAGCAAATACCCGAACTGCCTTCTGCCTACTGCCTTCCGCCTACTGCCTTGTGCTTTCTGCCTACTGCCTTCTACTCACGCCTCAGCAATCACCTGCCGAACCGACGCATCACGGGCCGCACGCAGCCGGTCGAATTCAATCGCAACTACCTCGTCGTGCGCAATCGCATCATCAAGATTGGTTTCGGCGAATTCCAGGACGCCCATATCAACAAACGCCTTTTGAATGCGTCCGCCCCACAAACCGATGTCCTTCAGAGTTGGCACAATGCGGATAAACAGTTTGCGTCGAAACTCAGTCATCAACGGCGACGCTAACACGTGGCCTGTGCAAGCTTTGACGTCCATCCCAAGACGTTCCCAAACTTCTTCAGACAAAAACCGGTCTCGCATCAAATAACAAGCCTCGACCGCAAACTCTTCGCGCTCGTCGCGCTCTTTCTCGGTGAGTTGCGGGTAGTAGTCGCGCAATGCGATTCGGCCAAACGCAACGTGTCGCGCTTCGTCTTGCATTACGTAGGCGTTGATCGCCTGCCCAAGCGGTTCTTTCGCCATATCACGGATGAGGTTGAATGCAGCCAGCGCGAGGCCCTCGATGATCACCTGCATTGCGAGATACGTGACGTCCCAGCGAGCGTCGCTGATTCCCTGGTCAAGCAAGGTCTTCAGCGGCGGGCTTATCGGATAAGCCATTTGCAGTTTTTCATGCAGATATCGCGAATAGACTTCGACGTGGCGCGCTTCGTCCATAACCTGAGTGGCCGCATAAAACTTTGAATCGAGGTCAGGAACCGTCTGGACGATCTTTGCCGTACAAATCAACGCACCTTGCTCGCCGTGCATAAACTGTGAAAACCGCCAGGACTCGTAGTGGTGTTTTACTACGCCCTTTTCCTTGCGATCCATCTTTGCCCAGAGATCCGAACCCCAAAGCGGAGTGTATTCATCCGGGAAGCCAAGCGGGTCGTCAAAGTCGAGCTGTACGTTCCAATCAATCCGGCTGTTGGAATTCCACTGCTTATCCTTACCCTTCTCGTAAAGGGTGAGAAGCTTGTCCCGGCCTTCATCATAAGTCCAGTTGAAGATTGTCTCAGCGCCGTAACCAGGTATATGCCACTGGGTTTGTTCGACCGGCAGTGTGTAAACACGGCTACTCATCTATTACCTCCTGTTCCGCCTGCCGAATCGCTCGGCAACCCGAACACAATGATCGTCGCCGAACCCGGGGGCACCGCCCAAAAGCCGTTGGCCGCTCCCGAAGCTACCGCGACGTATTGCTTCCCGTTCACTGCGTATGTGATCACCCCGCCGTTCAATCGTCCGCCAGTATTAAATCGATAAAGAACCTCGCCGGTCTTTCCATCCAGCGCCATAAAGTCGCCTAGCAATTCGCCGGTGAAAATCAGGTTTGCCGACGTCGTCGTGACCGCAGCAAGCATCGGTCGCGAAGATTCGTATTTCCATCGCACAGCGCCAGTCGATGCGTCCACTGCATTCAACCAACCTCGTGATTTCTGCGGTGGATCCATGTTAACGCCACCGCCCATATAGAACGCTCCCTCAACGTAGCGTACGTCGGCGGCTTTGTTAAAAGAACCACACCAATCCACAGAATTGACATACAACATGTTTGTTCCCGGATTGAATGCCGGTCCGTTCCATTGAACGCCTCCCAACACGCCGGGGCAGGCTCGCAATCCTTCCCGAGTCGGCGGCTTGTCAGTGTTTAAGCGCGTGGTGATGGGGACCTCATAGACTTTTTGATGGTTCTCGCGATCAAGTACGTGCAATAAGCCATCCTTGCCGCTGGTAGCGACCAGTTTGCGCGACTTGCCGGCAATCGTTGTGGTGAACAGCGGGCTGGCTTGCGTGGTGTCCCAATCATGCTCATCGTGAGGAACGAGCTGATAAAACCAGTTCAGTTTTCCGGTACGCGCATTGAGGGCGACCATCGAACAAGTGTAAAGGTTATTACCGGGACGCGCTTCGCCATAGAAATCCGGCGCCGGGTTTGCCACCGGTACATAGACTATGCCCGCTTCGGTATCGAGCGACAAAGGCGCCCACACCGCACCGCCGCCGATGAGTTTGGCGTCGGCCTTCTCCCAGGTTTCGGAACCTGGCTCGCCATCATCGGGTACGGTATTGAATCGCCAAACCGGCTCGCCGTTCGAAAGCTTGAAAGCGCCGACCCATCCCTTTACCCCGAGCTCGCTTCCGGCGGGACCGATAATGATAAGGTCTTCCCAGATGACCGGTGCCATTGTGAATCCGCCCTCGTTTTTCGTCATATCGACCAGGGCGCGTTCCCAAACGACTTTTCCGGTTTCCGCGTTCATCGCGACGAGGTAACCGTCGTGAGTTCCCCGGATCACCATTCCATCTCTTATCGCAACGCCGCGATTCATCGGCCAACCCTCTTTGCCTTTTGGCTTGCGGTCGGTCCGCCATTTGAGCTTGAGGGTGACAGCATCCAGCGCAATCGTCGAATTTTTGACTGTGATGTACATTACGCCGCTAGCGACAACCGGGTTTGTGTGAAAGGGATTTGTGTCTACGCCCTGGTACATCGCGACCGGCCTCAGTGAGGCGACGTTTTGCCGGTTGGTCTGTTTAAGATCCGAGAAGCGCTGGCCGCCGTAATCGTGATTCGACATCAGCCAATCGGTGTCTTTGGCCGCCGCGTTCAATTCGGCCTGCGTCGGTTTAACGGTTGAAGGACGCGAAGCGGTCGCAGCAGGATCACCGGTGGGCGCCGCCGTCTCGACCTTCTTGCCAACATCGGCGGCGGAGCTTTGGTCAGCTGCGATTACTTTAGTTTTCAACGATGTGTCGGTTGGGCTCATTTCCTTGTTGCCCGTCCGATAGCCGTTGTTCTGCAGCACAAACGCTACTATGTCGATGTACTGTTGATTCGAAAGCGTTCCGGGCGCGCCGTACGGCATTTGGGTACGAATGACAAAATACAGATCGTCCACACTGTGTTTGCCATCAGCCCATTTGCTAATGAAACGGTTGCCTTTGAGCGCTACGGACGTTTTACCCTCGAGGCTCATTCCATGACACTCGGCGCAGCTCTTGCCGTATGCTGTTCCTCCCCTCGTAGCCTGAGCCGCAGTGAACAGACCTTCAGATTGAGGCGAGGCCGCAGACGACACGCCGGAAGACCAGAGCAGAGGAAGAAACAGAAGGAATCCAAAGATGGCGAGCCACACGACGCGACGTGATCGCAAGCGAACTATTGGCATTATCATTACACACCTCCGCTGGTCTGAAAACATAAGCTAGCGTCCGTAGAGCCTTACTCGAGGACGTTTCGATCCGAAATTCGCCCGTTCATACCAGATCTCAACACTGTCTATTATTCGGTCGTGGCCGCGAAGATCGATATCCCGTGTTGCAGCGCCCGCGCGAATTCTTTGACGGACCTGAACCTCTTCGTCGGCGCCGTTGTGATAGTGGACCACGATGTGATGGAACTCGATGGGAGCAAAATCGACCTTCAGTTGAAGTGCGTTGAATCGCCCATCCGATTTTCCGACTTTGATTCTGTCATGATCGGCAGCTCCATCGACGTGGGCCTCACCGAGATAGACCCAACCCCTAGAATACGTAGCGGCCGGTAAGGAGAACAGGAATAGAAGCGTGAAGACAACAATCGAGGCTTTTCTCATAGCTATTGGTGGCAAAGATCCTTTCTAAAGCCGATTTGCGCGGAACTATACTCTCCTGTTGTTAAACGCGGCAAGCGATGGTCACCTCACAAAATAATGAGCACCGGCGGTCGATCTTGTCCGCCTTTTCAGCGGTTTGATATCCTTCGAGATCTTTATTTTTTACTTTTAGAACAGGAGAACTCAATAATGTCAACCTCACACGCCGTAACGCCCGAGCGAGTCATGCAGCTTGGGCTGGGATTCATGGGTTCAAAAACGCTATTGAGCGCTATTGAGTTAGGCTTGTTCACTGAGCTTGCCAATGGCTCCTTAAGCACCGCCGAATTGATTACGCGATTGAATCTGCATCCGAGAAGCGCGCGCGATTTCTTCGACGCGCTGGTGTCGCTTGGAATGCTTGAACGAGAAGGCGATCGCTATCAAAACACCGCCGAGACGGCACAGTTCCTCGTTCGCACCTCGCCGTCGTATATCGGAGGCATGCTGGAGATGGCGAACGATCGACTCTACCCTTTTTGGGGCTCGTTGACTGAAGGTCTGCGAACCGCAGCTCCTCAGAATGAAGCAAAGACAGGCGGCCCGGGCTTATTTGAGAATTTGTACAGTGATCCTAAAAAGCTCCGTCTTTTTCTGGGTGCAATGACGGGCTTGAGTTTCGGCGCGGCGCGAGCAATTGCGGAAAAGTTTCCGTGGAAGGACTACAAGACTGTTGTCGATATCGGTGGCGCGCAGGGAGGGCTCCTTGTCCAGCTTTGTCTTGCTCACTCCCATCTCCGAGGCACTAACTTCGATTTGTCAATGGTAGGCCCGATTTTTGATGAGTATGCCGCTTCGCGTGGACTCAGCGACAGGCTAAAGTTCCAGAGCGGGAATTTCTTCGAAGAGCCTCTTCCGTCCGCGGACGTAATCACCATGGGTCACATCCTTCACGACTGGAATCTTGACGAGAAGCGTATGCTGATCGACAAGGCTTTCAAAGCACTTCCGTCGCGAGGGGCGTTGATCGTGTTTGAAGCGCTTATCGACGACGAGCGTCGAGCAAACACGTTCGGGTTGCTGATGAGCCTGAATATGCTGATCGAGACGTCTGGTGGGTTTGATTACACCGGAAAAGACTGCTCGGAATGGATGCTCACGGCAGGTTTCCGGGAAACAAGAGTTGAACACCTGCTGGGTCCGGATTCGATGGTCGTCGGAATCAAATGATTTATTTCAATTCACATGGGACCTATAGGTCCTATTCGTCCTATTGCCAGCCTTGGATGTCAGTGCTTTTGATTGCGTTTTGGGCATTCATTGTGTGCCTGGGGTTGTTCGACCAACGCACTGCAGCCAATGCTCAGGGCGCAAGTTCCTGCATCGATTGTCATAGCCGCCAGAAAGACAAATCAGGCCAAGTCGTGACAATATTTCAAACCTCTGTTCACAAAAGCGCCGGCGTTGGTTGCGATGGCTGTCACGGCGGGGATTCTT
>Ga0126384_10000536_pt1 | contig 21016 bp, 22 predicted proteins | sample PanSoiMetPlot_36_FD_92543 | JGI IMG/M metagenome (GOLD analysis project Ga0126384, IMG submission 92543) | Tropical forest soil microbial communities from Panama - MetaG Plot_36 | ecosystem: Environmental > Terrestrial > Soil > Tropical forest > Bulk soil | place: Panama | collected 2016-02-17 | reverse complement strand
TCGACCGCGAAGCCTGGATCCTTCAGGCACACGTCCACCCCTGACGGCTCCAGCACCAGCCAGCACGTGCGCATCTGCTGGCATCGTGATGGCATGCCGCGGAGCTCGAACCGCACGACCACTCGAGTCGCGGGCAGGTGGGATACGTCGATCCGGCGGTGCATGGCCCAGATCAGCAGCATCGGATCGAGGTTGCCCGGCGCGAACTGCTGGGCGGCGTGACGCTGGCCCCACTCGCCGAGGCGCTCCACGACCTCGCGGAACTCGTTCCCGGCCTTGGTCAGCTGATACTCCCGACCGCGTCCGGCTGTGAGCGGCGTGCTCTCGATCACGCCCGCGTCTTCCAATTGGTGCAGACGCTGCGCCAGGAGGGTGCGCGAGATCAGCGGCATCCCGCTGCGGATCTCGTTGAATCGCCGGGAACCGGTGAACAGCTCGCGCAGGATCAACGGTGTCCATCGCTCGGCGAAGATCTCGCAGGCCACGGCGACCGGGCAGAACTGACCATAGCCCTTCATGGTCTCGACTGTAGTCAGCCGCCCGGGCAGCGGCAAGTCCATTTTTTGGTCTTGGCGGGTCCAGGCGACGCGAGCATTGTTCTGACCAAGGAGGGGAAGCCATGACACGAGCCGAAACCGTCCCGACCGATCGGGCCTTGCGGACCGACTGGGTGGCGGTGGCCGAGGAGCTGGCCCCGACCTTCGCTGCCCGCGCCGCCGGCCACGATGCCGATGACACGTTCGTCTCCGAGAACTACGCCGATCTGCGTCGCCGCCGCCTTTTCTCCGCCGCGGTGCCCGTCGAGCTGGGTGGTGGCGGCGCTTCGCCCATCGAGATGTGCGAAGTGCTGCGGACGCTGGCGCACGGCTGCTCGTCCACCGCCCTGGCGCTCTCCATGCACACGCACCAGGTGCTCATCCCAGCCTGGCGCTGGCGTCAGGAACACGCGCCCACCGAGCCGTTCCTGCGCCGCATCGCCGCCGAGGAACTGGTCATCGCGACCAGCGGCGGCTCGGACTGGCTGACCGGCTCCGGCCGCGCTGACCCACCAGGCTTGGGAATGCCTGATCGTCGATGACGGCTCCACAGACGAAACCCGCGAGGTTGCGGGACGCTTCCTGGATCGCGACCCGCGCTATCGATACCTCCATCCCCCCAGCATCGGACAGGCGGCGAGCCGGAATCGCGCCCTCTCCGCCGCGCGGGGTCCTGATCCAGTTCCTCGACGCGGACGACGTGATCCTTCCCGAGAAGATCCAGCGACAGGTGGAGGCGCTCGGTCGGGGCAACGGACTGCAGGTGGCCCACTGCGACTACTTTCACGGCCGCGCCGATTCAATCATGGAGCCCGACCGCAGGCTCCGCATGTCTCCTCTCTTCATCTATCGGAAGCCGATGTACGACCTGGCCCTGCGCTGGGAGACCGAGCTCAGCATTCCCATCCACTGTTTCCTCTTCGACGCGCGCATCTTCCGCGACCACGGCGTGCGCTTCGACGAGACCTGCCCAATCACACGAGGACTGGGATTGCTGGATGCACGTGTTCGCCTTCGAGCCGAAGTCGATCTATCTCAACGGGGTGCTCGCCGTGTATCGGGTCTCCGGCTCCGTCAGCCGCCACGAACGAGTCAACTACGCGGGATTCCTGTCGGCCCTGAGCAAGCATCAGCGGATCTGGCGCGATGATCCGATCATGAGCCGCCTCCTCGACCTGATGGGCAAGCGGATCAAGCATTCCTACCGTAACCGCATCGCCCGCCAAGGCCTCGTCTCCGACCTGAAGAACCACCTCGGCGAGAGCTACCGACGTACCGTGCCCTGGTCCGTCCAGCAGGTGGTGACCCGCTTCGGAGAAGCTCGGCGCAATCCGAATGCCTCGCTCCTCCGGAGGATCGGTTGCGTCAGCCCGTAGCGCGCCCCCCGCCGCCCCGCCGCCAGACATTCCTTGACATGGCGGAGCCGAATTCCACTTACCCGCCACACCCTCAACAACCGCACCCGGCCCCGATGGCCGGCTCTTTTCTCGGGTTCGATCTCTCTAGAGAAGACCAGCAGCTGCTTGAGGAAGACGCGCGGCGCAACGGGCGGAAGAGCAAGACCCCCGTAGAGCACTCCGACATCCCCGGCGTCCCGATCAGGGCGGCTCCGAACGTTCCACTCATTCGGCGATTTGGACGACGGATGCGTACTATGGGAGCCGCAGAGGAACCGATCGGTGTGGCACTCCCCAGCACGCTTGTGAGCATCATCGACCATGACTCGCGCACATGAGGGCCACACCGACACCGTGAAGGACCCAGTCTGTGGCATGGATGTCGTGGCCGGTGGGGCGGCGGGCGGCAGCGTTGAGCACGATGGCGTGACACACTGGTTCTGCAGCGCAAGCTGCCGGGAGCAGTTCGTCACCCGCAGCTGACACTCGCATCTATACGTGTCCTCAGACCGTGCGCTTCTTATCCTGGATTTCTTTGATCAGTCCAAGATAACGCTCTAGGTGGGCCTCCTCCGTCCACCGCAACCGGTAGGCGCGATGGCCGGCATCACCAAGAGCGTCGCGCAGGGTCTGGTCGGCCCGCAGCCGTTGCATCGCGTCGCGCAGACCCGCGTCGTCCCGGAACAAGAGGCCCCCGCCGCTCTCAGCCACGATCTCCGGCATCGGCCCCAGGTCCCGGACGATGACCGGGGTCCGTCTCGCGTACGCTTCGATGATTACCTGCCCAAAGGTCTCGAAGGTGATGGAAGGGACCAAGAGCGCAATGGCTCGCGCATAGATACCCCGGAGCTGGAGGGAGGTCAGCCACCCCAGGAAGTGGATCCGCTCACATCCCGACGCGAGACGCTTGAGCTCGCCCGCGTAGTCGCCGACACCCGCGACAACGAGATCAGTCGCCCCACCCTCACGGAACAGCGGGATTACGGTCTGCAGCCCCTTGAGCTTCTCGAGGCGGCCGACGAAAAGAAAGAACGGGCGGGACGGGACCGGTACGCCGTCCAGATCTCCGGCCGCCGTGATTTCTTCGGCCTCTGGCCCCAAGCAGTGCGGGATAGAAACGATCGGGATATCAAGCCCGGCGGCATGATGCCGGCGAAGCGTGAAGTCGCTCGGCGAGATAAAGGCGTCCACGTGTCGGAGCGCCGCTCCAAGCATGCCCGTGTAGCGCCAGAGCTGCGGGGGGCGGCGGTAGATCAGCTGACACCGGAGGCAGCTCGGCTTTAGGCAGGCCTCCCGCCTGAACTTGAAGAGAGTGTGGGTCGGGCAGACAAGCCAGTGCTCGTGCATGGTGTAGAGCTTGATTCCGCTCCCGTAGCGGAGAATCATAGGGCCGCCGATCAGAGAGATGTTATGGAAGTGGATCACGTCATAGCGCTTCGCGTCCAGAATCTGCCGAATTTTTCGACCCTTAAAGAGGGGAAAGCCGCTCTGGTGGGTGGCGAGTGGAGAGAGAGCGCCCACTCCAGAAACAAGACCGTGACAGGTAACCCCAGGCTCGTTGGAATACCCTGACGGCAAGGGGCCCCGCTCCAGCACCCTGTAGCTGTCGATACAATGGATGACGTCAACTTCATGGCCGCGACGCGCGAGCATATTACTCAACCGGTGAATGAAGACGGCGTCCCCGCCAAAAGAGTACGGGGGGTAGAAAGTGGTGACCATGCAGAAGCGGAGAGGCATGATATCAGCGGCCGTGGATCTCGTGGAACATGGCGTGAGCCTGTTCTGCCGCCCGCTCCCAGGTGAAGGTGGCGGCTCGGCGACGTCCCTCCACTCCCATAGCCTGTCTGCGGGCTGGCTCCCGTAGGAGCGTACTCAGGGCGTTGGTCAGGGCGCCGGCATCGGTGGGCGGGAAAGTCAAAGCGGCGGGGCCCAGCAGCGAACCCGCGGGCCCCACAGTGCTCGCCACGACCGGTGTTCCGCAAGCCGCGGCCTCGAATGCCGGGAGGCCAAACCCTTCTTCCAAGGAAGGTAGAACCAGAACCTCGGCCCGGTTGTAGAGATCCACCAGCGTCTCATCCGGTACGAAGCCGGTGAACCGCACAGAACCCTCGAGATCCAGCCTAGCTACGAGGGCGCGGAGGTCCTCGTAGCCGGAGTAGAAGACGTCTCCGGCATAGTCACCAACCAGCAGCAGCTGCAGCCCCGGGAATTCGCCGCCGGCGAGCAGCTGGCGATAGGCATTCACCAGCAGCGGCAGGTTCTTGTGCGGGCTTATCCCTCCGACATACAATACATATCGGCTGTTGCGAGGCAGGTCGCTGGCGGGCAGCAGATCGGCCGGGTCACGGGGCACCGACAGGCGCCGGAAGATCGTATCGGGGGCCTCGAGGATGACCCTGACGCGACTGGCAGGGAGCCCGAACTGTTCGAGGATTCCATCGCGCGCATGGTCGGACACTGTGAGGATGAGGTGGGCCTGTCGCACCGCGATAGCTAGCTTTGCTTTCCAGAAGAGCCGGAGGCGGCGGCGCGAGAATACTTGGCTCGGGTGGCGCTCGGCGATAACGTCGTGGATGGCTACGACGGATCGGATCGGGCGTAGGAGAGGAAAGAATGTGTAGACCGACGGGAAGAAGAAGACGTCAGTAGGATGTCGAGCGACTGCCCAGCCCATCCGCCAGAGGTCCGTCAGGGCGCGCCGTCCTGAAGAGGAGGCGGCCTCTGCGGGCGGGTGCCGAGTCGGCACCACCACTGTTTCGAAGGACTGGGGAAGGCTCTGGTCGCGAGCGGTTTCGGGATCGACGAAGATGACGTACTGATCGCCGTCATTGCGGCCGGCCAGCGCCTTCAAGAGGCTTCTGGCATACCGCCCATAGCCACGCCGGTTGAGCCAGCATCCGCCATCGATCCCTATCCGCAAGGCGGTCCCCCGTCCGGGGGTTGACGACCGGTCATCCCCGGGCCCGGTCACACCGAAGCCGCGTGACCCATAGCGGCGAGTCACGGGTTACGGAATCATGTTATCAGACAGCCTAAGAATCATTTAGGTTGTGCCCTTTGCCCAACAGCGCAAATTTTGCGCGTGAACGGCTGGGCGAACGTCAACGGCTGATCAGGCAACGAGCCGAAAGCTGCGCGTGTCCGGGTGCAACTCTCGGGATCGTGTCGTATGAACTGCAGGCTAAATCCCTGTTTCACAGACTAGTACGCAGCTATCATGGGTATCTTGGGAGCCGCCCATAGTGCGAATATCAATCATCATCCCCGTCTACAACAATATGAGAGGTCTCTCGGAGTGCCTTTTGGCGGTGAAGACGTCTGCCAAGAATCACGCTACCGAGATCATTGTCGTCGACGACGCATCCACCGATGACACCCCAAACATCGCCGCCAGCATGGGAGTGCGCGTCCTCAGGCTAGAGAAGAACTCCGGCCCTGGGGCCGCCCGCAACCTCGGAGCGCGCCACGCCACCGGCGAGATACTGTTCTTCGTCGATGCGGATGTCGTCCTCGCCCCAGACGCGCTCGACCGCACCGTGTGCGTCCTTGACAATCGGCCAGAGTTCGCCGCGGTGTTCGGCTCATACGACGCGAGGCCTCGCGCTCACGGGCTGGTCTCTCAGTATCGAAACCTCCTTCATCACTTCGTTCACCATCAGGGAAATCCTGAGGCCTCGACGTTCTGGGCGGGATGCGGCGCCGTTCGCCGCGAGATCTTCCTGGCCGTGGGAGGCTTCGACGCCGAGCGCTTTCCCCGCCCATCCATCGAGGACATCGAGCTGGGGTTCCGCCTCCGGCAAGCCGGGCATCGAATCCTTCTCGATCCGAGAATACAGGGAACCCATCTGAAGTGCTGGACGCTGCGAGGCGTCATCTGGACCGACATCACGTGCCGGGCTATCCCATGGTCCCGCCTCATTCTCAATTCACGCGAACTCCCGAAGGACCTGAACCTCAAGCTCGACCAGCGCGTGAGCGCGGCTCTCGTGGGCATGGCCGCCGCTACCGTGCCGCTGTCCTGGTGGCGGATTGACCTGCTGGCTCTTCCGCTCGCGGCTGTTCTCACGGTGGTCGTCCTGAACCGCGACCTCTTCGGCTTCCTCCGGCGGCAGCGCGGCCTTGGCTTCGCCATTGCCTGCGTCCCGCTGCATCTGGTCTACTTCTTGTATAGCTTGTTGAGCTATCTATTCGTCTTGGTCGAAGTTCAGTTCAAAGACACGAAGGCACGCCCTGACGCGGCGCTTCGGAGAGAATAGATGGCAGAAGGCGAGTCGGCGGAAAGGCGGGTGGTGGTTATCGGGGGCGGGCCCGCGGGGCTCACCGCCGGATATGAGCTGAGCAAGTTTGATCTGCGCCCAGTTGTTCTCGAAAAGGAAGGCCTCGTCGGAGGCCTAGCCCGTACCGAGAGCTACAAGGGCTTTCACTTCGACATGGGGGGCCACCGCTTCTTCACCAAGGTGGAAGAAGTCAAGAAGATGTGGCAGGACGTGCTCGGCGGCGAGTTCCTCCACCGCCCCCGGCTCTCCCGGATCTATTATAACGGCAAGTTCTTCTTGTACCCGCTCAAGCCTCTCAATGCCCTGCTGGGTCTGGGTTTCTTCCAGAGCCTCCTCATCGTGCTCAGTTTCATCCGGTGGCACCTCTTCCCCCACAGGCAGGAGGACACCTTCGAGCAGTGGGTGACGAACCGGTTCGGTAGGCGCCTCTTCCTGACCTTCTTCAAAACCTACACTGAGAAGGTCTGGGGGATTTCGTGTTCCGAGTTGAAAGCGGAATGGGCAGCTCAGCGGATCAAGGATCTGTCCTTAAAGACGGCGCTGCTGAGCATGTTCGTCAAACCGAAGAATACGATCAAGACACTGATCGAGGAGTTCGACTACCCGCGCTTGGGCCCGGGGATGATGTGGAACGCGGTGAAGGCCGAGATCGAGCGGCGCCAGGGCGCGGTGCATCTCAACAGCGACGTCGTCCGGATCCATAGGACAGGGAATCGCATCGAGAGCGTGGTCGTCCGGCGAGCCGGCGCGAAGGAGGTCATCCCGGGGACGGATTTCATCTCGAGCATGCCGGTCACCCAGTTCATCAAGACGCTCGACCCCCCGGCCCCCCCGGCGGTGCTGAGTGCAGCGATGCGGTTGACCTACCGAGACTTCCTGACAGTCGTCCTGATTGTCGACAAGCCGCACATTTTCGATGACAACTGGGTGTACATTCACGACCCGAGCGTCCATGTTGGACGGATCCAGAACTTCAAGAACTGGAGCCCGGACATGGTCCCCGATCCTTCCAAAACCAGCCTTGGCCTCGAGTATTTCTGCACCGAGGGCGATGCAATATGGACGATGGCCGACACCGACCTCATCGAGATGGGGCGCCGCGAGATCGACCGGATCGGCCTCGTCCGCGCCGGGGATGTCGTTGACGGATGCGTGGTTCGCGTCGAGAAGGCTTATCCAGTCTACGACTCCGACTACCGCGAGCACTTGGGCGTGGTGCGAGAGTTCATCGATGGGCTAGAGAACTGTCAGACCATCGGCCGCAATGGGTTGCACCGCTACAATAACCAGGACCATGCGATGCTCACGGGAGTGCTGGCGGTCCGCAACCTGGTTCTCGGACAACACAACGACCTTTGGAGCGTCAACACCGACCAGGAATACCATGAAGAAATCCGAGAGCAGGTAACCGAGCACGGCCTCGAGGAGGTCCTCGGGGGTGCGCTGACCGAGGTATTCCTCAAGATCGACCGCGTGGCCATGGGGCTCTCTCTCGGCGTGACCTCCGGAGCGTTCCTGTTCCTGGCCACCCTCGCCCTCGTGCTGAAGGGAGGGGACGGGCCAACCCTTGGCCTCCTCGCTCAGTACTTCCCCGGCTACAGTGTGACCGCGGCCGGAAGCTTCCTGGGTCTCCTCTACGGCTTCGTGAGCGGATTCGTCGTAGGATGGGCGTTCGCGTTCCTCAGGAACGCGACGGTATTCTTCTACATGGCGGTCGTGCATCGTCGAGCCGAGCTGCAGGCGCTGCGCCGGTTCCTCGAGTACTTCTAGGAGCCACGTACCATGGTTGACGAGAGGCGCGCGCTCGAGCAGCTGGTGCTTACCCGGACTCTGCGCCTTAATGCGACGATCCAGGGCATCGTCACCGGCATCGTTGCGGGCCTGGGGATCTTCATCGCTACCAATTGGCTCGTGCTCAAGGGGGGCGCCGTGATCGGCCCACACCTCGCGCTACTGGGCCAGTTCCTCATCGGCTATCGCGTCAGCTTTATGGGAAGCCTCATCGGCTTCGTCTACGGCTTCGTCGGGGGATATCTCGTGGGATATGCGGTGGGCCGCGTCTACAACTGGGCGGTGGATCGTCAAGAACACAAGCGCCCGGGACACGCGTGAGGGCTACCATGACCGCACTCGATCGGGGAGCCCCGCAGAGCCAACCGCAGGGCAATGGCACGCCTGACCTGTCGGTGGTCATTGCATCGGTCAACGGCTATCGCTACATCGCGCAGTGCCTCCGCTCGCTGGCCAAGCAGCGCCACCGGGACCACGGCGAGATCATCGTCGTCGAGGGCTCGGGTGACGACACCGCCACGCGGGTGGCCAGGGAGTTTCCCTGGGTCCGGATGATTCCTTGCTCGACCCGCAAGCCGATCCCGGAGCTTCGGAGCATCGGAATTCGCGAGGCCAAGGCGCCGATCGTCGCCACTACGGAAGACCACTGCGTCTTCGACGAGGACTGGTACGGCCAGATTCTCCGCGCGCACGAGTCGAGTCCGGCGCCCGCCATCGGCGGGGCCGTCGAGAACTGGAGCCGCGAGCGGATGGTGGACTGGGCCGCCTACATCTGTGAGTACGGCAAGTTCATGTTGCCCTTTCCGGCCGGCTCCGTCACTGACCTGCCAGGTCCCAACGTTTCGTACAAGCGTGAGATCCTCGAGAAGGCCTGCGGTGACCTCCTGGACGAGCTGGGTGCCTGGGAATACGTCCTCCATGAGCGGCTCCTCTCGCTCGGCATGGAGCTCCGTATCGACCCTGCCGTCGTTGTGTACCACGCCAAGATCTTCGCCTTCTGGGACGTCCTCACCCAACGCTACTACTTCGGGCGATCTTTCGCGGCCACCCGAGTGGCCACTGCCCCCTTCGGGATGCGCGCCTTCTGGGTGGCCATTTCACTGCTCCTGCCACCACTCTTCCTCTGGCGATACGCCCGGTGCTTCGTCGGGAAGCGGCGATTCGTCCGCAAGGTCGTCAAGACCTTCCCGCTTCTGGTGCTTTCTGCCGTGGCGTGGTCGGTCGGCGAGTTCTTCGGCTATGCTTTCGGCGATGGAGGCGCGGCGCTGCGGGTGAAGTAGGCGCGTTCCATGCGGCTGGATTGATCGAGTACGGCTTCATCGGAGCCCGTGGACACAGGCTATCGTGCAGCTCCAGGGATCCGGCCGGCCCGCTGTGATCGACGTCGACGCCGTGCGTGCGCGGGAGCGGAGCGGGTCCGGGGTGCCATGGAAAGGGACTGCGGGAACTTGGTTCGCCGGAACGATGCGTATGCGGTCATCGTATCGCCGCCGCCCCTCCACGCGCCGATCTGCAGCGAGGCGCTCGAGGCGGCGCGCAAGTGCTCTGCGAGAAGCCGACGGCCAGTTTCCCGGAGGAAGGGCGGCGGGGAGGAACACGCGGGCTGAACGCTCGAGGTCTTGCCGCAGATGGCCGAACGATGAGTCCGGTGCGCCGACGGGTGGCGCAGACAGGAGACGTCGAGGGCATGAAAACCGTGATCTTGGCTGGTGGTCTGGGAAGCCGTCTGGCCGAGGAGACGGCGGTCAGGCCGAAACCTATGGTGGAAATCGGCGGCCGGCCGATGCTCTGGCATATCATGAACATCTACGCGGCGAACGGATACAAAGAATTCATCGTGGCCTTGGGACATCAGGCAGAATTCATCAAGAGCTACTTCCTCGACTACTACTACCTCCGGCGGAGCCTGAGCATTCATCTGGATGACGGAAAGATCACCGTTCACGATGGAAAGCGGGAGGACTTCCTGGTCCACCTCATCGACACCGGGCTCGATTGCCATACGGGAGGGCGCATCAAGCGCCTGGCCGACTGGATTGCCGGCGGAACCTTCATGATGACCTATGGAGACGGCGTCGCCGATGTGGACATCTGTGGGCTGGTGGCGTTCCACCGCCGGCATGGGCGCGTTGCGACAGTCACGACGGTCCGGCCGCCGGCGCGGTTCGGTGGCCTTCTTCTCGACGGCGACGAGGTCGTCGAGTTCCAGGAGAAGCCGCAGATTGGCGAGGGCTGGATCAACGGCGGCTTCTTCGTGCTGGAGCCAAAGGTCCTCGACTACATTGACGGGGACCCGAGCCAGTTCGAGCGGGAGCCGCTGGAGCGGCTGGCGGCCGATGGGCAGCTCATGGCCTATCGGCACAATGGCTTCTGGCAATGCATGGATACTCTGCGCGATGTCCGGCTGCTGAACAGCCTATGGGAAAGTGGGCGGGCGCCGTGGGCGACCTGGCAGCCAGGCGAGAGAGGCACATGAGCGCCGATCCCTTCTGGAGCCGCCGCCGGGTTCTCGTCACGGGCGCTACTGGGATGATCGGATCCTGGCTCGTGAAAGAGCTTCTGGCACGATCCGCCCATGTCGTGGCCCTTTTGCTAGATGTGGACCCGCAGTCCGAGCTTCTACGCAGCGGTGATATCCATCGGGTCTCCGTTGTCAACGGGGATCTCGGAGACTTCAGGACTCTGGAGCGGGCGATCAACCTGCACGAGACCGACACGGTGATACACTTGGGAGCTCAGACGATCGTTGGGGCCGCGCACCGGTTCCCCCTTGCCACCTTCGAGTCCAATATCCGCGGGACATACAATCTGCTCGATGCGTGCCGGCTTCACCAGGGACTCATCGACCGCATCGTCCTCGCTTCGAGTGACAAGGCGTATGGTGAGCAGGCGGCCTTGCCCTACACGGAGGACATGCCGCTCGCGGGCCGCCATCCCTACGAGGTGTCCAAGAGCTGCACGGACCTCCTCGGACTGTCCTACCATCGCACCTACGACCTGCCGGTGGCCATCACGCGATTCGGGAATGTCTACGGCGGCGGGGACCTGAACTGGAGTCGACTGGTTCCGGGCACCATTCGGAGCTTCATCCGGGGTGAACGCCCAATCATCCGGAGCGACGGCACGTTTCTCCGGGACTACGTGTACGTAAAGGACGCCGTTCGCGCCTACATGACGCTCGCCGAGCATCTCGACGACGCGCGGGTGCGGGGGAGAGCCTTCAATTTCAGCGCGGAATCACCCATCCCCGTGCTCGATGTCGTCGCGGCCATCCAGGCGCTGATGCAGTGCGAACATCTGCCGCCGGACATTCAGAACAGCGCCACTGGCGAGATCCGGGATCAGTACCTCTCCGCGAAAGCGGCTCGCGATGTTCTGGGCTGGACGGCCGGGTGCAGCCTGACGAGCGGACTCCAGGAGACGATTGCGTGGTACCGACGGCTCGATTCGCTGAGCGCCCATGGGGTCTCTCCGGCTCTCCGGAAGGGAGATGGAGCATGAGCGCTGAGGAGAAGCTTCGCCAGCGTATCCTGAAGCTGGTCGAGGAACATTACGAGTCGACCTTGACCGGCTCGGCCTTCGTTCCTGGACAGACGCCGGTCCCTGTGTCGGGCCGCAGCTTCGACGCCGAGGATATGGTGCACCTCATCGACGCCTCGCTCGATTTCTGGCTCACGACGGGCCGATACGCAGAGCAATTCGAACGGGAGTTCGCGCGCTTCCTGGGCATCCGGCACGCGATTCTCTGCAACTCCGGCTCCTCCGCCAACCTGCTCGCGCTGTCCGCGCTCACTTCCCCCGGGCTGGGGGAGCGCCGCCTGACGCCCGGTGACGAGATCATAGCCGTCGCGGCGGGCTTTCCGACGACCGTGAACCCGATCATCCAGAATGGGCTCGTGCCAGTATTTCTTGACATCGAGCTTGGCACGTACAACGTTGACGTGCGCCGGCTCGAAGAGGCCATCGGGCCGCGAACCAAGGGTGTGATGCTGGCCCACACGCTGGGAAATCCGTTCGACCTCGATGCTGTGCTCGACGTTGTCCGGCGGCGCGGGCTGTGGCTCATCGAAGACAACTGCGATGCCCTCGGCTCGACGTATCGCGGGAGACTTACGGGGACCTTTGGGGATCTAGCCACCGTGAGCTTCTACCCGGCTCACCACATCACCATGGGCGAGGGCGGGTGCGTGCTCACGGAGGATCCACGTTTCGAGAAGCTGGTCGAGTCGTTCCGTGACTGGGGACGGGACTGCTGGTGCGATCCCGGCAAGGCCAATACCTGTGGAAAGCGCTTCGGGTGGCAGCTCGGGACGCTGCCGGCCGGCTATGACCACAAGTACATCTATTCGCACATCGGCTACAATCTGAAGCTGACCGACATGCAAGCCGCGGTGGGGGTGGCGCAGCTCAAGAAGCTGCCGCGGTTCATCGAGACCCGGAAGCGCAACTTCAAGCTGCTCCGTGAGGGGCTTACCTCACTCGAGGAACTTCTCGTCTTGCCTGAGGCCACGCCGGGCAGCGATCCGAGCTGGTTCGGGTTCCTCATCACCGTGCGTCCAGGCGCACCCTTCGGGCGACGCGATCTCGTGCAGCATCTTGAGGTCCGCCGGATTGGGACGCGACAGTTGTTCGGCGGGAATCTGTTGCGCCAGCCCGCATATGTGAAGGTGCCGCACCGACTGGTCGGTGAGCTGACGAACTCGGACATCGTCATGAACAACGCATTCTGGGTGGGCGTCTATCCGGGACTCACCGAGGAGATGATCGGATTCATGGTCGAGAGCATCCAGACCTTCGTGGGCGGGCACGCGCGCATTCTCTCGTGATAACGCTCAGTCGGGTTCGGACCCTAAATCCTCGATTGGACACTTCGGAGCCTATCCTCCGATGAAAGTCTGTCGGGCGTGCCGGAGCGACCGGATGCTAATGTTCCTGGCCCTCGGCAGCCACCCACCGGCCAATGCGTTTCTGTCGGCCGAACAATTGGGTCAGCCGGAGCCATCGTGGCCGCTCAATACGCATGTCTGTCTCGATTGCGGTCTCATACAGGTTCCGAACGTCATCCCGCCCGGATTTTTCAGGAACTACCTGTACGTGCCGTCGGCGTCCGAGACGATGCACGAGCACTTCGCCGACCTCGCGCGCGTCGTTGCCGACCGGGTGGTCGCGAAGGCGGAGGGTTTGGTCGCCGACATTGGATGCAACGATGGCCTGTTCCTCGGCGCATGCAAGGCTCTGGGCCTGCGAACCCTGGGCATAGATCCCGCGACCAACTTGATCGCGATAACACGTCGCAAGGGGATCGAGGTCATCAACGAATATTTCAACGCGCTGACCGCCGAGCAAGCGAGGCTCGCACATGGTCCCGCGCGCGTCATCGTCACGACCAATACTTTCAACCACATTGACGATCTACACGACTTCATGGCCGGTGTGGTGATCCTCCTCGACGACACCGGAGTGTTCGTGGTGGAGGTCCCCCACGCCCTGGACCTCGTGGAGAAGAACGAGTTCGACACCGTGTACCACGAGCATGTGTCGGAATTTTGCGTGAAGTCGTTCGTGGACCTCTACCGATTCTTCGGGATGGAGGTATTCGACATTCAGCCGCTGCCGATCCACGGCGGCTCGATGCGCATCTTCGGTCGGCGAACTTCGGCCTCGACTACAGCGGCGACACCGATCGTCGAGGACTGGCTAGCGAGTGAGCGGCGAGCCGCGCTGTTCTCTCCTGAGACCTACGAGGCGTTCCGTATCCGGGTCGAACGCAACCGTGGTGCGCTCATTGATATCCTACGGGATCTGAAGCGGCAAGGAAAGCGGCTGGCCGGCTACGGAGCGCCGGCGAAGGGTAACACGCTGCTCAACTTCTACGGGATCGGTCCGGATCTGCTGGAGTTCCTTGTCGATCGCAGCACGCTCAAGCAAGGCCTGTACTCTCCTGGCTCGCACATCCCCATCGTGGCAACCGAGCGCCTGATCGAGGACCAGCCAGACTACGTGCTCATCCTGGCGTGGAACTTCGCCGAAGAGATCATACGCGAGCAGGACCAGTACCGGCATCGAGGGGGCAAGTTCATCGTCCCCATCCCAGAGCCGGCCATCGTAACGTGAGCGCGAAAGCGTGTACGGCCGATCTCGAGGCGCTGGCCGAGAAAACATTCCTGATTACGGGCGCCGACGGTATGCTTGGCCGGGCATTCCAGGAATGCCTTGGCGAGCTCGACGCGCGCGTACGGGTCATCGCGCTCGACCGCGAAGCGCGACCGACCGGGACGCCGTTTTGGGTTGGGCGTCGGCCCGGGCCGATTTCATACTTCACTGCGCGGCCAACGTTCACGCGGATGCGTGCGAGCGTGACCCGACTGCGTGCCGCGCCGTTCAGGTGTGCGGAACGGTCAACGTTGCCTTGCTCACCCGCGAGACGGGAGCGCGGATGTACTACCCGCAGTCGGTGTTCATCTTCGACGGTGGGGTCCTGCCCGTGACCGAGGAAACGCAAGCGGCACCATCCATGGCCTACGGGCGCTTCAAGCTGGAAGCCGAGCAGCGGATGCTTGCCCTCGTCCCGGACGCTCTGGTGGTCCGGATGTCCGGGTTTTTCGGGGGTGAGGAGAAGGACAAGAACTTCGTCGATCAGTTCATCCGCCAGCTCCTTGACGGATTGGCCGAGGGCATCTCGCGAATCGAGGCGGGCAATCGCATCTGGCAGCCGACCTACACCATCGACGTGGCGCGGAATGCACTTCTGCTCCTGGCTCTCGGCAAGACGGGGGTCTATCACATGGGGTCGCACGGGGAGGCGACATTCCACGACCTTGCGTCAGCGTGTGTCGAGTTCCTTCGTCTGTCGGCACTGATGACGATCGTGCCGACACCGGCCTCGGTGTTCGCCACGAGGGAACTGGCGCGTCGGCCGATGCGGATGGTGACAGCGATGGAACGGTTGGACCGCGAGGGCCTCAATCGCCAGCGACACTGGCGCGACGCCCTGCGAGAGTACCTGGGTCGCCCGTACTTCGCCCGACTGTTTCACGGTGTACGGACACCGGAGCACAACGATGACCGACAAGCTTGACGCCGCCGCACCGGCGACGAATAGAGCGCCGTCACACTCGCGCAACTTGTGCGAACCATGGTCTCATCCGTACGCGGGCCAGCTCCAGAGTCGGATCGCCATGTCGGCGATGACCCGTAACTTCGCCGGGCCGGGCCATACCGCGACCGAATCGATGGCTGCCTACTACGCACTACGCGCAGCGAACGGGGTGGGTCTGATTCTCACGGAAGCGACCATTGTCCATGCCTCGGGCGATGGCTATCGAGATGTGCCACATATCGAGGACGAGGCGCAGACGGAGAGCTGGCAGCGCGTCACCGACGCCGTACGCGCGGCTGGCGGCCACATCTATAGTCAGCTCTGGCACTGCGGGCGGATCTCTCACCCCGACTTCCTCTGTGGCGCCACGCCGGTGAGTTCTACGGACCGTCAGGCGGCGGGCATCAACCGGCAGAACGGGAAGCCGGGATCTAGACAGGACGCGAAAATTTCTGTGCTGGCGCGAAGTTAGCGGGCGAAGAGTATGCACCGGCAGCAGGTGGCTGTAATCCGACGGGGACCCGTGTTCGTCGGTTCAAATCGGGGACCCGCTTTGAATTGTGGAAGCGACTGCCAAGCTTCGAAGTTCTGGTGGATTATTGACTCAGATCTCTCTCCTGCGAGTACCTCGCGGGCCCCCTGGCGCCGGGCACGCCATGGCCGAAAATTGGGGCTTCTTCGTGCCTTCCCCTATTTGGGCTTCATCGGGGCCGCGGAGTTGGGTCGCGAAAGGAGCACAGGATTTTCAGACCTTCCCACAGGGCCCTCTTCGGACACATGATGCGTTGCGATACGTTATGATTCGCGCGCCTCGAGGCATCAGGCCGATTCGCTGGTCCCGAATCGAGGCGGATGACCACGAATGATTCGGTCCGAGTAGAGTTCGAGTCAACCAGGCGGTCAATCAGGCGGCAAGCCGAGCTATCGGAGTGGGCGAACCACCTACTGATTACGAATCCCGACCAAGAGCAGCCTGAGCATACCCAAGACGATCTAACCTCGCACAAAAAAGCCGGACCGGGCAAACCATGATGCCCTTGGTTTGCCCTGCTTCGGCTTGGTTTGGTAGCAGCGCGGTAGCAAACTCCCGCACACGTATCCGCATCGTTCCCGCCGCCGAGCCGAGCGCCTCAGGAAATCCGACCGGACGGCCGCTGCGTGTAGAGGTTGTAGGCCCGGACGTGGACTTCGACCTGCTTTGACTGGTCGCTAGGCAACGAGAAGCGCGTCACGAAGACGTTCTCTTCAAGCTTCCTGATGCTTCCCGGTATGGCACCAGGAAGCTGGGGGAGCGTGTCTTCGATGCTCTTCAGAACGGCACCGAAGTCAGCGTTCCGGGAAATGACGACGGCAACACCGAAAGCTTCTCGCCATGTCAGGCGATCCAACAGTTGGGACACGACCTCGGCCATCGTCGCCGGTCCTCCCCAGATCTTGATTTCGGCGACGAAGACCTCGCCCTCGGAGATGCGGAGGTGGACGTCGATCTTCCCCAAGCCTTGGAACACTTCACCTGCAGCCGCCCCCTCGAAGACTGCGTTGGTCGAAGGCCCGGCGCATCAGCGCCGCCCACGTCCAGTAGCGGGACCGAGCGGCGCCGTAGCGCTCGGCTTCGGCCCTGCCCATGGGCTCGTGGGGAGCCAGCGCCGCATCACCCTCGGGGCGAGCACGCCGATCATCAACAGGGACCGATAGCGCAGCAGGTCCTCGCCGAGGTGTCCAGCGGCGATGAGAGCCAATGCCCCGACCGTTCCGATGATGACCAGCGTCGAGAACACGCTGAGGAAGGCACGGTACGTCTCGCGAAACGCTTCCCTGCCCGCGGCGAACGAGCGCGACAGGTACAGCAGCGAGGACAGTGCAAGGGTGAACGTGGACAGATAGCTCACCGCCAGCACGATCTGGTCGATCACGCCGACGATACCCACGCCCTCCGGGCCCAGTGTGTGGGCGATGAGTTTGCCGCGGCCCGCGGTGGCAATGATACTCGCCGCTTGCAACGCGCCCATCATGAACATCGTGGTCAACACGGACGGCACGACGACGTCAGTGTGGTGAGACGGGCGCAGGCGCCAGCAACGGTGACGCCGTCGGCACGACGACGAGAGTCTCCGCGCGCGACGGGTAGAACCGATCGCGCCAGCGCAAGACGGGCCATTCGATCAGCGCGCCCAGCACCATCCCGACGCCGCACGCGATCACCACATACCAGCCCATGAACCACACCCAGCGGCCTTCGTCGCCGAGGATGCTCAGCGCGAAGTATCCGGCGATCGTGCGGAGTGGCGTCGCGGCGAGGAGCACGTGCCAGAGAAAGATCGAGTAACTGTACGAGCCGACGTACGCGACAAGGCGAGCGGCCGGATTGCGGAACAGCAGTGTGGTCGACGGCGTGTACACCGTCGCGAGCATCAAGCACGCGTATCCGATCGAGATCATCGTGAAGCCGATGGTCACGACGAAGGCGTCGTTCTCCTTCAGGTAGGCGAACGGCGCCAGCATGACCACGGCCACGGAGAGCAGCGCCACGCGATGCCGCGCGACGGCGAGCAGCTTCTCGGGGTGGAAGTGATGGAAGTACGCCAGCAACACGCCCATGAAGAGGCTGTCCATGCGCAGATGGGTCGCCCATCGGATCGACGTGGGCTTCATGAGTCCGTACCACTGCGTGACCAGCCGCATGAGCAGGCATGCCAGGAGCACACCGACCGCGACGGCGACGAATCGCGGAATCCGTCGCAGCGGCCCGCCTCGGTGCGTCGATGTCAACAGCACGAGCAGCCCCGGAAGCACGAGATAGAAGTGCTCTTCCACCGCCAAGCTCCAGGTGTGCGGCAGGAGCCGCAGGACCGAGGGATCGCGGTAGTTCTGGATGTGAAGGTAGTTCGCCCACACCACGGACACCGCGCGCCACACGTCGTGGAGCGACACGATCAGGAACACGAACGTCGCGGTGACGCAGACCAGGTAGGCCGGCCAGATCTTCAGACCCCGGCGCACCAGGAACCGGCCGACGTCGAGCCGCGATCGATCGCGCAGCTCCTTGAAGAGGAGGCCGCCGATCAGGAATCCGCTGAGCACGAAAAAGAGGTCGACACCCGTCCAGCCGAGCCGGTACCACGTCTCGGCCAGCGGTTTCAGATGATGCGCCTCGTAGGGCTGAATCACCGCGTGGCGACCGAATACGAGCACCACCGCGATCGCACGCAGGATGTCGAGCTGCATGAGGCGTGGTTTATCGACCGGCGTCGACATGAATCGTCTCTCCGTGATGGGCGCGATACCACGCGATCGTTCGCGTGAGTCCTTCCTCGAGTCCCGTCGTCGGACGCCATCCGAGCAGTCGTGCCGCCTTGGCGTTGCGCCCCTCGAGATCCGTGATCTCCGTTACGCGCTGCGGCAGCACCCCGGACTGCAATCGCGTCGACGACCCCGACGCACGAACGATCGCCGCCGCGACGTCCCGGATCGGCACCGCGGCGCCGGAGCACACGTTGATTACTTCTCCAGCCACGCTCGACGTCGTCGCCGCCCGCACGAAGGCTTCGACCAGATCGTCCACGAAGATGAGATCGCGCCGCTGGTCGCCGGACGTCATCTCGAAATCGCCGCCGTCGAGGCAACGCCTGATGAGTGCCGGAATGAAGAACTCGGTCGACTGCGCCGGTCCGTAGACGAGCGCGGGACGCAACGTCACGATCGGCAGCCCGAGGCGTCGGTTGAGCATCTGGCATAGGTGCGTCCCCGCTGTCTGGCTGGCCGAGTACGGAGACACGGGCGCCTCTCGCTGGCCTTCGTCGTAGGGAGCGGGCCCACCACCGTATTCTTCGAGACCGCCCGTCGCAACGAACCGGGTCAACGGCATGTCGCCGCCCCGCAAGGCGTGGAGGAGCGCGACCGTGCCCCTGACGTTGCAATCGATCGCGTGCATCAGATCGGCGAGCTCTTGCCCGAGCTTACGTCCCGCGGTGACGGCGGCCAGGTGGAAAACGATCGTCGGGCGCGCGCCTCGGGCGACGGTCGCGAGCGTGGCGCCATCGGCGAGATCGGCTGTCCACGACGTGCATTTCGCCATCACGTCGGCAATTCGCCACGGATCACCACCGGGACGGACGAGCAGATGCACGTCCGCCCCCTCCGCCACGAGACGCCGGACCAGATGCGAGCCGATGAAGCCGGTGGCGCCGGTGACGAGGACGCGCTGCGCTAGGAGCGGATCCACGACGTGGAACGTCCGTCAGCCAATGACGCTGACCTCGGGAATCGGCAGGATGAACTTGCCGCCTCTCCGTCGGAACGCGTCCTGCTGGCTGATGATCTCGTCGGCGAAGTTCCACGCCAGGACGAGCAGATAGTCCGGAGGGTCGCTCACGATGCGATCGGGCGAGACAATCGGGATGTGCATGCCCGGCGAGTAGCGGCCGTGCTTCAGTTCGTTGCGATCGGCGAGGTATTCGAGGAGATCGGGGCCGATCTTGAAGTAGTTCAGCAGCGTGTTGCCCTTCGCGGGCGCGCCGTACCCGGCAAGCCGCTTGCCCGAGCTCTTCAGCGTCCGCAGCATTTCGAGCAGATCGGATCGCAGCCGGCCGACCTTCGCGCTCAACGCGGTGTACGTCGCTTCCTCGAAGAGACGGCCGCGCTGCTCGCGCTCGATCCACGCCACGACGACCTGGCTCGCGCTCCCGCTCGGCGCGCGTTTCTCCGCGAAGACGCGCATCGAGCCTCCGTGGATCTTCAGCGGATCGATGCCGGTGATCGACATCCCGAACCCGCGGAACAGCTCGACGAGCGACTTGACGCTGAACGTCGACAGATGCTCGTGATACATCGTGTCGAACTCGTGCTGCTCGACGAGGTCCAGCGCGTGCGGCACCTCGATGATGAAGGTGCCGGTGTCCGCGAGAAGAATCCGCACCCCCTCGACGAAGGCGTGTAGATCGTCGATGTGATTGAAGGTGTTCGTCGTCAGGATGACCGAAGCGTGCCCGTGGCTCTGGACGATGCGCCGCGCGAGCGCCAGATCGAAATACTCGTTGACGATCTCGAGGCCCTTCGCGCGCGCCGTCTCGGTCAGGTTCGTCGCCGGCTCGACGCCTAGCGTGCGTCCACCGAGCGCGTGCAGATGCCCGAGGAACAGGCCGTCGTTGCTCCCGATGTCCACCACCAGTCCCGACGGTCCGGCGAGCCCGAGGATCTTGCGCGCAAGCTCCGCGAAGTGCTCGTGCATGGTGGTGGACGCGGAGGGCACGTAGAGATAGTTCCGGAAGAAGTCCGGCGGCGTGCAGCTCGGCACCTGGATGAGCGCGCAGTCGAGACACCCGTGCAGATCGAGCTCCGCCGTGGCCTCCGGCTCGCTCAGCTGATCACGTCGTAGAAAGGCGTTCGCCGGCGGATGCGCGCCGAGAGGCAGGAACAGATCCATTCGAGTGCTCCGGCACGCTCGGCACGTGGTCATGATTGGCATGTGCGTCCAGGCCCTCCTGTGTAGCGAATCGGCCGGCTCATCGCCCGGAAGCGACAGCCGCACGCTCCCTGACGAAGGTGTCGATACGGTCGACGACGTACGTGATCATCGCGTCGGTGATCGCGGGATAGACACCGATCCAGAACGTGTCTCTCATCACCGTGTCGGTGCGATCCAGGGGGCCGACGACCCGGTGGGGCACGCGGCGGTACGCCGGCTGGCGAACGAGATTACCGTCGAACAGCAAGCGCGTCCGATCGTAGGTGACATAAGGCCCTTCTCAGTCCCCGCCGATTTCTTCCCCTTATGGCACGGCGCGGACAACACCCCTGCCATCGTGCGGCGATCCTGCCAGAGTCCGTAGGCGTGGTCAAACGGCACCGGCCGGCGGGCCGGAAACCCCGGACACCATGGCGCGCCGGTGGCTCGGGGCAGATGACCGCCCGGGC
>Ga0126384_10000535_pt1 | contig 21051 bp, 33 predicted proteins | sample PanSoiMetPlot_36_FD_92543 | JGI IMG/M metagenome (GOLD analysis project Ga0126384, IMG submission 92543) | Tropical forest soil microbial communities from Panama - MetaG Plot_36 | ecosystem: Environmental > Terrestrial > Soil > Tropical forest > Bulk soil | place: Panama | collected 2016-02-17 | reverse complement strand
GGATGACGACGCTCCCATCGGCGGACAGCGCGAGAGAGGGTGCGGATTTCCCCACAGCGCCGGCGCCAACCAACTTCTTGTCCTGCGTCCACTGACCGCCGGTACGGGTGAACACCAATGCCACGCCTCCATCTTCCGCAAACCCGCCCACCATGGCGATGTTGCCGTCGGCCGATAGCGCTACGGACGTGCCCAGGCGCCCCACGGCACCGGTGCTGACCAGTTTGTTTTGCCGTGTCCAGACATCGCCACTGCGGGTAAACACCCATGCCGCGCCGGCCGCGCCGAGGCCAAACGGCACCGATCGATTCCCCGGGTTGTCTCCAGGCCCACCCACGATGGCGGTATTCCCGTCAGCCGATAAAGCTACGGACATGCCTTGACGCGCGCTTCCCAGAGCGTCGGTGCCAACGAGCTTCTTGCCTTGCTGTGTCCAAATACCGCCACTGCGGGTGAACACCCATGCCGCACCGGTCGTGCTGTTATCGGACCACCCACCCACGATGGCGGTATTGCCGTCGGCGGACAGCGCCACTGACATGCCTTGGCGTGCATTTCCCACAGCGCCGGTGCCAATGAGCTTCTTGCCTTGCTGTGTCCAGACGCTGCCGCTGCGGGTGAACACCCACGCGCCCTCCGTCCTCCATCCACCGACGATGGCAGTCTTGCCATCGGCGGAGACCGCGACAGACATTCCTTGTCCCGGCGGCAATGGTGGTTCGCCCGCCCCGCTGCCGACAAGCTTGCTGCCTTGCTGCGTCCAGGCATCACCGCTGCGGGTGAAAACCCACGCCGCCCCCGTCGTCCGATTATCGCTAGGGCCGCCCACGATGGCGGTGTTGCCGTCGGCGGACACGCCGACGGATGCACCTTGGGACCACAAGCCTCCTCCATATTCGCTCGTGGTGCCAACCAGCTTAGCTTGCTGCCTCCAGACACCACCGCTTCGCCTGAACACCCACGCCGCCCCAGCAGGCCCGATGGAAGCTGGCCGATCGCGATCAGCATTGTTGGCACCGGGGCCACCCACGATGGCGGTGTTGCCGTCCGCAGACAATGCGACTGACATGCCTTGGTTTGCGCTTCCAACCGCTCCGGTTCCGACCAGCTTCGGCTGCGCCTGGAAGGTTTGCGTCATCGTAACTTGCCGCCCTCGACCACCGGCCCCCGCGCGCTCAGTTTCGGCCGCTGCGCGTGCTCTCGGGTTGCTCGAAGGATCGGCTTGCGACGCTAAATACCGCTCGTAAATCCCGCTGAGACCGGCTGTGATTTCCTGCTCATGTCGGTCCCAAAGACCAATCACTACAAGAAGCAGAAACCCGGTACCCGCAAGGCCGGTGAGCGTAAGGAGGATTCGGCCAATCGTTCGTGCCACTCTACGGACCCCAATCGGAATCGATCAACGGCCTTAGTCACGTTTTGTGTTGATTGTGCGGTACACGATCAAAAGCCGCCCTACGAGGCGCGCGCTGCATTAGCCGGCAATCCTCTTCCAACCAGCGCGCGCGAGTGTGGTCATGGTGTCGATGTTTTCGGCCACAACGCTCCAGTTCACCAGCGGCTTTGCTTCCGTGCCCGCCACCGCATCGGCGATATAGGCGCCACCGATCGTCAGTGACGCGCCGATAATCATTCCGAAAATCAGGCGCATGTGGCTTCCTCTTTCTCTATTGCTCCCGGCATACAACACGCGGCGCGATTGTGAAAATCGCACGCCCGCAGCCCATTTCTTTTGTCAACTACGATCTGAAACCATCTGCTCAGTTGCGCCCGATTAGAGTCTGCAGACGTGCGATTTCGTCCTTCACCAGCAATTTGCGACGCTTCATCTCCGCGATCTGGAGATTGTCTATCGATGGGTGTGCGCGGGCTTCGATTATTTGAGATTCCAGCGCCCGATGGCGCCTTTCCAGCTCAGCAAGATGCGTTGCTCTGGACATATCGGGAGGTCTCCCCAGTCAGTTCGTGGGCGGTTCTTTAGTCGGGCGCTCTCGCGAATCCGGACACCCGACCCGCAATTTGCCACGCTATCCGCGAGCCACGGGTGTGCTTGGCTACCGTCGAACCGGCAGCCGCGAATTTGCGCGGAGTGTTGCCTTTTCAACACGGTCCAGGTCGATTCCGCATTGGATCATTTTTGTGGGCCGTGTTGTTTTTCTCGCCGCGCAGAGGAGGCCGCTTGGCCGAACCACCGGCAAATGTTCCGCCAACATATTCGACCTTCGCCGACCGATTGAACGGCCCACTCAATACCGCCACCCACGGTCCAGCCCGATCGCGATGGCGCCATAGGTTGTGACGCGGGCGCGCCCATCAGGGTCACACCGGTGCGGCGCTGGTGGGCCTGGAACCGCACGCACGGCATGTCTCGCGTCACATCACTTGTGGGGCAGCAGATGTCGATCGAGCACGACCTTAAGAAGCTGCGCCGAGATGATGCTCAGGCGACGCCGGAATGGCAGAGAGCCTGGGCGAAGGACCTGCGGAGGTACGGCTTCACGAAGATGGCGGAAGAACAAGAGGAGATCGCGCGGACGATCGAGCGCCAGCAGAGGGAGCAGCGCGCGAAATAGTGCGCGCGCTGAGGCGGAATCTGGCGCAGAACCCGCTTGAGAGTGCTTGCCTCAACTCGGGGAAACCGGGGCGAGAGACGGGGTGACATTTATATGCGCCCCCCTTCTCTTCCAGCGCGCGGCATTCAGAAAATTGTTACTGCAGTGTCGGGTACTGCATTATGTGAGGCGATCGGCTGTCGGGTGTTGAATGCGCTTGGATCTCGATTCGTTGTCTACGGGGTGGCCTGCTTCGCGCCATCCGCGCACGGTCTCAAAGATGATTTCCACCGAGGCCGAAGCTGTCTGAGCCAGCTTCATATACCGAGCCGTCTCTCGTTGAATTCGCCCCCACCCGGTTTGCAGAAAGTTCTTCGCCTCTTGCATCTCACCGATTATCTTTTCGATTTCTGCGATTGATCCGGCTTCGATTTTCTGAACAAGCGGTACAATCTCTGCCTCAATTTCGGTCGAACCCGTCGAAGGCGCCTCTGTGAGAATGAGTTCGCGACTTTCGCGTTCGATGGCCGCTAGGGTTTGCAGAGCCGTCGTCACAGGTTTCATGCTTCCACCACGTTCCTCTTCCCGTAGTCCCACATTTTTTCGCTGGATAGGTTAAGATGGAATGAACGGCCTCATCTTCGGGACCACATGTGGCGGGGGAATGCAAGGGAGGCGCCGCGGGCGAGCGCGTGATCGAGCTCGGCCGGCGCCGGGGTCGCCATATTGTTTCACAACAGTTCAGGTTAGAGAAAAAGCGACAACGTTCGGAGGAAGCTGAATGACGGCGACGAGCGGACGAAGCCGACGTGGACCTCGTTCGCACGGAAGCCTAATGCTGAAAGCCCATAGATGACGCCCGCCTTGGAACGATTTCATGCGAACGCGGCGCTTGTCCTTGCCCACTGCGGTCCGCGCAGAAGTGCTGTGACCCTCATCAACGAGAGGACGGTCACTTGTCCAAGAGGCGTGGCCACAAGCCCTTTGGTAGTGGTGTGCGCGCATGTCCACGATGTCGAAGCCGCCGGCATGAAGACATTGGTGGCGGGGCAAGTTCTCGCATACAAGACCGCCCCCGCGCGCGACGGCCGCTTAAAGGCTGTCAATCTTCGCTTGCTTTAAGACGAATACCTCACTCCCGCCGCCAGCTCTTCGCGAACGCCGCCACCGCCATCGCGAGTAGGATCGTAGGCCCGTAATCTGCAAGCGGGAGACCCCTTCCTGGGAGCTAGAGACTTTTTTGCACAGTCGCAAAGGGAGAACCAGGGAAGTGCATCGGACCGCGATGCTGGATGGCGGCGGCGGGGGCGGCGCGAGCCGCGTGACGGGCGTGCGCGGAGGCCCCCAGGGGGGACTTTTCATTTTCAAATTTTCCTCAAGCCCTCATCCCCGAAAATTTGGTCTGAAACGATTTCTGGCAGTAAGCAGCTGGTGGGGAAGTGGGGTGGCCTGTTTTGGGCTACCTCCTTGAAAAAAATTTTCGGCAGTGTGATCGCGATCATCTCGTTCCACCCAGGAGGATGGATGCAGCAGTCTGCCGTGCCGAGGTGTGCTATCCTTTCGGTTGGGAGCACGGAGGCATCGGGCAGTGAGACGCCGCGATTTCATCACGCTTCTCGGTGGCGCGGCGACGTGGCCGCTCGCCGCGCGCGCGCAGCAGGTCCCACGACACCCAAGCGAAACGCTACGTTGAGGCCCGCAACGTGGTGCCTGGCTCGTCCGGGCGGGACTGTGACGGGACTGCCCAACATTGAGAATGAGGAAATCTAATGGCCGCAAATACAAAGTACGTCGAACTCATTCGAGAAGATAATCTGATGAGCTTTTCGCCCCCGCTCAGTGCGGTATGCGACAAAAATCATCGACACTACGGATTACCGGGAAATTCGCCTCTGGGTACACGTCTTTGTCCAAAATTTCGCACAGGCGCCGGTGACGGCAGCGACAAAGCTCCATGTGCGGTTTCTTCATGTGTTTGGCCATCAACTCGGCGGTGGGGGCCAGTTCGGTTACATGCAGCGGACCATCCCATGGAGCCAAGTTACCTCATATATTAACGGTTCTGTCACCGCCGCTCTCATCGGTGACAAGCTGCGAATCTTGTGCACTCCCGAAAGTCTGCCACCGGGACCATACGACGTATTTGTCAGTTATTATCTGGTATGAATTAGCCATGAAGGGTGCGCGACGGCTCTGTACCGGCCAAATGAAACGCCGCGAGTTCATCACGCTGCTCGGCAGCACGGCTGCGTGGCCGCTCGCGGCGCGCGCAGCAGAAGGAATTCCCCAGCCGTTGTCAGCCCCGGCCGACGCGACGATGAACTCGGAAGCTTGGAATTTCCTGTATTCCCCCAACATGCCGGCCCATCCGACGGCCCGCGATGCGACGGGTTGGGAGTTCAACTTTCCACCGCGGGATGGTGTGCACTATCTGGTCCACCCAGTGATCGGACGCCTTGGAAGCCGGATCTCAGCAACATTTGTCGTCGAACGGGATGGACGTTTAGTCGAGAGTGATCCGTGCAACGGCAGTCAGGCGGCGGTGCGCCTATTCTTCCAGCGTCGCGGGGATGACCTCACCGCGGCGAAGGAATTTCATCGTTGGTGGTCGATGGAAACGTTCCTGCTTAACACCGACACCAAGGCCGGCCTGACTGTCGCGCTCGACCCATCGTTATGGTCGAGCGTCTTGGGCAAAGTCGGCAATAGCAGCGCGCAAGTGACCGCGGCATTTCAAGCAGCGGCGGGTGACGTACAAAATGTCGGAGTGACCTTCGGCGGTTGCTACGCCGGCCATGGGGTCTATGTCGTCGACGGTCCTGCGCGGTTCATCATGATGCGCTACACATTATAAGCAAGCGCGATGATCGCGTCCGCATTTACTTCACGTGGATGTGGCCCGACGCAAGCCGCTCACGAGAGTGCCACAAGCCAAGGTGACCTACCTATGCGTCACAGAACGAGACAAGCGTCTTGAACTTATGGGGGCACCTGGGGGAAAGAGGGCGTAGAGCTATCGCGGTTCTACGCCCCTTCGCGTTATAGTGTGAGTGGCGTTCCCCCCAACGATCCCCAGATCGGCCCCCCGGGAACGCTAAGGCCCCGGTTGAGAATCCGTGCTCCCGGGGCCTTCCTCTGCCGTCGGGGCCGCGCAATGTTGCTGCGAAGCAGCTTGCGCGCGCGCCATAGAATCGATGCCAGAGATGTCCCCAATATCCAGCGATTGTAACTGGTACGCGGAAAGGCGCCCATCCACAGAAAGTGCAGCCGAAAATAGTTGCGGGCCGGTGTTTCCACAGCGAGGTGCTTTAGCGCCTTAAAAGGGCCATTTCTGGCAACGTCATTTTCGGCGTGCCTGACCAATGACTGAGCGCGCAAAACGAGACCGACCGACGCAAAATCCCAGAGCAAAGATCTGCAAAAAATGCAGAAAAGCGTTTGTCGGAGAGCAATGGCATAAATACTGCGCCATTTGTATCGAGAAAGTCGCCACCGAAATCGCGGCTGAACAGCTAAAGGGCTTATGGTGGCAAGCGCGCCTCGTGATCGGCAGGGCTACTGCTATGCCGCCCTCGTGAGTGTGACGGCACAACGGCGGGGATGCTTAGGTCGCGTCCGATCTCAAGGGCACAAGGGCTGTCAGCGCATCATACGAATCAAGCGGGGCCCGGTCGTGCTTGGCGTGCCACTTGGGGCCGGGGCCGCGCATGTAATGGAGTTCGGGCCGGTAGGGATCGAACAGGCCTCTGGCCAGATCCTTCAGCGCTTCGCGCAGATCGGCCACCATAGGGGCAGTAGCGCATCGAGTTCTCTTTCCCACGGCCTCCTCCCCGCGCCGTCTTTTTCCAGGCCATTGTCCGGCCAAGTTGTTAAAACGCGGTAGGGAGTCGCTTGTGTTTGCAGTTTTGTTGTGGGTTCGGTTAATAGCCAGACATGCGCGTTTTGCCCGCTGGCTTCATCCCGCCCTGCCTTCCCACCAAAGCCCAAGAGCCGCCTTCTGGGCCGATGTGGTTGCACGAGATCAAGCACAATGGCTTCCGCGTCATCGCTCGCAAGAGAGACGACCAAACTCGCCTCTACGCCCTGGCAACGACCTAACCTACCGCCGCCCGTTGATCGTGGAAGCTCTGACCAAGTTGCGCTCACGTTCCTGCATCATCGATAGCGAGGCGGTCGCCTGCGACGCGCGAGAGCTGCGATGGCGGCGCGAAAAGCGGCGGGAATGGCAGACCAGGTCAAACGCGCGGATAGATTCAATAGGCAGGCGCGCGTTCGTCTAGCTGATCAAGCTCGCGGCTGCGAGCACGATCCCTGTGATGAATGCAGCTCCGCAGCAATACAGCAAGATTTCATTAACGATGTTGGCCATGAGAGCCTCCATTCGAGGTACACCTTGACCGAACCGTGACGGCAAAGTGTTAGAAAGTGGATAACAGTATGAGCTTTTAACTTCACACTTAGCGTGTAGCTGCGCTGCAACAGCAAACTGAGACTCGCACGCAACGGCTGCAGCACGCCACCCGGCGACACCACTAATGGCGCTCTTCGGGCGCTGTGTGCATATAAGTCAAAATGCTGCTGGCGATTGAGTAGCAAAGCCAGCCAAGCACCAGTCCCGCTATCGCAATGCCGATTTTTGTCCACGTACCTTGCGGCTTGTCTAAGAAGAATGCCGCCGCCACGCCGCCAATGACCATGCCTGCCCCTATGTTATTCCAGAACGAGGCCGCCAATTTGACTCGCTCATTGCGCTGTAGCGTCGAGCTGCTTTCAAAATGTCCCTCCAGCCGCATGTTCGTCCTCCCGCGGTAGCTGGTTGACCGGCGCTGGGATGATAGCCGAGTACGCGACTTGTCTCTTATTTATTCACCTGGATGGGCGCAGTTGCGCGACGATGGGTAACTCTGTTGTCCCCTGGACGTCCCCCACGCTGAACGGTTTGAGGTGATCGCAATCGATCACTTCGTGGTCTTCTTCATCAGAGGCTATCGCTCCCTCACAAGACCGCCGCTTCGATCACTCTGCCTTCGGCCCAAACTTCTTAATCAACGAGCCCACAACGCTTTTCGAGCGGGCAGTCCAATATGATGTCGAAAAACCTACCGATATGATGCAATTCACCACCTCGCATTAGAGAAATGATCGCTCATGAGCTGGAAAACTTATCTTCTGCTGACCGGAATAGTCTTCGCGCTCGTGGCGCTGGCCCATGCGCTGCGGATTTACATGGACTGGCCAGTCATGATCGCGAGTTGGTCAGTCCCGAAATCAGTTAGTTGGATTGCCCTCATCGTCGCTGGTGGGCTCGCCCTTATCGCATTTAGATTCGCCGCGAAGGACGACAACTGAAAAGTGGCGGTGGTGCCGCGGCCCGCAAGGGGCGGCATCCACGAAATGGGCGCTGCAGTAAGAAACAGGAGCCCTCCAGCCGATCATCTCAGCCGGGGGTCTAAGGGCCTTCCGCAGAGCAGGAAAATTGGCGGCCAGTGTTGCCATCGCGGATTCGAATGCCTGGTTGTGAGCCGTATGCGCGAATCCGCCTGCCAGAATTGATACACCCAGCCATTTCCCAGGTGAAAGCATCTCCGCGGAAAAGCCGAAAACGCAGACTTGCAGACCTCGATCCCTGCGATCCCCACGACCAACTGGCAGGGGTCGATATGAAGCAACTACCCTGGAGATGACATGGCCGACTAGCTTGTCCTACGAAATGACCAGCCCGCGGCTGACCGGATCACTGCTGGTAAGGAAAAAGATGGGAATGGTCGCGGTTGCCGACGCAAGCACGACGTCGTCGCCTTCCATGGCAAGGATCACGCGCACCTTCCGCCGTGCCAGACCCGCCGTCAGCGCCGGTAATCGGTCGCGTTGGTTCTCGGCCCACCGCCTTGGCCGTCTTAAGATTGATGACAATTCGAGCTGTAGCGGGGCAAAGACGCCCCGCTAGGACGACACATCGAGCGATCTGTGACGATCGTTATCACGCCAACCTTGTCCAGACTGCACCACTGCTACGCGCGGATATGATTTTCGGGAAGGATAGATGTGGCTGCCGGGCCAGCTTGTTCCTGACCACAAGACGATTGGTGAGTTCCGCAAGGACACAGGCGTAGCCATTTGTAAGGCGTGCGCCCGGTTTATCGTGCTTTGTTGAGCTCCGGATTTGTCTCTCCACGCGGCAAGCCCGCGGGCGACGAGATAATGGATAAGGATGCCGCCGACGACGATCGCGGCCCCGAACGCGACCTGGTGGCTGAGAGCTTCTGACCGCGTCTCCACGAGCTCGGCCATGGCGCTCAGGACGGTCCCAGTCGCGAAAACCGGCAAACCGCAGCGGCCGATCAGGCAAAGCGGTAGGAATGCCCGGGTCCGCCGCATCAGTCCGGTGAGGCCGGAATGATAGACGATGTAGGCAAGCGCGAGGAAATGCACGAGCCGCGCGAATCCGAGATCGGTCTTGCCGCAGTCGAGCATGTCGCGCACGTCTTGCCACAGCCCCGACCCATAGCCGAAGGCATCGGTGCGCACTACCGCGGCTATCGCCACGATAGCGAGGCTAGCGGCGAAGAGCCGCGCGTCGTAGGCGATACCGCCGCGCTTCAATCGGCGTCCTGCAAAAATGCCGATGGCGAAGATGAGCTGCCACGCGATCGGGTTGAAGAGCCAGGTTCCCGCAACCGGCCAGGTTGGCAAATTGAGAGAGAACGCGCGCGCTGCCAGATAGATCCCGGCCGAGGCTGCGAGCATCAGCCGATCGTCGCGGCGCGCCAGCGCCAGCAGCAACGGCGTCCCCAGCAACAGCGCGATATAGAGCGGCAAGATGTTGGCGTTTTCGAGTTGATGGAGGAGTGCCAAAATGGCGGCGGTTGTCTGCAGCGGGTTAGACACCACCACGTCGGCATCTTCCAGGAGATCGTCTTCGCGCCATAGGGCAGCCGCGCCGACGAAGATGGCTATGATCAGCAACGAGATCAGGATCTGCACCCAGTAGATCGTGAACGCCCGGCGAAGCAGGGCGCGTACCGCCCCGATGGTCTCTCCGTCGAAGAAACGTGTGCCGTAGGCGAGCGCGACGGACACGCCGGATAGAAATACGAACAGCTCGGCCGCATCCGAGAAGCCGAAGTTTTGCTGCGTCACGTGCTGAAATACGTTTTCCGGCACGTGGTCAATGAATATCGTCAACAGCGCAAAGCCGCGCCAGAAGTCGATACCGTCGATGCGTTTTGCCGGAGCCGCCATGTTCCCCCCGCCCCCGATTTCATCGATCGCCCCTGCTTAACAGTCATTCATCTTGACTGATGGTGAAAATGCGACGGTCCTCGGGCCGTCACATGGCCTTGCGGTTAAGGCGCAACCCTGACAGGAATTTCTGTTGAACTGTGTCCAAACGGCAACAGATTCTGGTGCCCGGAATCACGTTTCGGTAATAGGTGACCTGTCGTGCCCGAAAACCCCATCCGGTGCGGATTCGCGCTATGAGGAGGATCAGCTCATCATCCTGCGGGATGCTCCCATTAGTTCCTCAGCTGCGCCCGCGATCTTGCATCATCGACGCGAGCCGCGGCCTGCGATGACAACGCTCGATCTCACGTGGATCGTGCGAGGCGCGATCATCGCCGCACGTACGCTCCTCAAGAAATAGCTTGCAAACTCAAAAAATGGTAGTTTGCGAGTGCTGCTAACTGCGGAGGAAGGTAAGGCCCGATTGCCCTGCGGCAGGGCTAAAAGAGTGGACAATGATTTTCAAGATCATCGCCTTCGTCGCAGCGGTTGTCCCAATTCTCCTTTTCGTACGCTCAATGTTCTTTCGGCGACCAGCGCGGACCAATGAAGGGTTTAAGGAATTCAAGAAGCAGAGCGACCTAGCCGTCTCGATCTTTCTGCTCCTCATTGGATGTGTCGTGCTCTTCACCGCTGGCAAGCTGGTTTGGGCGTGGCTCTGAACGGATCGATCAAATCCCCAACGATATTGAGCAGACCTCACTTGCGAATCGCTATCCACCGCTTTTCCACTCGCGAAAATTCGGCCCTAGGAAACCGGTGGATGTCGTGCACATAATTCTCAAATGGACAAGCCGCATGATGATCGCGCCGACTATTCGGTTGTCGTGAAGAACAGGGCACCTCCTCCGAAGGCGTGGAGGTGGGAGATTTACTGGGCTGGAAATGCCAAACCGATCAAGCAATCATCGATCTATTTCGAGTTGCGGCTATTCGGGCCGTAGAGTTTTCACTACGAGATCGCGCAAGCGGGCCGGATCGCGCTCGCCCTCCTTGGCAAACTCAATGATGAGCTTGGCGACCGTCATCGTCATTTGATCTTCCCGGTCGGCAAGCTCTAATGTGCGCAGCGCGTCCTCGAACGCTTCAACCAAAATCTTGATGTCTTCGGGCGTGAAGGCGTGATCGTGCTCGAGAAGAAGACGAATAGGCACAGCTGATTCCCCTCCGGGCCAGGATGTATCACGGCTCGGCAACGAGCTCCCGAAAAAACGTCCATAAATGTGTGGTTAACGTTCTCTCAGATCGGGGGTTGACCTCTCTTTTCTTCCTGCTATTGGAGCCGCGGCGCACTCGCCGCCACCCAGCCCACAAAACAACCGAGGAACATCGCAAGGAGATGACGGAGGATGATTGATTTCTATGCGACCCAGATGCGGGGCCATCGTCGAAACATTGAACGCTATTGCAGGCTACTCGCGACCGACCTCACCGAGCTGGAGCGGCAGTACCTGCACAAACGCATCGCGGAGGAACATGCTCAATTAGAGCGGTTGGAAAAGAGGCAGGGAAAACGAGAAGACGCTATGGTCGCAGAGGCTGCGGAGTAGCTCACCCGCGGGCAATGGGAATGTGATATTCACGCTGGTCCGGGCGGCGTTGAGTGTGCAAGATCATGGGAGTTTCTTTCGCCGCCAAATTGCGCTGCGGAAGTACTCGTACATACTCGGCGGCCACTGATAAGGCCGCTCAGCCCTAACCTTGCCGAAAATCATATCCGCACGTAGCGATGGTGCAATCCGGACAGGGCTGGCTCGCTTACGATAGCCCCATATCGTTGGACGGCTCGTCTTAGTGGGGCGTCCTTGCCCAATCCCAGGTGTGTGCGGGTCTGATTGTAATAGAGCGAATACAAACTCAGAACGCCTCGCAAATGCCGTTCACCGAAGATCAGGACATGATCCAAACAGTCGCGACGGAGGGTCCCGATCAGGCGCTCAGCATAGGGGTTCTGCCAGGGCGGCCTCGGTGAGACCGGGCGGTCGCGAATCCCATCGCCCGAACTCTATTCGTGAATACCTGTCCATAGGCGCGATCATTGTCGCGCACCAAATAGGTCGGTGCCGTCCCCCACGGGAATGCCTCCAAGATCTGCTGCGCCAGCCACTCCGCGGTCGCGTGCCGGGTCACCGCGAACCAGAGCAGCTGTCGTCGACCATGCCCCAACACCAGAAACGCAAACAGGCACTCGAACGTCAGGTTGGAACCACGCAGAGATCGATCGCCGCGATGGCGGTCGCATGATTGCGCAGGAATGTCCGCCAAGTCTGCGGCGCTCGGCGCCGGTTCATGTATTTGGAAACCGTCGACTCGGCGATCTCGAACCCGAGCTTGAGCAGTTCACCATGGATGCGCGGGGCACCCCACAATGGGTTCTCCTTGCTCATCCGTTGGATGAGTTCGTGCAGCTCACGGCTAACCCTGGGCCTTCCCGGCCGCCCGCGAGATCTCCAGCGCCAATAGGCCCGAAACCCTGCGCGATGCCACCGCAGGATCGTGTCAGGTTGAATGACGCGGGACAAACCAAGGAGGCTTGGCCAGAGCCAAGTCATCCATACCAATAACGCCCGATCGCTCCCACGAAGCCGTAGACGATGCGGTGCACCCCTTAGAGCAATATTGAGCTGATGGCGGAGAAAGAGATTCTCGACTTCAAGCCGGCGTTGCGACTTGAATAGGTTGGCGATAAACGTCCCAAGCAGATGGAAGATGGCAAGCATCGCGCCAGATGATGCGCTGATTCTCCCTTATCGCGCGAATCCGCGGCCGGATGGAATTTTCGGGAACGACAACCGGCAACCGCGCCGCATCGCCGTTGCCGTAGCGTACCTCCAGCCGGCAGTTGCCGCCGTCGACCCAGCCGACGTCGCGCAACCCGGCGCGGATCGATGCTTCGTAGGGCTTCACGACTCGCTCGCTCGCGACCCAGAGCAACCCGACGACCGGCATTTCCGGCTGCTGCGCATTCCCCGCCAAGGGCCACGCGCCCACCGCGCTGCCAAGCAGCGTGATGAACTCGCGGCGCTTCATTCGTCAGCGCGCAGGAGAAACGATTCGGAGCCGGGATAACAGGGGCATGCGCCAACAAACAACCGATTTTTTTCCTTCCTTTTGTCGCAGTGCGCGCTGAGGCTTATGCTGCGACAGAAATTGTTGAGCTTGGGGGGGAGGACCATGCGCCATTTTAGCGTTCTGCTCATGTCGGCGCAGGGCGCTCTCAATTTAAAAAAAAACGAGCAGCCCGTCCCGGCGCTGCCGCGCGCAGCGACATTGAAAACGGCCATGCCCGCCAAGGCCCGCTTGATGAGAGGCATCGTCACCGGCGCGACCTTGCTCCTCACAATTCCCGCGATCACCGGCGCTGAAGCCGGTCCAGGTGGTGGCGGCAGAGGCGGTGGCTTCGGTGGGCATGTCGGACTCAGTGCTAGGGGTTTTGCTGGCCGCGGCGGGGGTTTGGGATTTACCGGCGGTCCCATCGGTAGCGCGCGGATCGGTGGCCGCGGCCATTTCTCGGGAGGGTCCCTTGCGGCGCCGCGGGCGGGCGTCGCAACGGCACGCTTCTCTGCTAATCACTTTGGAGGCACGCGCGTGGCCGGACCCGGTCGCGGGGTATTCGCTAATCGCGCCATCACCAACGCAGCCTTGCAATCGCGCTTCGGGTTTGCCCGGTTCCATGGCCGATTCTTTGGTTCGCCCTGGCCGTGGTGGTGGGGCGGTTTCGCCATCGGCTGGATCGGACCGGTGTTCTGGCCTTACGTCTACTCCGAATTTTTCGATTATGTGTTCTGGCCATATGCCTATGACGACTTTTGGCCCTATGCCTACGACGACATCTACTATGGCATCTACGGTCCCTACGCCTATGGTGGCCCCGCCGTGGGCGCTGCGGCAGGTCCCGGCGCGAGCACTCCTGCTGGTGGCGTCAACCCCGCTAGCCAGCGCGTGGCAAGCGCCGGCCGCTCCGAGCAACGCGCCGCCGAAGTGTGCAGCAGCAGCGCCTCGGACCTTACGAACTGGCCAATTGAGCGCATCTCCGAGGTCGTGCAGCCCACCGAGGCCGAGCGGCCTGCGCTGGATGAATTGCGGGCAGCGAGCCAGAAGGCGATGGACATTCTCAAGGCAGGTTGCCCGAAGGACTTGCCAAGCACGCCAACCGGGCGGCTCACGAGCATGGAGATCCGGCTAAAGGTTATGCTGGAGGCCGTGCAGACCGTGCGGCCGCCGCTTGAACGCTTCTACCAGCTACTCAGCGACGAACAGAAAGCCCGGTTCAACGCCGTATTGCCAGGTGGTAAGTCCGTCGCCGAAGAAGATCAGCGCGCTCTCACCAAGTTCTGCCGCGAGCGGGTGCCGGCGGTTACGGACCTGCCATTCGACCGCATTGCCCAGGCGACGCAGCCGACGCCAGCGCAGCGGTCTGCGCTTGACGAATTGAAGGATGTGTCTAGCAACGCGGTAGAAATTCTTAAGGCCAATTGCCCGAGCTATGCAGCAGTCACGCCTACGGGTCGGATCGAGGCCATGGAGAAGCGGCTCGAGGCCACGCACGGGGCGGCGTTAGTCGTGCAGCCCGCGCTCACGAAATTCTATGACGGGCTTAGCGACGAGCAGAAAGCACGCTTCAACTCGCTGCGTGTAGGTCCTGCCAGGACCTCCGCGGCCGTCGTTGTTGATCGAGAGCATTCCCGCCCCCATGAGAGCGGCAAGACTATCTCGTCCTCGACGAGCGTAGCGGCACCTCAGCAGATCGATGAAGAGTGATACGGCATCAGTTCAGCGGAACACCTGCTCGCGTAAGATTGCCTACTAGTGTCAACTCTAATCCGCCTCGGCCGCACTTCAGACTTGCTTCGAGGGGTCAAATCGAGAATTTGAAAAATCAAAAAGGGGGTGCCCCGCGCAAGCTAAACCGCCAGTTTTATATGATCGCCATCAACGAGGTCAGCGATGTGAATGGCTACGCAAGCGTCATCGTTGCACCCGCGGTGATCCAACATTGCGGCACAGCGGCGCCTTTGCATTGGCCTCCTGCTTGCACCATTCAACGGGGATTGGGCTCGCTTTGTATGGGTGTCATCGGTGCGGGCGTCATCGGAGGCAGTGGCTCGGGCAAAAAGCGGTTCGAGTGGTGCAACCGCAATGGGCGGCGCAGCGTTGCGCTGACGCAGCGCACCGCGCGGGCGTTCGGGGGCAATGATGTCGGGCGGCACGCCGGGCGGTGCATAGCCAGGGTCGGGCGCCCTGCGGTAATACACTTGACCGTCTGGTCCGCAATAGGGAACGAGCCCCCTGTGCGTGCGCCGTCGTCGTGATCAGGGCGACAATGGCAATAATGGTGAAGCGCGTCATCACTGCACTTCTACAACGCGGATAGCGATTTGGGTAGGGTTGTGCGGAGACGCGGAGGCTGCGTTCTCTGATTCGATCACTTCGTCGGCGCGCAAAGTAAATGCAAACAGCGAGCTCGCCGCTATTGGGGAGTTCCAATCCTTTACTGCCCGAGCCTTTCTCCACGTTGACGTTGTCTATCGATGCGCGCTCGGCACTCCATATATTCGCGGCTGCCTTCGCGGTAATCGAACGACTTGCACCATTCGTCATCTGTCAGCTCTCGCTGCGAATGTCCGCAACCCGCAAGCATCAGAGCCGCCAAGATAGCTGCCCAGACAACGGGGAAAGCGCGCCGTACCGTTCTGCAAGTGGCGAGGGTATGCTGCAACACAAGCCGATAAATAGCCGCGCCTCTCAGCTCTTTTTTTGATTGTGCGACTCCGCGTTTGGACTATCCTCGGAGTGCCCAGAGATTCCCGCTGGGCTTTCTCCCAGGCTTTGAAGCCTCGGCAGACGGTCGGGGCTTTCTTTTGTATTGCGGCGTTGCTCAGCATCTTGATGAGCAAAGAAGGGCCCCGCTACTCGTGTGGGCGGGGCTAAACCCAAGGATTCCAACGACAGCGGCAGCGTGTCAGCTCAGTGCTGATATCCCGCCTATATTGAGGCACCGCGGCGGGGTATAGCCGCCAACCTTTCTCATCATTTCCCCCAATCAATATTTAGAGTTACACCTAGCTTGCCACGGTTGTGTGAACTAGTTCACACTTCCGTTGCACAGCTACGGGTATGCTCCACTGGGGAGATGGTGGAGCAGTTAAATGGCTCACGCTGGGTCTGATTGGCTCATTCTCGTCGCTGCTGCCGCCATGAGCAGCGTCTTGTTGCTGAGCATAAGCCTCATCATTGGCTGACCAACAGAATAAAAGCTTTGGCAACGATCAACTGGGCAATCAGAACACCGACGAGGAACGATGTAATCGGATCAGCGCGCGGGGCATGCTCGCCACCACTTTATTGCTGTTGATATCCGCATCTTTTCAAGGGTCCTACGGTCCAGCAACCAGTTTCTAGACAAGCTTGGTAACGCCTCTGACAGACTGGCTGAGTGCCGCAGTGTGACCGTGCCTGAGAGCAAGTTTCCCGCTCTTGTGCCGATGCCACATTGTAAGGAACAGCAACAAACGGCACGCTAAGCATAACAGCAAGAGCAGTTCCGAAAATAAAGTGCGCCATAACGGGGGCAAGCCTCGCGTTCAGCATCGTCATAGCGATCTCCCCACCTGTACCGATGGTAGATAGTAGCTCGGCCTCGTCCTAGACGACGTGATGGCTGTCACAAAAAATCACTTTCAGGATCGGGGAGCGCTCCAGGGCGCAATCGACAGCGATGCCTACACCAGTGGAGATGACCAACTGTCTGGCCGGTCGTCTGGCAGACCTGCTGCGCTGTGGCATTTTGATCCGAGCGCCGGAGTCAGTTGGCGCGAGCTGACGACCCATGTCCGCTGTTATCCCAATTGCTACCATGATGGCCCGCAGCAGCAGAACGACGCCAAGTGCCAATCGCGTCCCAACGCGCCGCAACAAAAAACGCTATTCGATCACCTCGTCGGCGCGGGCAATGAAAGTCGGCGGAACGTTAAGTGCGAGCGCCTTGGCGGTGCGCTCCCGCCGCTCACGGAATGTCCGCTTCGCTCCGAAAGCGGACAAGTAGGACGACATCGCGCTAAGTCCGCTTTGTGCCAATAGCGACCTAATGCGGTGCAACAGAAAAGCACTGCTACTCGATCACCTCGTCGGCCGTCATTTGCATGATCAGCGGCACCGTGAGGCCGAGCACCCTGGCGGTCCTAAGATTGATCACCAGTTCGAACTTGGTTGGCTGCACGACCGGCAGGTCTGCTGGCTTTGCGCCCTTGAGAATGTCCCCAGTGTAGATGCCCGAGCCTGGCGATAGGCGCCGGTAATGCTTGTCGCATAGCTCATCAGACCACCGGCTTCGACGTGATCGCGAGCATCGTAAATCGCCGGAATGGCATGGCGCGCCGACAGCCTGACCAGCCTTTGGCTTTGGCCAGTGAAGAATGGACCGCCACCGACCAGCACCGCGCCCGCCTGGACCATCTGCGAGAACGCGGCATCGAGTTCGCGTTCGCTTACGGCATTCAGCACTAAGATTTGTCGCCCGAGCGCACGACCCGCCCCTTCAATGGCCGGCAATTCGGTCGCAAACTTTGGATCCATCAGGACGGCGATGATCGCTGCCTTGGGAACCATCTCACAAAGTAGCTCCATTCGCTTCGTGCCGAGGTGGCCGCTAGCGAAGAACACAACGCCCGTTACGTTGCCGCTCGGTCGGTTGAGGCTGGCGCCGAGGCCCGTTGTCACTGGGTCCTCGCCGGTCACAAAGATAACCGGAATGGTCTCCGTGGAGCGAACACCAAGGCACATATCCTTCGCTGTGGCTGCCCGCGGAGTTAGAACCGGCAGGAGGTGGCGGGCCAACTAATGAGTTGGGTGTATATGGCTCTCATTCCGTGGCCCAGTACACAGGGAGGTCGGGTCTGGTGCGGTAGAAGACTGCTGCACCGCGGGATTTCGATCCAACTTGTGTCCGCTTTGGATCATTCACGTCGCAATCGGGATGTTCACGAGGCTCTGGGATGTCCGCTACGCCCCCGATAGCGACCGACTCGGCGGCTCGCGCAGGTAATCGTTCATTGACAATTCATCGCGCACGTCCCTCGGGCTGTAGGCGCGACCATTGATGGTGACGGACAGCATCGTCATTTGAGGGCTCCCTTGATCATGGCTTGGGTCACCGGCAACGATTGGAAGCGGTGATCGGTGGCATCGTAAATGGCGTTGAGAAGCGCAGGGACCACGGGAATTATCACGGCTTCGGCCATGCCCTTCGGCCGCTCGTCAGGATCAACGGGTTGGCAGCATCTCAACTTCGAGCCCCTGTAGCGGCAGGTCCGACCCCCGTGCGACGCGGTATTGACCGAGATTCCATTTCCCGTTGCCCGGTCCATCCTCGTAAAACGGCAGCGACTCGAGCAATGCATAGCCAACACCCATCGCGAAGCCGCCGTGCGCCTGTCCCAGCACGACCTCGGGGACCAACGCCTGGCCGCATTCCAGCACGCTGTATGCTTTTGCGATACGCAACGCGCCGGTGCCGCGATCGATCTCGATGCGGACGACCGCGCCGCACAACGCCGTATAGGTGGGGCCGCTCCGGTTGAGATAGGTAGGCGGAAACTTCACGTTGGAACGATCGATGCGAACAAATTTGCCCGCACCTCGGCGCATCGCAGCCGGCCACAGACCGAAGCGGAACACGACCCGCGCGGCCTCGGCTGCTGGATGGGTCCCGACATGCGCGCCGGTCGAGGCGCCGGTCGCTGAGCTGATCGCAGGCACCCAACGCGGATTGCGCGCCGCCGCGTCCTGCAGCTTCTGATTCATGGTGTAGGGGTCGCCGGAGGTCACGAGCCCCAGCGGACCGAATGCGTCGACTCGCGCGAGTGCGACCTCGTCGGCGACGGCCCCCAGATGCGCCGCGACTCGGTTGGCCGCCGCTGTCCCAATGCCGTTGCCAATCTCGACGCCGTCGCAAGAGATGGTAATCCGGCCGTTGGGACCGATTTCGACGCGTCCCAACGAACAGTCCCCTCCGGTGCCGTAGTTCTTGGTGGCACACGCGACGCCGGTACCGACGAGAACACCCGCCTGCTGTCCGCGTGTCTTCTGCTCGGCTTGCTCCTTCCAGATCGGATGTTGCTCCAGCTTATCCAGGACCTCCGGGGTGCGGATCGACACGCTGTAAGTGTTTCCTGCCAGGGTCCGACCGGCGGTCGCGAGCGCATTGCGGCGCCGGAACTCGATTGGGTCGAGCGGCAGTGCAGTACAAATCTCATCGACCATCACTTCCAGCGCGGTCGTCGTCTGCAGCGTCCCAAAACCGCGCATCGCTCCTGCGGTTACACCGCGCGAGTGGAACGCATACGTCGTCACATCGACTTTCGGAACGTAGTAGATACCGAGCGCGGTGGTGGCGCCCACGGTTGCCACATCGGCCGAAAAATTGGCGAGGCCTCCGCCATCCAACGCATGATCAGCGGCGAATCCGATCATCTTGCCGGTCGCCCGATCTACCCCTATCCGCGTGCGGATTTTGAACGCGTGGCATTTGATTCCCGATTGAAACTGCTCGAAGCGGTTGTTGGCGAGCCGCACCGGGCGGTTCGGGAAGAACACCGCCGCGAGTGCGACATAGAGCGGGAACGGCGTGTGGTCGAGTCCGCCGAATGCGCCGCCGCAATAGGCAAAATTGGTGTTGATGCGAGCCGGTTTGAAGGCCGCCTGCGCATTGCCGAGCAGATAGGCGACGGATTCCGCGGCCTCGTAGGGCGACTGCACGCTGACGACGAGCTCGAGGTTCTTGCGGCGCGCGTCGTACCAGGCAAGGCCGCTTTCCGGCTCGAGCGCCATCGGGTCGACCGACTGCGTCTCGAACTCGCGGTCTAGCACCAGAAGTGCCGGATTGTTCCCTGCAAGTTCTGCGCGGATGTTTTCGCCATAGGTCGCCGCTTCGGCATAGGCTTGTCCGGTCGGGATCGGGAGTGGCGCCCCCATCGGGGGTCCCGTGTTCTCGAAGCGCCCCGGGCTGACCCAGCCGTTCTTGACCGGCGAGTAGACATCGGGCGCGTCGGGGGTTGGGCCGCCCACGCGCGTGAAGCGAAACGCGCCGTAGTTGGGCATTGTGACCGGGCCGGTTTCTTTGCCGAACTTCAAGACAGCTGCGTCGCGCAGCGCGAGCCGCGCCTGATCGAAGGCGTCGAAATCTTCGAAGATCAACAGCGCCACCGGCTGACCGAGATAGAGCGGCGTCTTGCCGACCGGGCAAAGGAGATCGCCGGCATAGAATTCGGGAACGCGCATGCCGGTTTGCGCGAGGTCGGCGGCGGTCACCACCACCGCAGGGTTCAACGCACCGCTCAGGCGCGAAAGGTCGAGGCTGTCGTAAACGTGCGTCGCGTCCGCTGCGCGAATGAGCATGGCGTGCGACGTGGCCTGCGGCCAGTTGGGAAGATCGGCTGCACGAAAATCCGCCCGTAACCTTGGCCACGCCGTCTATGCGACCGACCCGGTGGCGGCGGGGCTCCAGCCTTGCCGTCCCGGCAGCGTCTCGCGCGCGGCAAAGCTCGGTTCCCCGGCGATTGCCAAGGGCGTGATGCTGAGCGCAATGCCGCTCGCCGTGGCCGATTTGACGAAGTCACGTCGCGAGATTCTCATTGTGCCGCGCCTTCATTGGCTGAATTCATTCTTTACTCGGTTCATCGCGATTTAATGCTAACAGCACAACGGCTTCTATGAGCCATTTACGGATGAGGACGGCGCTGCAAAGAATAGCACGAGAACCTGCTGCACTGCGGGATTTCAGTCCCGTTTATGTCCGCTCTGGGTCATTCGCGGCCGAGTTTGCCAAGGCGACAAGTCCATTTATGTCCGCTTCGTCCCGAAAGCGGACAAACAGAAGATCGTGTCGGTAAGTCCGCTTTGCGGCAGGGTGACGGCGCGGTAGTAGACAGTCGCGGGCCACCGCGCGGTCTCGATCGCAAGCGCGAATAATAGCGACGACCACGTCGCAATGCCGGGTTAGCCTGGAGCGAAATTTCAGTCCCCATCGCCCGCCGGGCGACCTAGCGCGTCAGCGACCGGTTGTTTGCGCAGTAATTTCGCGTTGTGGGGAAACAGGGCGTTGAAATAGCTAGTCGTGCTACCTTAAACTTTGAGAGTTGGCTCAACTAAAAGAGGCGGCCCGCCGCGACCGGTGAGCCAGTCGCCCGCCGCTTCGGCCGAGGGCTTCGAACCGACG